>SMUY01357586.1_pt1 | contig 11582 bp, 10 predicted proteins | sample 2456441 | NCBI WGS metagenome assembly SMUY01 (sample SAMN11095931, study PRJNA526329) | marine sediment metagenome | biome: Marine sediment; feature: Surficial sediment; material: Deep marine sediment; isolation source: Hadal surficial sediment | place: Pacific Ocean | collected 2014-11 | depth...
AATTCGGATAGGGTCCCTCAACTAGGCGTGTAAACACCATCGTGTCACCCGACCGGAACCCAAGGTGGTTGTCGCTCTGGGCAACGTCGATTTCGTCGGCAGGGCCAAAAAGCTTCCGGATCTGCTCCAGCGCCTTCGGCGGCACTATGAAGTCGGCATTGACAGACCCACCGGACACGGGGACGTCCATCTTCGCCAGCCGGTGTCCGTTCGTCGCCACCATACGCATTCTATCCTCCCGCATCTCCCACAACACGCCGTTGAGAATGGGTCGGCTCTCCTCGGTGGACGCCGCAAACGCAACGTGGTTGATCAGCTTCTGGATATCCCCAGACGTCATCTTCCACGCGTCATCGAATGACACTGACGGAAATGTGGGAAAATCGTCCCGCGGTATACCCAGCAGCTTGAAGCGTGACTGCCCACATTCGATGGTCACACGCTGCTCACCCGCACTTGCGATGTTGATGGACGAGCTGGGCAGTTCTCGCACAATCTCCAGCAGCTTCTTCGCCGGAAGCGTGACAGCACCTTCCTCTACGACTTCGGCAGCTACAACAGTACTCACAGCGATATCGAGATCTGTTCCGGCTAGCCGCAGTCCTTTTTTCGTTGCCTCAACGAGAATGTTTGAGAGGACTGGCAGCGTGGTCCGGGTTGGAACGCTTGCAGCGACTGCCACAAGACCTTCCTGAAGACGCTCTCTCGTTATTGTAAACTTCATACCGTTCCCCGCGTGGATAAGAGCCTACTTCAGATACTAGATAACTAGAAATTAGTAGTAGTAGTAGTAGTTCGGGAAATATGGAGAAGTTGTCTAACCCAATGCTACTACAGCATTACAGACTATATGGCGCTGTTGGTTCTCTGTTGGCGAGTGTGGACTCAAATGGATAAGCGTCATAGCATCTCAGCGTTTCCCATGTTTCCCATAACTTTCAAACAGTTGGACCAGTACGCATGTGTATTACGGTGCGGATAATTCGCGTCTTGCCAACTCGATCCGCTCGCGCAGTTGGCGGTCGCGTCGCAAGTCGTTTTCTACCTTTCCAACGCTGTGTATTACGGTAGAGTGGTCTCGCCCCCCGAATGCTTGGCCGATCTCGACGAGCTGCATACCTAGCAGATCCCGCGCGAGAAACATCGCAATGTGACGCGGTACAGTGAGGGATTTCGTGCGCGATTTGGAGCGTAATCCCTCGGGAGTTACACCCCACCGGCGCGCAACCACTTCTTGGACTCGATCTACGGAAGGGCTCCCGGCTAGCGAGCCGATGTTCGGCGTATCGTCCTGGTGGATCTTGTCTGCGAGAGCATCCCGAGCCAACTCGATCGTGACTTCTCGGTGCTTGAGGGACGCAAACAATAGCAGTTTGATGATGGAGCCCTCGAGTTCACGCACTGAGGTACGGACGTTTTCGGCTATGAAGCGTAGAACCTCATCCGGGATCGTGAGCTCGAGGTGCTCCTGCTCGGCCTTCTTACGTAGAATGGCCGTCCGGTGTTCGAGGTCGGGTTGACCGATATCTGCCACCATGCCCCACTCAAATCGACTCACCAAACGCGACTCCAACCCCGGAATCTCCTTCGGAGGTCGGTCGGACGTGACGACAATCTGTCTGCCGGCCTCATGTAGGGCATTAAACGTGTGAAAGAACTCCTCCTGCGTCATTTCCTTGCCCTCGAGGAAATGGACGTCGTCAATAAGGAACACATCCGGTTCGGTTCGGTAACGGCGGCGGAACTCAGGCATCGAGCGGCCGTGGATGCTCTCGATCACTTCGTTGATGAATTGCTCCGCACCCATGTAAACCACTCGATACGAGGGATTGCGCTGAATAAGTGCGTGAGCAATCGCCTGCATCAAGTGTGTCTTGCCGAGACCGGTCGCTCCGTAGATGAAAAGGGGGTTGTAAGTCTTGCCGGGAGCCTCGGCGGTGGCGTGCGCGGCAGCGGCCGCGAGCTCGTTGGATTTGCCGATAACGAACGTGTCGAATGTGTAGCGGTGATTTAGCGGCGTGGTCAAGTCCATCGCTGTACCGCCGTCGTCTTGCCGCGGCGGGGCGACAAAGAAATCCATCTGCGGGCGCTCGGTGCGCTCGGCCTGCACCCGGAACACGATATCGATGGGAGTACCGGCGATCTCCGACGCGAGGCGCGAAAGCAGGCCGGCATGCTTCGACTCGTTCCACTCCACCGAAAATTGATCCGGAGCGCTCACGACCAACCGCCCGTCCTCCAACAAAGTCGGTTCGGTCGGTTCCAGCCACGTGCGCATCGTGGCTTCGGGAAGCTTCTGGCGCGCCTCTTCGAGCACTCGCGCCCAAGTTTCGACGGCTGATAACTTTATTGGCATAGCACAGAGGATCGATGGCGTTAGAGGGGGCGCACGATTGTATTTCTCGGGTGTTGAAAAGTCAACCTTGACCACGCGTCCCATGCAGGACTAGCTTTCGCGGCTCGATTTAAGGTGTGAAATGGGACCGACGTATCGGCCGCGGAACAGGCGGCGAGTGAACAAGCACGGCTTCCGGGCGCGTATGAAAACGCGCTGGGGACGTGATGTTTTGAATCGACGGCGCAAGAAGGGCCGCAAGAAACTTGCGGTTTTGCTGCCGTCGAAGCATGGAGGACGCTGACGTCCGAGGCGCTGCCACGGAGTTGGCGGATTTTGCGCGAGTCAGATCTCAAGGCGGTGCGACGCACCGGCAATTCCCGTCGAACTTCCAAGTTGGACATTTCCTGGCGGCCCAATGACCTGGGCCATCCGCGGCTCGGGGTCGTGGTGCCGCGCTACGGCGCGACGGCGGTGTCGCGGAACAATCTCCGACGCCGATTGCGGGAGTGTTCGCGCCGACGAATCTTGCCGCAGCTCGCTGACATAGATCTGGTGATCCGGGCCCGTCCGTCTGCGTACCGGGCCCATCCAAGGGATCTGACCGATGAACTGGAGCAATGGCTAGCGTCGTTTTCCGCCTAACACGCGTCCCGAGGCTAGCCGCTGGCGGGTTGATTCGGCTGTACCAGATTCTGGCGTCGCCATTCCCTTCGCCCTGCCGCCACGTTCCCTCTTGCTCGGCGTACGCGCTGGAAGCCGTGAACCGGTACGGGGCGGTGAAAGGGACGTGGCTCGGTATCCTTCGGATCGGCCGGTGCCAACCGTTCTCCCGCGGCGGTTACGACCCCGTCCCGTGACGAAAAATCACTGATGGATCAACGAACTCTCCTGGCGATCACACTCATTCTGATCGTGTTGATCTTGCCGTCGATCTTGTTTCCGCCCCGTCCCGTGCCCCCTGCCCCCGACGGAGGCGTTGGGCTGCCTGACTCCACACCGCAGAGGATAGCCCCCAGCCTCGTTGAGCCATCCGCTCGGCCACCGGTGCCCGCCGATGTACAGCCGGCTCCGGCGGCGTTAACGGAGCCGGACGGCGAGCCTGTTATCGTTTCGTCCCCGCTCTACAGCTTCGCGTTCTCTCGACGAGGGGCCAAGCTCGTGGGGGCAGAGTTGCTGGACTACCAATCCTTTGCGTTGGGTGACTCGGGAGCTGCGCAGTTGATTCCCGAACTGTCCGAATTTCTTACGCATCGCTTGGTCTTTGGCAACGACACGGTCTTCCTGGACGAGTGGGAGTTCGAGCCGTCACGCCGTTCGCTGCAAGTGGCGGATCGAGGTTCGGAGCTCTCCTGGGTGGCGCGCCGCGGTTCCGGCACCGTCCGCCTCGTCTATTCGTTCCAGCCGGATGAATATCTGTTCCACGTGCGAGGTGAATTCGAGGGCATAACATCGAGCACCGGACTGTTGCTCGTGGGGATGGGTCCGCGGCTGCGGTCAGTCGAATCCGATTCGGTGGTCGACTTCCGGTCGTACGGCATCGTCACGAAGAATCGCTCGACCGACAATCTCAAATTCAGCTCCCTCAGCCCGGGAGAGCGGGAGAGCCTCGAGGGCCCGTTCGAGTGGGTCGCCATCAAATCGAAGTATTTCCTGGCCGTGATCCTGGCTATCGACGAGGGGCAGACGAGATTCGGCGGCGCCTTGGTGATTGGGGGAGAGCGAACCGGCCCGGGGGGGATGCTGCGCCGGGGAGGGCCTGCAACGCGCGTGCACGTGGTGGCATCGCTGCCCGTTCCCGCGGGGGCGTTCAGTTATTCGGTCTATATCGGCCCGCAGGAGTATCGGCGGCTCTCACGGATCGGCCACGAGCTCCCCGAAGTGAATCCCTATGGATGGATCCTGCAGCCGATCATCACTCCGCTGTCAATCATCGTCGTGAAGCTCTTGCTCTGGATGCACGAAGAGCTGAACCTGGCGTACGGCTGGGTGCTCGTGCTCTTCGGCATCGCGATACGCCTGGCGCTCTGGCCACTCAACCAGAAGGCCATGCGCTCGACGATGGCCATGCAGGCGCTGCAGCCGGAGATGAAGGCGCTACAGGAACGGTATAAAGACGACAAGGCCAAGCTCCAGCAGGAAATGATGAAGTTGTACAAGGAACACGGAGCAAGCCCTCTGGGCGGCTGTCTTCCGATTCTCTTCCAGATGCCGATACTCTTCACACTGTTTTTCGTGTTCCTCAATACGATTGAATTTCGGGGGGCGCCGTTCCTGTGGTTGCCCGATCTGTCCCTGGCCGATCCTCTGTACATCATCCCCATCCTGATGGGAGCGTCGATGTTCGCGCTCTCCAAGATCGGGCAGATCGGGGTGCCGCCGAATCCCCAGGCCAAGATGATGCTGTATGTCATGCCGGTCATGTTTACGGTGCTCTTCCTGAGATTCTCTTCGGGGCTGAACCTGTATTATGCGACGAGCAACCTCGCCAGCCTTCCGCAGCAGTGGATGGTCGCTCAGGAGCGATTGCGACGCGCTGCCAAAAAGAAGTGAGCGTGGACCGAGGGGCATGAACGGACCGTACGAAGGGTCATCGCCCCGCGCCAGGCCGTAGTTTTCCCCGTATGCTGAGTGATGTCATCGCCGCGCTCTCGACCCCGCCCGGCCGTTCGGCGATCGCCGTGGTGCGACTGTCGGGGTCCGGGGCTTTCGACGTTGCGGGCCGGGTGCTTCGGCCCTTCCAGCGAGAGCCGCAGCGTCGCGCATCGCGTGTGTCGGTGGTCCATCCCACGACAAAGGAGATCATCGACCAGGCGCTGTACGTGGTATACCAGGCGCCGGGTTCGTACACGGGTGAGGACACCGTGGAGATCTCGACCCACGGGGGTGTGCTGGTTCCGTCCGAAACCTTGGGCGCTCTGTTTCAGGCCGGCGCCAGGCTGGCAACGCCCGGCGAATTCACCAGACGGGCCGTAATCAACGGAAAGATGGACGTGCTGCAGGCAGAGGCGGTCGGCGATTTGATCGATGCCACCTCGCCATCGCAGCGTCGGGCCGCGATCAGCCAGCTCGACCGCGGCTTGTCAAAGCGCATCGAAGCCCTGCGCAGTCAGGTACTGGAGTTGGAGGCCCTGATCTGCTACGAGATCGACTTCCCCGAGGAGGACAGCGGTCCAGTGCCGCCCGAGCGCATCGACGCCGCCCTACGCCGGCTTGCCGATTCGCTGCGTCTGTTGTCGCGCACCGCCGCGGAAGGCGAGCGGTTGCGGGACGGAGCGCTGGCCGTGATCGCCGGTCGGCCCAACGCGGGGAAGTCTTCGTTGTTCAACGCGCTCCTGGGAACGGATCGAGCGATCGTGACCGAGGCGCCCGGTACCACGCGGGACGCCATCGAAGCAGCGGTATCCTGTGATGGTTTTCCGTTCCGACTGATAGACACCGCGGGGCTGCGTCCGACGGAAGAGCCGACGGAAGATCGGATAGAACGGTTGGGCATCGAGGTGAGCCGGCGTTACTTGAGTAGTGCGGACGTTGTGGTGTTCTGTGTCGAAAGCGGACAGACTTTGAGCGCTGCGGAGCGGGAGTTTCTCGACGACCTCGAAGCTCCGACCTTGGTAGTGGAGACGAAGGCGGACCTGGGCGCCGGCGCGGCAGGCGCTCCGGTGCTCCGAACGTCGGCGGTGTCGGGAGTCGGACTCTCAGAGTTGCGAACCGAGCTTGCGAGATTTGCGTTCGCGAACCTTTCGGCCCAGTCGGAGATGGAACCGCTGGTGACTCGCGAGAGGCATCGCGCGGCCTTGGCGGTCGCGTCGGACGAAGTCGACGCGTTTCGAGAAGCGCGGGATTCGGGCCTAGAAGGGGCCGTGGCGGCTGTGCATCTGCGCGCTGCGGTGGGGTCGCTCGAGGATATCATTGGGGCCGTCACGCACCAGGACGTGCTGGACCGATTGTTCGCCTCGTTCTGCGTTGGAAAATGAAAACCGCTCGTTCAGATCGGCTTCATACCGATTGGGCACCCGCCGTCCGGCGATCGGCGGCGAGGCACTCGTCGGCACTGGCGCGGAGGGCGGCGGCGATGCCATTCTCGGCGACGTACGGCTCCGCCATGCGATATCCCAGGTAGTAGCCCGCGCGCTCAGGAATCGATTTATCTCCCACACGCCGGGCTGCCGCGCCGAAGCCTTCGGCGAGGTACCGCAGCCGCAATCCCATCCCTGACCGCTGCATTTCCCGCCCGGCCACTCGGCGGAGAAAGGTTTCGAGTTCACGCATCCTGCGGTACTGCCGACTTCCATACCCCAGGTATGTGCGTAGCTCGAACCCCGGGGCAACGTCCCGGGAGGCGGCCACCGCGAGACCCTCGTTGATCAGCAGTTCCGCGACCGTGGCTCGACTCCCGGCGTCCCATGGGTCGTAGGTCCCACCGGCCTCCCGGACCAACCGCGCCATCTCGCTTCGGCTGGTTGGCGAGGTGTACCTCACGGCGTGTGCCACCGCGTGCGCGATGCTGACGGGCAGAAGTTGCGGGGCGAGTCCGAGACCGAAAGTCTCGGGATTGGGGTGTGCCGTGAAGTGCTCCATGCAGACGAAGGCTTTTCCGCGACCGCCGATGACCAGCTCTCCCGACCTGGGGCCGCCAACCCCGACGAGGAGGTACAGGTCGACCGAGCAGTCGGCTTGAAACGACTCCTCACAACGCGCGAGGCTCTCTTCCGCGATCTGCCTGACATCGACTCGCTCCAACAACCCTCGAAGGTCATCCCGGCGGGCTCGGGCGACGCGGTGCACGACCTCATCGACAGCCGGGCTGTCCAGATCCAGGATATAGTTGTGCCACAGGGCGGTCAAAATGGGACGATGGTCCTCGAAATACCGGTGGTACCCTTCGATCGGATCCGACGCGGCGGTCGCTTCGAGGAAGCTGGGAACTAAATCGATGAGCATGGCCTGCCGTGTAATGTGCCGGGCGGCGCTGCGTGCGGCAACGACGGCTTGGTGGCAGGTGTGTTTTGGGTGCTACGGGGAGGGGGGAAGGTCGCGGGGGCGACCCCGCTCAACTCCCGCGAAGGCGCTGGCTCATGTCATCCAACAGGCGACGCTCCTCCTTCGTCAGGCTGCCGAGTCCAGTCTCCGAGATCTTGTCCAACACCCTGTCCACCTCATCATAGGCCGGCCGGCTTGACCCAGCCTGTGGCCTGGGCTGGCGTTCGGAATGCTCTGCGGAGAGCGAGGTTGGGTGCGCCAACACGCGGACGGGTTGTTGGTAGACGGCCGGCGTCTCGCGCTGGGACCGAGTCGGACCCCACCGAAGGTACCCGAAACCAAATGCGAAGCCGCCGAGGTGGGCGAAATGGGCGACGCCGTCGTTAGCTCCTACCATTGCTGACAGCAGGTCGAGGGCCGCCAGCCCCATTACCAACCATTTGACCTTTATCGGCACCGGCAGCGGGAAGATGTAGATCTTCTGGTCCGGCCAGTACAGGGCGAACGCAAGAGCTACCCCGAAGATGGCCGCACTCGCGCCTACGACCATGGTCGCGGCAGAGAACGCCATGAATACGTACGACAATGCCGCCCCGCCGAGTCCGCAGAAAAAGTAATAGCGCGCGAACTCCGTTCCGCCCATGCGGCCCTCGAGCGCCGTCCCGAAGAAAAACAACATCAACATGTTGAAGGCGAGATGGAAGAATCCGCCGTGGACGAACATATAAGTGCCTAGCGTCCACGGTTGCTGCAGGACCAGCGCCGGGCTGAAGGCAAACCAGTCGAAGAACCAGGGCCCGGTAAACACCGTGATGGTCAGGAGATAAACGACCGCGTTTGCAACGAGCAGGCGGCGCACCCAGGGAGTGAGCGGAGATCGGGTTAGCATTCTTTGTTCTAAGATCCCTTGGACGTTGCCTTTGTTCCTTCAGAGCGTCGTAGCGCCATTTCACACAGTCTGGTACAGAGTTCACCGAATCCGATACCGGCCGCCGCCGCGGACTGCGGTAGGAGACTGGTCGGGGCGAGACCGGGCAGTGTGTTGACCTCCAGGCAATATGCCGTCTGATCTGGTGTCAGTATGAAATCCACCCGGGACATGTCACGCAAGCTCAACACCCGATGCGCCCTGAGGGCGTCGTTCTGGAGTCTGGCCGTTTCCACTTCAGACAGATCTGCCGGAAAGATCTCCTTGCTCATCCCCGGCGTATACTTGCACTCGTAGTCGAACACGACGTGTTCGGGTATGATCTCACCGACGGCCAGAGGTGTGTCCCCCAGCACGCCAACTGTTAGCTCCTTTCCTCGCACGAACCGTTCCACCATAACGTCGTCGTCGTAGCGGGCTGCCCGCTCGACCGCCGCCTCCATTTCGTCCAACGATTCCACGAGGCTGAGTCCGATAGTGGAGCCAACTCGCGACGGCTTAACGATCAGTGGAAGACCGAGTTGTTCCAGCCGCCCTTCGGACACCGGCCACATCGCCCAATCAGGAGTGGCCAGCCCAACGCTGCGGAATCGCTCTTTGGCCAGGTCCTTGGCCATGGCCATCCGGCTACCCACCGCGTCACTGCCGGTGAATGGCAAACCCGCCTGCCCCAGGAGATCCTGGAGCTCGCCACCCTCTCCATCGCGGCCGTGCAGGACGGGAAACACGACATCAGCCGCTCGCACCTCGGGCAGTTGGGTGAGCAGAGGACCGAGTTCTCGGTGTCTCAATGCGGCGAGCTGTGCCGTAGTCGGGGCCTCGCGTTCGACCACGCCGGTGAGCAACTCGGCTTCTTGCTCGGGGGTGAGCACTCCCGTGACGGTGTCGACCACCGTGACGTCGAAGCCTGCTGCGCGAAGGGCCGAGACGACTTGGGTTGCACCAGCCAGCGCGACGTCCCGCTCGGGCGTCGAGCCGCCCGTCAGGACAGCCACGCGGGTCACGGCTTGTAAACCACCCTATACTGCGGAAGCTCCCACAACTCCACCTGTTCCACGGATGCGTGGGGTGCGTCGGCCGCCAACTGTCGACTGGCCGCCGTGCAGATCACCTGCGCGAGGCGCTCAGCCGTCGGCGAGTGATTCTTGAACGGCTCGAGATCGTTGAGGTAGCGATGGTCGAAATCGGCCACCGCGTGCTTCGCGATGTCCTCGATCACCCGGAAATCGATTCCCATCGCGTCCTCTCCCATATGACTCTCTTCGACTCGCACGGTGAGACGCATGCGCCAGTCGTGACCGTGCAGCCGGTCACACACTTCCACTCCCGGTAGCGTATGCGCCGCCGAGAAGGTTGCCTCTGCCGACAGGAGATACACGGCCATTGGCTAGGTAGTGAGCCTGACCATCGTTACATCATGCCCGCGACTTTGCGCAACACGTCGTAGCGCGTGACGATGCCGGCGAGGGTGCCGTTGCGTCGTACCAACGCGGCCGCGTTGCCTTTCGACAGGAGTGTCGCGAGATGGTCCAGAGGTGTATCCGCGTCCACCACGGGAAATGGATCCTCCATCACTTCGCGTATCGCCCGGGTCAACGACGACGGTTCGGCCACGGCGAGCGCCATCAGCGACGAATCCGCGATCGAGCCGACGTTTTCGTCACCCTCGACGATAGGTAACTGGGATACGTTGTATGTGGTCATCAGATTCAGCGCCTGGCGTACGGTGGCCGAGGGGGCGACCGTAACCAGGTCCGGCGCATCGCTCGACTTCTGCTCCAACAGCGAGCCCGCCAAGACGCGCTCGGCCTCGAGCATCTGATTCTCCCGAAGCCAGTCGTCGTTGAACACCTTCGACAGGTATCGCTCTCCGGTGTCGGCGGCAATGGTCACGATCAGCGCCTCAGTGTCTCCCAGCCGTCTGGCCACCTCCAACGCCACGTGGACGTTCAGGCCCGTGGAGCCCCCGACGAACAATCCCTCTTCGCGCGCCAGCCGGCGGGCCATCCTGAACGCCGCCGGATCAGATACGGTGACCCATTCATCGATGTACTCGAAGTGGAGCGCATCCGGAATCTTGTCTCCGCCGATACCCTCGACCTTGTACGGATGTGAACTCCCGATTTGCTGAGTGCGGCTGTACTCCGCGTAAATCGACCCCTCTGGGTCGCCCGATATGACTTGGATGTCGGGGTTCTTTTCCTTGAGGTAACGGCCGACGCCGCTCACGGTGCCACCGGTGCCGGCCGACGCCACAAAGTGTGTGATCTTTCCTTCCGTCTGATCCCAGATTTCCGGACCCGTGGTGCGGTAGTGCGCCTCCGGGTTCGCCTGATTGTAGAACTGATTCGCGAACATTGCGTTGGGTGTCGTCTTTGCGATCGACTTGGCCTTCATCACGTAGTTGTCAGGGTGATCGGCCGGCACCGCGGTGGGCGTGATAATCACCTCCGCGCCGTACGCTCGAAGGAGTCGCACTTTTTCATCCGACATCTTGTCTGGCATCGTGAAGATGCAGCGGTAGCCCTTGAGAGCCGCTCCTATGGCAAGCCCCACACCCGTGTTTCCCGCTGTCCCTTCGACCACGACACCACCCGGCTTCAGCTCGCCCTTCGACTCGGCAGCCTCTATGATGGCAAGTCCGATCCGATCCTTCAGCGAGCCTCCCGGATTGAAGAACTCCGCTTTGGCGTAAATCGGGATGCGGATTCCGCGGGTCACTTTGGTGAGGCGGATCAGCGGGGTGTTCCCTATCGTCCCCGCAACGCTGTCGTACGAGGTGTTCATCTGCTCTCTCCTACCGCCGCCAGCTCCGGATGCCGGAAGTACACGGGCTGAACGAACGACGTGGCAACCGGAGTCCCGTCCCGCCTAGCGGGCGCGAACCTCAGGGCGTCGACCCCTCTGAGGGCAGCCGAATCCAGTTCGGGGTAGCCACTACCATCGGCTATTCGGGTGGACTCCGGAACGATGTTGCCCGACTCCGTGATGTAGAGGTGCAGCCGAACGACACCCTCTACGCGTAGCTCGAACAGGGCCACGGGATATTCCATTGGCACGGAGGGGTTTGTCACCACCGGCGGCTCGAATCCGCGGGCCTCGCCCTCTGTGCCCGGATCGTTGGTGCAAGATACCAACCACCATGGCACCATCGCCCACAAGCACGCCCGCCTCACGGTGTCTCCGCGCGGCGTTTGAACTCTGCTAGACGGCTCAGCGCCTCCAGGGGGGTCATCTCGTCGAGATTCAAGCCCTTCAGCTCCTGCAGGATCGGGTCCTGCGTTTCGAAAAATGCGAGTTGCCGCGAGTCCGGTGTCGGAATCGGCGTCGCGCCCA
>SMUY01003484.1_pt1 | contig 11575 bp, 6 predicted proteins | sample 2456441 | NCBI WGS metagenome assembly SMUY01 (sample SAMN11095931, study PRJNA526329) | marine sediment metagenome | biome: Marine sediment; feature: Surficial sediment; material: Deep marine sediment; isolation source: Hadal surficial sediment | place: Pacific Ocean | collected 2014-11 | depth 0-1...
ACGAACTAACGGCCCGCAACGGGAAGGACTTTGCCACCCTGCAACAGTTGGCCAACTTGTGCCTGGAGGATGAGCGCTACGACATGGCCATCGCCGCGCTCAGAAAAGCGATCTACATCACGCCATTTGACACGGGCATTCACCAGAAGTTGGCGCGAACCTATCTTAGCAAGAAACAGTACGACGATGCCATCAATGAATTGCAAGTAGCCCTGCTGACTGAACCGCAGGACCTGGCCGGGGCGCACTGTGATCTGGCAAACGCGTATCTGCAAGCGGGCCGGAAAGCCGAAGCAAAAAACGCAGCCCTGGCGGCGCTGGAAATCGCGCCGAATTACGAACGGGCACAGGAGATTCTGCTGGCGAGTATCGAATGATGAATCGCTTTTCGACAATTGTTAGTCTTACATTGCTTTTGCTGTCGGGTATTGCGGCCGAAAGCCCGGCACAATTGGCAGGTGGCGATCAATTCGAATTCGTCCGGATTCGCTGGACCGACAATAACCGGCGCTACGGCTACGTTTTTTCAACCGACGCGCCTCTGTGGGCGCACGACTACCCGGAAGCGGAACAAAATTTTTACACCGCACTCAAAGCCGCCACAAGTATTAAAGTTTCGGAAGATCACCAAGTTTTAACATTTGCCGACGATGAAATTTTCAAGTATCCTTTCATATACGCTTGTGAAATTGGCTACTTAACCCTGACAGATGCAGAGGTCGTCAATTTGAGAGAGTACTTGCTGCGCGGTGGTATTTTGATGGTGGACGATTTTCGTCTGGGACCTGAATGGCGCAATTGGCAACGCGAAATTCGGCGTGTCTTGCCTGCAAGTGAGGCCATCTTGAAGAAACTTCCGGACACGCATCCGATCTTTCATTGCTTTTTTGATTTACACAATATTCATGAACCGGTACCGTACCTGGAGCCGATTCCGCCGCAGTACTGGGGTATTTTTGACCAAAGTGGCCGCATGATGGTGCTGATCAACTTTAACACGGATGTCGGCGACGGCTGGGAACTGCCGAATGAAACGCGGACTTTTTCAACAATCTCTTTTAAACTGGGTATCAACTACCTGATTTATTCTTACACGCACTGATGCGATGGATCAACAAAAACCTCGTGCTGATTCTCTTACTCGCCGGCAGTGAGCTTCTTGCCCAAGGCAGCAACGGTGACGAATTCACCTTTGTGCGCGTGCGCTACAAATCCGGCGGCGTGAATTTCCGCTTGCGCAATTATTTCGGCCCGCGCTGGGAAAGCTGGACGGTAGACTATCCCACCGCCGAAGAGAACTTCATGAAAGGCCTGAAAAACTGGACCAGCCTGAACGTGGCGGACAAGGCCATTTCTCTTTCGCTTCTGGATACGGAATTCTATCGCTACCCGTTCGCCTACATCGTAGAAGTGGGATTCATGTCCCTTACGCAGGCCGAGGCAGACACGCTGGGGGAGTGGCTGATGCGCGGCGGCTTCCTGATGGTGGATGATTTTCACGGGCCCTTCGAGTGGCAGCACTTCCTCGAGCAGATGCGTTCTATCCTTCCGGGCCGGCCCATCCTGGACATACCGTTGGAACATCCAATCTTTCACTGCTTTTATGATTTCGACCAATTGATTCAGATTCCCGGCCTTGGTTCGCTTCTTAACGGCCGCACGCATGAAAAAGGTGGAATAAAACAGCACTGCATGGGCATTTTTGACGATGACGGTCGGCTGATGGTTCTGGTGATCCGGAACATGGACATGGGAGACGCTTGGGAGCACACGTACGATCCCAGATATCCACCGCAGTTTTCCGCCGAGGCCTATAGACTTGGCATCAATTTTGTTATCTACGCAATGACGCATTAATTCTTAGGAGCAAACATGTTAGAACAGGCGACCACGGCAGAGCAGCCGGAAGATTTGATGCATATTGAGAAGCTGCGCACCGGCAGCAAAAAAATTCATGATGAACTCAGGAAGATCATCGTGGGGCAAGATGAAGTTATCAGCCAGGTTATGCTCGCATTGGTCACAGGGGGCCACTGTCTGATTACAGGCGTACCGGGCCTGGCCAAAACGCTGCTCATCAAGACCATCGCCCAAATCCTGGATTTGAAATTCAAACGCATTCAGTTTACCCCGGACCTGATGCCCTCGGACATCATCGGCACCGATGTCATCGAAGAAGACCGCACCACGGGCCGGCGCACGCTGGAGTTCGTAAAGGGGCCGGTATTTGCCAATATTCTCCTCGCAGACGAAATAAACCGGACACCCCCGAAAACACAGGCGGCTCTGCTCCAGGCAATGCAGGAGCATTGCGTCACGGCCGGCGGCAATACTTACGAACTTGAAGAACCCTTCTTCGTCCTGGCGACGCAAAACCCCATTGAACTTGAAGGAACTTACCCGCTGCCGGAGGCGCAATTAGATCGCTTTATGTTCAACATTGTTGTCGATTATCTAAGCGAAGAAGACGAGGTCAAAGTCGTCACATCAACGACTTCCACTTACACACCGCAGCTTGAACGCGTCATCACGGGCAAAGAGGTGATCGAATTTCAGAAGGTGGTGCGCAAGGTGCCGCTTTCCGAACAGGTAGCGCAGTACGCCGTGCGATTGGTATCTGCGAGTCGTCCGGACAGCCGTCAGGCCCCTGATTATGTCAAAAACTGGGTGAGTTGGGGCGCAGGTTTGCGCGCCTCGCAATACTTGATCCTGGGCGGCAAAGCCCGGGCGATCATGCAGGGTCGCTACAACGTGTCTATCAATGATATCAAAGCACTGGCGCGTCCCGTTCTGCGGCACCGCATCTTGACCAACTTTTATGCTGAGTCGGAGAAGATTACATCCGAGGAAATTATCAAACGGCTGCTGGAGACAGTGCCGGAACCGAAATCAGGGATGTAGTGCCTGTCCTGAAGTGTTGGTCCTTCATGTTCTGACGTGCTGGACGATTGGCTTGATGGAACTTTTTTCCCTTTTTTCTTGGCACTCTTGGCGCCTTTGCCTGAGAAACTACTATCATGTTGGATGCTGCTCTACGCGAGGTAAATGGCAAATAATATAAGATTTCTTGATCCGAAAATCCTTTCGAAGATTTCCGGGATGGAATTGCGAGCCCGTACAGTGGTCGAGGGCTTCATTTACGGCTTGCATCGCAGTCCGTATCGTGGCTTCAGCGTGGAGTTTGCGGAGTACCGCGAGTACGCGCCCGGCGACGACACCCGCTTCATCGACTGGAAGGTCTATGCGCGCTCGGACCGCTACTATCTCAAGGAATTTGAGGAAGAGACCAATCTGAGTTGCCACATCCTGCTCGACGCCAGCGCCTCCATGAGCTACGGCAGCGGAGGCCTGTCAAAACTGGAGTACGGCTCTTACCTGGCGGCCTCACTGGGATATCTCATTTTTCAGCAGCGGGATGGCGTGGGTTTGATGACGTTCGACAACGAGATCACGCAGTTCATTCCGGCGCGCAACAAGCGTGGCCACCTGCTTTCTATCCTGCGCCATCTTGACAAGCTCGAACTGGGTCAAAAGACCGATCTATCCCTGCCGCTGCACCAGATCGCCGAGACCATTGGCAAGAAGGGACTCATGATTCTCATATCGGATTTGCTCGATGAACCTGAATCTCTTCTGGAAGGCTTGCAGCACATTCGATTTAAAGGACATGACGTGATTCTTTTCCACATCATGGATGACGCCGAGTTGAGCTTTCCGTTTGAAAATGCGACACGCTTCCTGGACATGGAAGGCGATTCTGAATACCTCGCCATCCCGGCAATGGTGCGGGACAGCTACCTGACGAAGCTCAACGCCCACATCGAGGAACTTAAGAAAGGATGTGGCAGCATTCAGGTAGACTACCATCTGCTGAACACATCAAAACCGCTGGATTTTGCTCTATTTAGCTACCTCACGCACCGCAGCGCAAGAGGTTAGGCATGTTCGGACTTTCATTTCTGAATTCTTTCTTTTTCTGGGGGCTGGCTGCAGCGTCTCTGCCGATCATTATTCATTTGATCAAACGCAACCGCGCCATCAAGCTGCCTTTCGCAGCCATGCGTTTTCTGCAGGCTGAGCCGAACAGGCAACACAGGTCGCAGCGGCTTAAGCAGATCATCCTCCTTTTGATGCGAATCACCGCACTGGCGCTGTTGGCGTTTGCGTTTGCACGACCGTTCCTGGAAAACGGTGATACAGGGACGTTGTGGGGAGACCAGCCCAAAGCCGTTGTCGTCATGATCGACAATTCCTTCAGCATGGCAACAGACGATCATCTGGACCAGGCAGTTGAACAGGCGAAGAAAATTGTCCGCTCCTTCAGTTCGCGCGACCATGTGCAGGTCATGCAATTCGCAGAAACCACCGAGACTGTCGGCGCAGCGGAGTCCAACTTTTCGGCGCTGGCGAACCTGCTCGATGACCGTATCTCCCTCTCCAATGAAGGCACCAACTACCTGCAAGCGCTGCAGGCGGCAGAATCGTTGCTGCTGGAAGCTCCTGCAACGTACAAGTACGTTTACCTGATTTCCGACTTTCAACGCACTGCCTGGGAACGGCTCAATCCGCACTGGCGCATTCAGTCCGGCATCAATTTGAATTTGATCCCCGTGGACGACGGCAGCGCGGCAAATATCGCGGTACTCGATGTGCACGTCACAAAGCCAGACAAAACTCGCCGCCGGGTCGATGTGCTTGCACGCGTGAAAAATTTTGGTACAGAAGCGCAAAGAGTATCTCTGGTCTTAAGAATGAACGATCGCAAGACGGCGCAGCGCAATTTAACCTTTCAGCCCGGCGCAGAGCAGGTTGTCAGGTTTCGGCGCGTTGCTGCCCCGGTCGGTTATGTGACCGGGCAGGTGGAGTTGGTGGGCGAAAAAGGTGGCCTTGCGGTTGACAACAACTACTTCTTCATCCTTGAAAACCAATCGCGGGCACAAATTCTGGCCGTTGACGGCGAACCGGATCGCGACCTGACCAGAGACGAGCTGTTTTTCCTCGACCGGGCGCTGAATCTGCCCGGCTACGCCAGATTTTCCCTCATCAAAACGACATCAAAAAAACTGCCGCAGTTTGATTTTGCCGAGTACCGCGCTGTCATCCTGGCTAATGTTCAGGATTTGCCGCGTGCCACGGCCAGGCGGCTGACCTATTATGTCAGAAGCGGGGGTGGTTTGATCATAGCACTCGGTGACAGGACCAACCCCAATATCTTCAACAGCTTGTTCCAGGAGCTAACGCCGGCGACTTTGAACAACCGCGCGTTCAGGTCGGTAGATCGGGAGAATGGCGTCATTCTCGCAGAGGTAGATTACCAGCACCCTATTTTTCGGCTATTTTCTGACGCAGGACAGGGCGACCTGAGCACGGCGCAGTTCTACCAGTATTTTCACGTTGAGCCGCTCTCGCCAGAGTCCGTGCTCGCTGCGTTTGACGACGGCAGTCCGGCGATTTTAGAACGCAAGGTGGGCTCCGGCAAAGTCATTCTTCTGACGTCGTCTCTCGATTCCGAGTGGAATGACCTGCCCGTGAAGGCGATGTACCTGCCGCTGCTTTACCAGACGCTCGAGTACGTCGCTTCGCAGCGGAAAGGCCAGAAGTCTTTCCTGGTTGGAAATCCCGTGCCGCTGCAACGTTTTGGCGTTGTCGGCGAGCAAGTCCGTCAGGCTTCCATCAAAACGCCGGCTGGCCACGGAATTGATTTAGACGGCGACCTGTTTGAACAGACAAGTGAGCCGGGGATCTACGAAGTCTGGCGGAAAGGCCAGAAACAGCCAGCGGCCTATTTTGCGGTGAATGTCGATCCCAAGGAATCTGATCTGGCGGGTCTGCCGCCCGAAGAGCTGCAGGCGAAAGTGGCAGAGGTCACCAACGACGAAATTCAGACAGCTTCTCTGACAATTGACAACCCCGGAGTCCATCTGGAAAAGCACCAGAGACTGTGGCGCTTTGGGATTCTGCTGGCGATTTTTTTGCTGGTCGGCGAGACATGGTTAGCGAACAGGACGTACCGTTAAGGTAAGGCAAGCCGCAAAGACGCGGAGACGCAGAGATTACGAGTTAACGACATGAACCAGCAATACACCGCACTAAAACGCCGCGTGCACGAAGTTTGCCGGCAGTGGAAAAAGCTTATCTTGTTGAAGGGCGGCGCGCAGGTGCTCATTTCCACCATCGTGGCTTTCATGCTCGCGTTCCTGCTGGACTCACTCTTTGACCTTGATACGGTGGTGCGGCTCGGTTTGCTGGCGGTGATTGTTGCTGCATTTTTAGTGACATTATACATTGAAATTATTCGTCCCTTCCTCAACGTGCCTACCGAAATCCGCATCGCGCGCTACCTCGAGGAGAAGCACCCGCACCTTGAAGATCGACTCGTCACCGCCATCGAACTGGGTGACTCTGAAAACCCGCAGGTCTCACACAATATTCTCGAGAAGTTGCTGGACGATGCCAGATTTCATGTCGAACCACTAAACCTGCCACAGACCTTGCAAGCGAGAGGCGCGGTGGTCTGGAGTTCCGTGGCCCTGGTCGCAATGCTGTTCTTGACCGGCATGATTTTCTCAAACATGGACCAGTTTGGTTTCCGGATAAACCGCCTGTTCACGCCGTGGAAGTTTCCGACCATCAAGCCCAAGCCAGCACTGGTGGTCACACCCGGAAATGTTCGTGTGCCGCGCGGTTCCGCCCAGGAGATCAATACAGAACTCACCGGATTTGAGGCAGAACAAATCACGCTTTACTATGCGAGTGACGATTCATCCTGGCACAAAGTTGACATGGACCGGACCGAGGCGGAAAACATTTTCGTGTATCATTTCTTTGACCTTGAGGTTGACACCCGGTACTATGTGAAAGCAGATGAGAAGCTGTCGGATATCTACCGGTTCACACTGTACGATGCGCCGGAAATCACCCGGGTCGATTTGGCCTACAAGTTCCCGGAGTACACCGGACTAGAGCCAAAATGGGAGCGGGACACAGGCGACGTGTGGGCGCCGGTGGGAACGGTGGTGACAATTCGGGCGTTGGCGGACAAGGCCCTGCACTCGGCGAAAATCACGCTGGCAGCAGGCGCCAAACTCAAGACACGGATTTCGTCCGACTCGGTGATCACGGCGACGCTGACCGTGAAAGAGGATACGTACTACACGATTTCGATCACCGATACCGACCGACTATCCAACGATCCTGCGCCGGAGTACTACATCCATGCATTACCGGACGATCCGCCCACCCTGACCATGGAACGGCCGGGCAGAGACATAAAGGCGACCATGCTGGAGGAAGTCTCCGTGCATGTGCTGGTGCAAGATGATTACGGCTTGCCCGACGTCAAATTGAAATACGTAATCAATGGCTCTCTGGAGAAAGAGATCTCGCTCAAACTGCAGGAAAAACCGACGGCGGGAGCGTCAGCATACGGCGCCGACCCATTAAAAGAGTTTGCTTCTGCCTATCTATTCTATCTTGAAGAACTCAACGTCCAACCCGGCGACTTCCTGAGCTATTACGCGGAAGCTTTCGATCCGTCATCGAACGATGGGGAAGTGGTGACCTCGGACATTTTCTTTGTGGAAGTTCGGCCGTTCGAGGCGGAATTTACCCGTCCGCTCTCCCAGGGCCAGATGGGCGGCGGCAACGGCATGGGGGCGCAGCTTTCCCAGACGCAGAAAGAGATCCTCGTGGCCACCTGGAAGACGCGCCAAAAAGCCAGCAAAGTGGAAGCGGACGAATTGGCCGGGGACATTCAGGTGTTGGTCGAAAGTCAGGAGAACTTGCTGGAAGTCACGCAAGGCACGCTTTTTCAGATCCAGCAGCGTTCAGTTTTTACCAGGGATTCGGGGAAGGACCTCGCCAAGTTTTATTCCGCTGCGGTGGAAGCCATGCAGCGTGCAGTGGACGAGCTGAAGAAACCCCAACTCACTGAGGCGCAAACGCCGCAGCGTGAGGCTTTGCGAAGTCTGTTGCAAGCCGAGGCGCAGATTAAGGAAATCCAGATTCAGCAGGCGCAAGGCCAGGGGCAAGGCTACAACGCCACGCTGGACGAGTTATCAGAGCTTTTCGAACAGGAAACGGATAAGCTCAACAACAAGTACGAAACGTTGCGCGACCAACCTCAGCAACAAAAAGACCGGGAGATCAACGACGCCCTGGAAAAGGTGAAGGAACTTGCGAAACGCCAGCAACAATTCAATCGGAGAATGCGCGACCTCGCCCGCGAGAATCTGAACCGGCAAGAAAAGAAACGCCGAATTGAAGAGCTGCGCCGGGAGCAGGAAGACATCCGTCGCGAAACACAGGAACTTGCCCGCCAGATGCAGCAATCACAGCAGCAGAATTCGGGATTGCCGAGGCAAGTACAGGAAGATTTGCGGCGAGCGTCATCCGAGATGAACAACGCGGCCCACAATTTGGGAAAGGACAATGCCGAGTTGGCGGCGGCAAAAGGCACACGCGCGCTCAAGAATCTCAATCGCCTGGAAGACATGTTGCGTCGAAGCCAAAAGGAGTCACTGCGCCGGCAGGTCGATGAGCTTGAGCAGCAATTTCAGCAGCTTGCGGACGGGCAGAAGCGGCTGACGCAACAAGTTCGCGATCTGGCGCAGAACAAAAATCCCCGGGAGGAGGGCATCGAAAGCGCTGTGCAAAAGCAGCAGAGTTTGGAAGATGGACTATCAAGGGCCGAAAGACAACTGCAGTCTCTCTCCAGGCAGGCGCAAAGTTCAAAGAATCAGTCTGCGCGCGAAATCCGTGAATTGGCCCAAGAGTTGGGTCACTCAGAGCTGAAAGAAAAGATGGAGTCCGCGCTAAAACTGCTGCAGGAAAAGAAACTCAATTCGGCGCTGCAGGCGGAAAAAGACATCCTTGCCACACTGGAGCGCACGGGTGAGCAGCTTACGAAACTGCGCGGCGCGCTTGCCGAATCTGAAGATGAAAAACTCGACCTTGCGCTGAATCAGACGAGAAGGCTGCGCAAGAGTCTGGAAGAATTGCAACGGCACGCCGAAGAACTTTCGCGTGCGGGCCAAGGGCAGGCACGAACCGGGCAGACCGCACCCGGCCAGAGCGGCCAAATCCCGCAGTCCGGTCCGGGAGAGTCCAAGTCTACGCAGGAAAAGCTCAATCCTGAACAAATCGATTGGATGAACGAGGAATTGGCCCGGGGCCTGAACGATCTTGAATTCATCCAGCAATCGCTGCAAAGTGACACAACGCTCAGCCAAGCGATGCAGCAGTTGAAGAAGAATCTGAACGGCGTGCTGAGAACGTTTACCGGCGGCGTCACTGAACGCATGCAACTCATCGAAGAGCAGGTTCTGATTCCGCTCAAAGGTTTGGAAGCGGAACTGGCGCAGAAACTCGACCTGCTAAAAAGCAAAGAAAAGCTCTTCATCGCACGTGAAGAGCAAATCCCGGCTGGCTACGAAGAGCTGGTGCAGAAATACTACGAGGCGCTTTCGAAAGCCGTGAACAAGGAATAAACGATAAGCAAATGTTCGAATTTTTATTCAAATACAGTCCCATTGTTTTTACCGAGGGGCGGATATCCTTCAACCTGCTACCGGCCATCGTCGTTCTTGTGCTCATGGCTGCGGGGTTTCTGGCTTGTCTCTGGGTCATCTACCGCAGGACCACGCTCGCTATCAATCTGCGTTTCAAGAGCATTCTCATCGGCCTGAAATTCATCGCCCTCGGCATTTTGCTGCTGCTGGTCTTCGAGCCTATCATCACCGTATCGACCGTGGTGCCGCGAAAAAGCTCAATCATCGTCATGGTGGACGACTCGAAGAGCATGTCCATTCGCGATGTGGCGGACAAACGGTCCAGAAAAGACTTCGTGCAAGAACTTCTTGGAACGGCAGAAAGGCCGGGGCTGCTCGACGATCTGAAAATAAATTTCAAGGTGCAGCTCTACCGATTTTCTTCTGATGTGGAACATCTCAAGGATGCTGCGGAGCTTTCGGCGGGAGGGGCCGCCACGGATCTTGCCACTGGGCTCAGTTTTGCAGATGAGTTGAGCCGCAAAAACATGGTCTCCGGGGTGGTGATTCTGACCGATGGCGTAAACAACGGCAACGGCGATCCGCTGCAAGCGGCCGCGCTGTTGAAAAACAAAAATGTGCCGGTTTTCATGGTCGGGATTGGCAGCGAAACCACCAGAGACATTGAACTCGCGAAAGTGTCGGTGAATCATTCTGTCATCGAAAACTCTGTGGTGGAGCTCTCCGCACTGATAAAAAACAGAAACTTCGGCGACCGGACAGTTGAGCTGGAGCTGCGCGAGAACGGCGCCATCGTCAAGAAGCAGATGGTTGCTTTGAAGGGCACCGCCACACGTGCCTTGTTGAAATTTTCACCCCAGCAGAAGGGGTTTGTCAGATACACGCTAAACGTTCTCGCAGATTCCAAAGAGGCTATTCAGGCAAACAACAGCAAAAGCTTCATCATCGACAACCGCAACAGGAAGGCACGGATTCTGTACATCGAGGGGTACCCGCGCGCAGAACTAAAATTCTTGCGGCGGGCAGTGGACCAGGATCCCAGCGTGGATCTGGTTTCGTTGCTGCGTACCGGGCCGGACAAATTCTATCGTCAGGGCATCAGAAACCAGCGCGAGCTGCAGGAGGGCTACCCAGTCGCGAGACAAGACCTTTTTGAATACGACGCCATCATTTTTGGTAGTGTGGAACGCGAGTTTTTTACAGACAGCCAACTCGAAGCGACCGCCGATTTCGTGTCGCAGCGCGGCGGCGGCTTCATGATGCTCGGTGGCAGCCTGGCATTTGCACAAGGCGGATACTCAGGCAGCGTCATTGAGAAGGTGTTGCCGGTTGAACTGCCGTATCAGAACGGCGCCGCCCGATCCGTGGCAGCAACTTTCCGGGATAAGTACAAGTTACTGCTCACGCACGACGGCTACCGCAGCCCCGTTCTGCAACTGGCGGCGGATGATGCAGAGAACCGGGCCATCTGGGATAGCCTGCCGGACCTTGAGGGGTACAATCCACTCGGACGCGCAAAGCCAGGCGCCACCATTCTGGCTGTTCATCCCCTGAGTGAGCCGAGCAACCCCAAGATCATCATCGCACAGCAGCGGTTTGGCCGCGGCCGGTCCATGGTCCTGGCGACCTCGAGCACCTGGCACTGGCAGATGGGCTTGCCGCACAAGGACCTGAGCCACGAACGCTTCTGGCGCCAAGTGCTGCGCTGGCTGGCGCTTTCCTCGCCCAGGCCAATTGAGGCCGGGACCGACAGCAAAACCTACATTCCAAACGAACAGGTGACACTAAAAGTGGATGTCCGCGATAGCTCTTTCACCACCATCGACGACGCGTCCATCAAAGCCCGTATTCGCAAACCCTCCGGCGCAACGGTGGAAGTGCCGTTCCGGTGGTCTTCGAACGGCAAAGTTGAATATCATGCAGCGTTTCATCCCGATGAAGAAGGGATGTATCTGGTGGAAGTAAACGCGTACTCGGCCGACGGAAAATTTCTTGGCAGGAGTGAGACCGCCTTTTTTGTGGAGGAATCTCGAGCAGAGTTTTCCAATGCACATCTTCAGTCCTCT
>SMUY01319537.1_pt1 | contig 11575 bp, 10 predicted proteins | sample 2456441 | NCBI WGS metagenome assembly SMUY01 (sample SAMN11095931, study PRJNA526329) | marine sediment metagenome | biome: Marine sediment; feature: Surficial sediment; material: Deep marine sediment; isolation source: Hadal surficial sediment | place: Pacific Ocean | collected 2014-11 | depth...
GGGTAGCCATCCATAACGGGCTGCGCCATCGACCAGGATGCCTGCCAGCATCCGTGCGTGTTCTTCAATCTGGTCCGTACCCAGGGCGAGTAGTTGATCCAGGGCAACCGTGAGGCCGGCCACCGAAACATAGGACATGGTCGACTGCGTGTAGCGGCGTGCATCATTGGCAAAGCGGATCGATGTAGCATCGAAATCAAAAGGGTCAGGCGCGCCCATCCAGCCAGACAACGGCGGCATCTGCTCGAGTAGGCGGGGTGACATAACCGCCAAAGCAACGCCTCCATGTCCACCCAGCCACTTGTAGCCGCTGCAAACGAGAGCATCGGCTGCCCAGGCATCTGCATCGACAGGCAGCGCGCCTACCGCTTGTGTGGCATCAATGATCAAGCGCGCACCGGCTTGTGTAGCGGCTTCAAGCAAGCGTGGAATGTCCACAACCGTGCCTGTGGCGTATTGCACATTGCCAACCGCGACTATGGCGACGCTCTTATCCAATGCAGAGATCAGGCTGTCCGTCAGATCCTGCTCAGGATTGTCATTCACCTGGCGCACCGAACATTCCTTCAGTGCAGCCAGCCGATGCCAGGGGCGCGTGATAGCTGGAAAATCCGACGCTACTGTCAGTATGGTGTCTTGGGGCCGAGGTCGAATCAGGAATGGAAGCTGACTGAGTATTTCACTCGACCCAGCCGTTATGGCGATCCCGGATTCACGGGCATTGAGCATTTTGGCGGCTCTGTTTCGGAGCGATTCAAGGAACGCCACTTCTTCTCGATCGGACATATTGGAGTTGCCGTGGCGTGCAACCTCATCGATAAAAACCTGCATGGCCGTGACAGCAGGCTGTCCAATCAGCCCCAGTGATGCCTGGTTCAGATACACGCCACTGCGGAATGAAGGGTAATCCGCACGGTTCAGGAGAGATGGGAGCATAGTGTTACGGACCGGGGTAATCTGGCTGGTTTCAAAGTTTCATTATAAGAAGTATTTCCTTGAGAAAAGGGCATGCGGCCAGTTTTGCATCGACCGGGAGAGATTGCCGCCTAAAGCGGACGTTCGTAACTTTGGGCGTCCGGGATGATGCTAAACCGGTGCAAGCCCCAGTTTCGCTCTTTCTGAATTAATGTGTTCGACCATGCTGTTCAGGATGGCTTCGTATCGCGGATCGCCGTCCAGTGGCTCGAACATCGGCCAGGTCCTGCTTAATTGCGGGTTTACGGCAAACCCGGCCTCGAATGCCCTTGACAGCCTGCCCAGGGCGGTTTCATGGTCGCCGGCCAACACGGCATACACGGCTTCGGCAAAGGCGAACCAATGATTGTTGGCGCCAATCTGGCGCTGATAGTCCTGTGCAGCCTTGAACCGCGACATCGCTTCCTCAAATTTCTCCATTTTGCCCAACTGCTGGTACGAAAAAGCGATCATCCCGAGGTAATTGAACTCACTCCATCCATCCCGTTCGGGAAAATCGGCCTCGAATGCCTGCAGATCAGGCCAGCGGGATTCGACATATTCGATCAGCTCAACATGGCGCCCCTGTTCAACCAGCAAAGCAAACAGCGGCCAAACCTTATTCTCCTTTGCCGCCAGTTCCCGGGCCAATATAGATGCCTCTTCTGCACGGTTAAGGCGCATCAGTGCATGTACCCTGTATTCATCCAGGCCGATCGCAGCCAGTCGCTCGTATTGCCAGGAGCAAAGCAACGCCCGGCTCAACGTGGCTTTCAGACCCCGACTATCCGGTGCCATTTCAAGGGCGGACTCAAAATAAGGCAGGCTGTCAGCGATCCTCCCGGCGAAAAAATGCAGCACTCCTTCGAAGTGCACCATAATTCTTGAGGCGGGCATATAGGGCCTGATCCGGTCCATCAATGCCTGTGCCTGTTCTATTTCGCCGTACAGAAAATAGTCGTCAAGTGCATTACTAATTCCGGGCAGATACAGTGGGTCCCGCACCAGGACTTCCAGCCGGATGCGCCTGACTTCATCAAGCTTTCCGGCCCTCGCCATAGTGTTTGCCAGCCAATGCCTGGGATTGACCAGGCTGGGATTGATAGCCAGGGCGCGCTGCAATGCTTCAACAGCCTGGTCCAATTCACCAGTTAGGTACAGATAAAAGCCCTGCCCAGCCCATGCCTCCGCAGATTCAGGGTCCAGCGACAGGGCCTGGTCAAACATGAGTTTTGCCTGGCTAGCCGCTTCCGCAGCCGGAATCGTGCCGTATTGCTCTTCGCTCAAGAGCATGAAAACAATGCCGCGTTGCGCGAAAGCCGGTGCATAGTTGGGGTCAATTTCAATGGCCTGCTCCAGAAGCTCTGCAGCCTGTTCCAATGGCGTCCTTTTTCGCATGTAGATCTTCTGCTTGGCCTCGAGGTACAAGTCAAATGCGCTAAGGTCCGCACGCGAGGAGGCGAATTGAATGTCGCCCTGATCGCTAGTCAGATGAGGTTTGAGCTGGTCGAAGATCGCCTGCGCGATCTCGTCCTGGATGGCGAATATATCCGTGAGTTCGCGGTCGTAGGTATCTGACCAGAGATGAAAACCGTCGTCGGCCTTGATCAGCTGGGCTGTAATCCTGACCTTCATGCCCGCCTTTCTAACCGAGCCTTCCAGTATATGGGAGACCCCCAGGGCTTCGCCTATGGTTCTGAGGTCCTCATTCCTACCTTTGAAAGCAAATGAGGACGTGCGCCCGGCCACTTTCAGGTCTTTTACCTTGGCCAGGGCATTAAGGATTTCTTCCGAGATGCCGTCGGAGAAGTATTCATTGCCCACATCATCACTCATATTGACGAAGGGCAGCACGGCAATGGATTTATCAGCAGTTACTTCTTTCCTGGACTCGGTCGCCTGCCCGGTTACGGCTTCGGTCGTGGCCTGCACCAGTTCAGCGTCCCGCGACGGGTCGAGTACGAACTTGTCGTACGCAAAATAACCAAGAGCCACCACGAGCAGGCCGATGATGACGAATTCCAGCTTGCGTCCGGTGGCATGGGAGATGGACTGGCGCCGATCAATGTCTTTTTCCTTCTTCAGGCCTTCAGGGGTGAGTTCGAAGGCCCAGGCGAAGAACAGCGCCAGTGGAAATCCGAGAATAAGGAAAAAAGCCAACATCGAGCTAACCCAGTCAGGCAGGTGCAGGGCTGGAGACAGAACCTCGCCGGCCTGCATAATCAGCCAGGCGACGATGATGTAGGCTACGGCAACCTTGAAGACGTTGCGGCGATTGAGTTCGTTATATAAGGACAAGGACCGGTTTCTTTGTGTTGGCTATCGCGGGTAAGAGTACCTGCATACCCGTCAAATGCCAAAAGAATCACCGGTGCGTGCTGGCAGAAGGGGATTTGAATGTCCGTATATGGACATTAAATTTACTCTCAAACTACGACACGGATCCGTCACATCACTTCCAAAAAAGGCACGTGATTGTTCAAGCAACCCGACTTCCTGAAAGTTCTTGAAACGGGGTTCACCGGGGTGGTCTGTTGTGTGTATCATTGGCGGCTTCAAAACATATTAACCGAGGAATTTACACATGGGCTTTAGCACCAGGCAGATACATGCCGGCGTTACCCCTGATCCCCTCAGCGGATCGATCCTGACTCCCATTTACCAGACCACAACCTATGTGCAGCCTTCGGTGGATGAATACCTGGAAAAGGGTTATTCATATTCCCGTTCCGGGAACCCGACCGTGCGCGCACTGGAGTTAAAACTGACCGACCTGGAAGGCGGTGCGGATTGCGTCTGTTTTGGAACCGGCATGGCGGCCTTGCAGGGCGTGATGCTGGCATTTCTGAATGCCGGTGATCACGCCATCATCTCGGATGTGGCTTACGGGGGCACCTACCGACTGGCCACCAAGGTCTTGAGCCGGTTTGGCGTTGACTTCACCTTTGCGGACACGTCCAGGCCGGGAGATGTCGCTACGGCCGTGCGGGACAATACCAGCCTGATATTGACTGAAACGCCGGCCAACCCGACCATGAAATGTACCGATATCGCCGCCATCTCAAAAATTGCGGGCGATGCCGGAATTGTTCACGCGGTCGACAATACATTCCTGACGCCGTATTACCAACTGCCGCTGGAACTGGGCGCGGATATTTCGATCCATAGCACCACCAAGTACATAGACGGCCACAACGCGACCGTGGGTGGCGCGGTGGTGAGCAAGACCGCGGAATTGCATGAAGCCGTACATTTCATCATGAATAGCACCGGCAGCATCATGTCCCCGCAGGTGGCCTGGCTCACGCTGCAGGGTTGCAAGACCCTGTCGGTGCGGATGGACCAGCAATCAGCCAACGCGATGGCGATCGCGAAATTCCTGGACGCCCACCCGAAGGTGGAACAGGTGTGTTACCCGGGGCTCGAGTCCTTTGGCCAACACGAACTGGCCCGGCGCCAGGCCAGCGGCTTTGGCGCCATGTTGTGGTTCGAGGTGAAAGGCGGCCTGGCGGCCGGCAAACGCCTGATGGACAACGTGGACCTGTGGAGCCTGGCAGAGAATCTCGGTTCAGTCGAATCCCTGATCACCCACCCGGTAACGATGACACACGCTGATGTCGATGAAGCAGAACGCAAGCGCGTCGGGATTATTGACGGCCTGGTGCGGCTGTCCGTGGGACTGGAGGACGCCGAGGATCTCATTGCTGCGCTGGACACAGCGCTGACCGGGGTTTGAGTCCGGGTTCTTAAGGCCTATTGACCACCTGGAACGTGTACCAGGCTGTAGGCGGCCTGGTGCGCACCCCTGGAAAACTGGGTTTCGGGATTTTCGACGTTCGGGCGGCCCAACACACGGTCGTCGTCGTGGACGACCAGCACCAGGTTTTCGTTCAACACGGTCAGCCCCTCGGGCTTGTGGGCAAACAACAGCGGCCTACCGGGTTGTTTGAGCACCAGGGTGGGCGGATTCCTGGCTTTCAAGTCCGCCAGGCTCAGGGTCCAGAGATAGCCGCCGAGTCCCACATCCCCGAATCCTTCCCCATATTGTTCATTGGCGGCCCCGGTTTCATAGCTTGTCAGCAGATACAAGCGCTTGTGAAAGGCGTCATATTCAATGCTGGACAGCGCCGAAACATGCTGGGTTTGGGGCTGCGATACCGGATCAAAATCATAGATCAAATTGAAATCGCCAAGCAGGGACAGATCGCCGTCTGTAAGTTGGTACGAGATGGCGACAATTTTGAAGGTATAGATGAAATCATCGTACCTGGCGCCCATTTCGCGAATGCCGAATAACAACTGTCCACCCGGTATTGCGGCCAGGCCTTCCACTTTGAAATAGGGCACGCCGTCCGGGAATTGCGCGGAGACCAGCACCCGGGAGATTTTCTTGTTCAGGCTGACTGAACTGCTCACGCCGTTGGCAGAGGTGGCGGCAACCAACTTGACGTCGTCCGGTTTTCCCACCGGCCAGAACATCAGCGTGTTATAGCCATCCCATTCATGCGAGCCTTTTTTCACGCGGTCAAAGCCGGTGGTGGCGATAACATGCGCACCGTCGGGGGTCAGGGTCATGTCTTCGTACTTGATGGCGCTCAAAAACGGAGCGGCCCGGTGATAACTGAGCGGGCCCTCAATTTGTCCGTATCCGGGGTAGTCAAAAGAGAATACGGCCGAACGCTGCGCGCCGGGAATGGTCTTGTCGCTGGCCAGGACAAGACGGGTGCGGTCAAACACCACGGCGGACATTTCGCAAAACACCGGGTCTCCTTCACCGGTCTTCAAGCCTTCGTCAAAACAATCCAGCACATCACGTTCAACGATTTTGGCGAACACGGGTTGAATACAATCCAGGGCGCGCGCCGTGGGCTGGAACAAAATGCTGCCCGCGATGCTCAGCACCAGCATGGCGCCTGAAAACCAGGTACCTAGGATGTCACTGACTCCCTGATTGTCTTAACCGTCGAAAACAGGTTCAGACTTTGGTATTTCTCGCTGATCATCTCGGCGAAGGGACGCGAGTGGTAGACACCGGCGTAATAGATATTTCCGCCCCACTTGGCGCGGGGACTCACATCCGGTAACAGGACACGGATGGATGCACGTTCCTCGCGGTCCTGGGGTACGACGATGACGCTGTAGGTGGTGTTTGTTTGTCCATCATTGATATAGGCTCCGATCATCCCGCTGATCTCGTCGAGAATGAACTGCTCTTCAGCGCTGACCTTTTGATCCACGCTTACCAGCGAATTAATGATGTCGAGAAACTGCGTGGCCTGCTCCTTGTCCGGCGAAATGGACAGGTATTCAATGAGTTTGGTGCGCAGGTCGATGTGCATCTGGTCCGTCGCTTGTTCAGAAGCAGACTCGAAGGCCTTGCGAAAATCAATCCTGATGTTCCAGCGCTTGGCGAAGGCCTGGATAAAGGCCATTTCACGATCGTCCAGGTTCTTGTCGATCAGCGCCAGCCTGCGCAGCACATCCAGGATGATGCGCGCGCCCGCGGGGCGCACCAGGGCATTGATCAGGTCCAGGCTTTCCTCTTTTTCCAGCTTCAGGGCGCGCTTGAGCTTGCTCCACAGACCTTCACTGCCTTCTGCCCGTACCCACAGGCCGATGCCGATCGCCAGGAAAAACAGGGTCAGGGCGAGCTTGATCGACATGTTCGCAAGGCTCATGAAGTCGCCGTCGATGATCGTGTACTTGATCAGGAAGGGAAGGGCTGTGACGATGCCGATAAATTGTGCTGAAACGGAGACGCTCTCCGATACGACCTGTTCGTGCTTGCGTGACCAGATCTTGTTGGCCGTCAGGTAGGTCTTGACCACGGTCAGCACGATGGCGCCCACCACCAGCATATTGATGAGTTGTTCGAATAGTTTCATTTCAGCCCCTGTGATTGTGCGTAGAATTAGTTTGTATCATCAGCTTTCGGCATCGCCTCCCAGGCTTCTCGCAGGCCCATTTTTCCCGCAATACCGGGTAGCGGGGATCGCTTTCAAGGCCTCTTAGCCATTCGTTGCCGAGGAAATTGTTCAAGCGGGAATCGCCCGCCTTAAAAGCTATTTCGAACCACTCAAAAGCCAGGTCATTTTCACCCCGCCAGGCATAGAGACTGGCCATTGGGCCCGGATATTGTTGCGCAAAGTCATCAAGCAATTCTTCGATGATTGCCTGCGATTGTGCTTTATTGCCCAGGGTGAAATGTATCTTGGCCATTCTGAGACGGTAGCTGCCAGCGGTTGAATTTTTGTTTGTTTCAATCAGGGATTGTTCCGGGTCGCCCATGAGCAGGTACGTCCTTCCAAGGGCGATGTGCCCGTTAGGGTATTCAGGGTTCAGTTCCAGCATTCGATTGAAAGTTTGGATGGCTTCCTCATAACGGCCGGTCTTCGTATAGATACGCCCCAGTGATTCGAGGGAAGCAAGGTTCAGAGGGTCCAGGGCCACGGCCTGCTCAAACAAGGCCGTGGTTGTAGAAAATTGTCCAAGGGTGTCAGCCAGGAATGCGGCCACGCTCAGTACATTCACATTGTTGGGTTCCAGTTGCCGGGCCCAAGGTCCGACTCCCGGCGCAGGCCGCCCGGCGTCAACTCATAGGCCCAGGCCATCACCAGCGCAACCGGAGCGCCCAGGATCAACATGGTGATGATCATTTCCATCACCCAGTCCGGGGCGAAGAAACTGGTTGCTGCCAGCCCGGCGATTTGCGCAATCAGCCAGGCGGTGATGGCATAGGCGATGCCTACCCGGAATACATTTCTGCGTTTGAGTTCGTTAAATAAGGACAAGCGCTGGCTTCTTTGTGTCCGTCATTGATTCAAGCATAGTTGCTTGGCCGCGAAATGCCAAAATAATCCCCAGCAAGATATTGCCGGGGAGAAGTTTATTGGTCAGCGGCGAGCGCCTCGCACAGCGTGGAATTGCCGGGTACAGCGCGTTGAATGTTGAATGCGCCCGATTCGCCGGCTGATGGAAATTCAAAGCTGACCGAGGCCTCGTCACAACTGCTGAAGTCCAGGGTGATGGTGCCGTAATTGGTATCCTGCTGTGGCACCGGATCAGACGAGTTAAACAGGCCGCCTGAAGTCAGCTCTGCGTTCAAAACCGCCTGGCTGCCGTCGTAGGCCCCCGCCGCAGACACCCAGCGCTGGTCCGCAGCGCCAAAGACTGCGATCACATCCTCTGCCGGGGCTTGTGAATCAAAAGTAAACCAGGCCAGAAAGATGATCTTCAGAACGGGAAACACGGTGATCAACAGCCCCTGCCGCGGTGCTCCGGCATTCACCCATGCATCGTTCAGTCCGGCGTTGATGTCGAAACCGTTGTGAATCGCCACATTGACCAGCACCAGGTGATCGGCCGTGATCGGTCCACTACCTGGATAATTGATCAGCGGCAGATCAGTGAAAGTATTTCCGGCATTCCACACCTGCAGCGCCGCAATGGCGTCCACGATATCCATGCCATTGTCAATCACCCGCCCGAATACGGTGAAACCACCGTTCTGGCTGTCGAGGTTGGCTGAGTTATCGGCCAGGTTAAAAAACCACTCGCTGGTGGCGCTGTTCGGGTCTCCGCCCAACTTGGCCATTGCAATGGTGCCGCGCAGATTGGATGTGCCGGGTTCATTGATCACCGGCGGATCGGCGGGTATCGAGGCGGCCACGCCGTCGATGAACGTGAAGCCTCCGCCCTGCACGATAAAACCCGGAACGCTGCGATGGATGATGGAATTGGCGTAATCCCCGTCGTTCACATAGTTCAGAAAATTGGCCACGGTTGCCGGCGCGAGTTCATCAAATAGTTCGATTTCCACATCACCCAGGCTGGTGTGCATGATGACGTTGCTTGCAAATACCGGCCCGCTTGTCAGCATCGCCATGCTGCAACAGCAAAGCATGCAGGCAAAGCCTGGGAATTGACGGCTTTTGGCCATGCGATGAATCTCCAGTTGACAACAGAAATCGGGCCACGCCCGGTCAATTTTATTTAACGATAACCCGTATATTGGGTATGCTTGCAGCGCACCGGCTAACAATAACAGGAACAGGATCGATTTATGCGCCATCTCAATCTTATTGCCCGATTAACGGTCTATTACAAGGATGAAGACGAGGACCACGGTGTTTTGACTGCATGGCTGCAAGGCTTTCGGTTGACATGATAATGCGTATCGCAACCATTGCGCTGGCGCTGTATGCGTTTTGTGGTTGCGCGCACAGCAAGGCCCGGAAGATTGACGAGTACCACTGGGAGGGCGTTGACCGGGTGATTGCGATGGGCGATCTGCATGGTGATTACGAGCAATACATCAAGGTCCTGCGCTCGACCGGACTGATCAATTCACGCGGCAGGTGGGTGGGTGGCGCGGCCCACCTGGTGCAGACAGGGGATGTGACGGATCGCGGGCCATCAAGTCGCGCCATCATCGATCACCTGGAAAAACTGAAGAAACAGGCTGCGAAAAAAGGCGGGCGCGTGCATACGCTGATCGGTAATCACGAAGCGATGAACAGCTACGGCGACCTTCGATACACTCACCTGGGGGAATTCGAAGCCTTCTCCGGCCGGAACTCAGTGCAATATCGCGAAAAGCAGTGGGAATATCAACTACAGCTGATCAAGCAGCAAAACCCGGAAGGATTCCTGGCGATGGACCTGGAACAGTATCGGCTGGAGTGGGAACAGAAGATTCCGCTGGGCTGGGTGGAACACCGTTTGGCCTGGACGCCGGAGGGCGAATACGGCGCCTGGGTGACCGCAAACCCGGTGGTGATCATGGTCAACAAAACATTGTTTATGCACGGTGGACTCAGCCCGCAATACTGCCGCTACTCACTGCAAGAGATCACGCAGCAGGTTTGGGATGAGTTAAAGCATTTTGACAGCGAAAACCGGGGCATACTCGAAGACCAGGCAGGACCGCTTTGGTACCGGGGCCTGGCGAACGAGAATGAGGATACATTTGCGGCCACCCTGGAGCTGATCCTGGAAAAATACGGCGCCACGCGAATCGTGGTGGGGCACAGCCCAACCGGTGGCGTGGTCTGGCCCCGTTTTGATGGCCGGGTGGTGGTGAATGACACGGGTATCGCCGCATACTATGGCTCCAACGATGGCTACCTTGAACTGAGCGATGATTCAGCCTGGGCGGGCTACGGGGACCGCAAACTGGAATTGCCTGTTGCAGATGAAGATCGGATTGCCTACCTCCGGGAAGTGGCTGGATTCAAGCCCGATAACAAGGCATTGCAGGACCGGCTCAGGGAGATGTTGGCGCCAGCCGTTGAGCCAGTCGAAGCGCCCGTTGAATTGACCCTGGGAGAGACCGTGCCCGACCAGGCGGTCGTCAACGCCGGCATTTGCCAATAAGCAGTTTGTCCACCGTGCCCGGACTGGCCAGGCTGTCGTAAAATTCATCCAGGTACTTGATTGCACGGCTTCTGACCTGGTCAGTTAACAAAGTTTCACTGGCGAACAGATCCATGATGTTTTGTTTCTGACCCCGAAAGCGGTCCAGCGCCGCGGGTACGGCGTCGTTATGGATACAAAATCCCCGGTACAGCCGTTGGCGGATATTCCGCACCTTCAGCCCGTCCGGTGGTGCTGCGTATGGCGTATCGACCAGACCCGTGGAATCAAGGTCATAAGGGATCGAAAAGACCGGCGTTGCATCCGGGCTCTTCCCTATCAGTTTGCTGTTGTGGCAACACTCCACCGGATCGCGGCCGCTGGTCGCGGACCAATCCAGGTTGCCGATGAGATAATGGAACAGCATGTAATTGCTGGTCTCGACGGGGTCCAGTTTCCGATGTGAGATTTTCGGAATTTCAAGTTCTATTTGTCCATTGCGATCGGCCATGTCGTCAACGTCTTCAATCAAAAAGCCAAATCGTTCAAACACTTTGCTGTCGCGCTCGCTGTCCAGGTAAGTCACCATCATCGGCCGGACCCTGAAACTGTAGGGTGTTATCAGGTTGTATATCCGGTAACTCAGGTATTCCTTGACGTAATACTGCTCGTATCCCTTGTTTTTCTTGCAGTGGGTGACCATTTTCAGGGAACCCTGGCCCCGGAAAGGGGTGCCCTTGCGTTGCTCTTTATCAAACCATAATTTCAGCGGCGGAAAATCGCAGACCACGTCGCGGCGCGTCAGGCCGCGCGTGGTAATGCCAATTTTGATGCTGTGCTGCTGTCCCGAGGCATCCGTATAGATCAACTCACCCGGGTAGGTTTCCGGATTGGATACCCGGCGGGTGATACGCCGCCACGGACCCTTCAGGGTGACCGTCATCCTGGAATCATCCTCAAACAGCTTTGGAGGCTTGGCTCCGGTGTCCTGTGCGCTGGCCACCGGGGCTGCGATGATCAGGGTTAACAACGCTGCAACCAGTAATTTTATCATCGGCTGATTATATAAGAATTTGGGCTCAGAACAATTCAGGCGCTAGCCTGCATAATTCACCAAGGCGGACGACCTAATGAATTTATCATTTCAATTCAAAGCATTGCAAAACATTTGGGTGATTTCCTGACTTACAGTTTGTCCTATCCGGTTTTACACAGCATCTGGCTTCACATTTCGGCAAATCCTTCTCAAACCATAGCTTTCGCTATA
>SMUY01330369.1_pt1 | contig 11568 bp, 11 predicted proteins | sample 2456441 | NCBI WGS metagenome assembly SMUY01 (sample SAMN11095931, study PRJNA526329) | marine sediment metagenome | biome: Marine sediment; feature: Surficial sediment; material: Deep marine sediment; isolation source: Hadal surficial sediment | place: Pacific Ocean | collected 2014-11 | depth...
AATAAAATGACAGTAGAAGAATTTAAAGAAAACAATGGTATAATTGGCAACTCTCGTGAGATAAATGATCTCGTTGATGTAGTAATGCAAGTAGCACCATCAGATATAACAGTGCTCATATACGGAGAAAGTGGTGTTGGGAAAGAAATATTTGCTACAGCGATTCATAACGCTAGTAAACGCTCCGGTAAAAAAATGATAATTGTTAACTGCGGTGCTATTCCGGAAGGAATTCTTGAGAGTGAATTATTCGGACATAAAAAAGGTTCTTTTACAGGAGCTGTAGATCATCGCCGGGGTTACTTTGAAATTGCGGATGGCGGCACTCTTTTTCTGGATGAAATTGCTGAAATGCCGTTAACAACCCAGGTAAAAGTTTTGCGTTCAGTTGAGAATAAAGAATTTATGAGAATTGGTGCTGAGACAGTTACTAACGTTGATGTAAGATTTATTGCCGCCACAAATAAAAATCTTCAAAATGAAGTTGATGAAAACAGATTTAGGGAAGATCTTTTTTTTAGATTAAAAGCAGTTACACTTAATGTACCTCCTTTAAGAAAGCGCAAGGGAGATATTGAATTATTGGTGAACTATTTTATTCGTAAATGGGTTTCGGATAAAGGTATTAAAGTGCCGGAACTTTCCAGCGATGCATTAAAATTATTAATGGAGTACAACTGGCCAGGCAATGTTAGAGAATTGAAAAATACTTTAGAGACTGCCATAACTTTAAATAATAGAAACGAAGTTCTGGATGTTAGTTCCTTTAGCTCTCTATTAATTGATCAAAATAAATATGAAGAAACAAGGAATCTCCCCATCTTTTTAAGAAAAACTCCTGAAGAGGCTGATAGGGAATTACTTTACAGAGCTTTGTTCGAGATAAAAAAAGATTTGATTGACTTAAAAAATTTAATTATACATCAGCAAAGCGAAGTTTTTTCAACTAATAAAAGTGGCGATGATGAAGAAATCATTCCTTTAAATGAAATGGAAAAAGAAGCAATAAAAAATGCTTTGGACAAAACGCGTGGAAGTAAAAGGAAAGCTGCTAAACTGTTAAACATTAGCGAACGAACTTTGTATAGAAAAATTAAAGAGTACGAGTTACAGTAAAATCAAATACTAAACAAAATTGGCTTTAAACACACTTACACTTTGTTGGGGCTGAAACCTTTAATTCGTTGGTTTTGTTTCTATAAACCGTTCGCTGAAGCGAATGGGAATAAATAAGTTTGCTTTTTATTTTGTTCGATAAATCAAATGGGAATTGATATCTTATTTAAGCTTTTAAAAAGCGAATAAGTTTTTTTGTTCTACATCACTTGCCGTCTGCTTCAGCAGACGGTATAATATTTACAGTTTATTTGACTTTAGTCACATTAATTAATTTCCTTTAATATAAACCCAACCATATCTTTTCATAAATAATTCTACTTCTTCCCGGAAAGGCTTTACTCTGTGATGTTCTTCTTGATTATAAATATATTTTCGAACTTTTGTAATGTGACTTTCACTCACACTTACTGCCCAATAATCATCCTGCCACTTAAATTTGTGCTTAATCAAGTTGTTTTTATTAATCCAATTTGATGATTCACCTTTAATTAATTGAACAGTTTTGCTGATTGACATATCTTTATTCAGGGATATTAAACAATGAGCGTGATCTGAATAACCATTAACACAATCTATCCAGTTACCTTTTTCTTTAGCATTCTCTTCAATGTGTTTGAATATAGTTTTTCTTAAATCTGAAGAGTTCATAAAGGGATAAGCATTTTTTGTTGAGAAGACTAAATGAACCCATATTCTAACCCAACTCATTTTGATTACCTTTTTGATTGATGATATTTGATATAAAATTATCAATTCCCCGTTGTTTTAGCAAATGATAATAATTCCTCACTGTTTATCACTTGCCGTCTGCTTCAGCAGACGGATTAAAAAAAACAGTACAGGACAAAAGCTGGCTTTAGCCACATTTGTAGGTTTTATATGGCTGAAGCCCTTTAGTGAGAGTTTTGCTTTTACTATCCGTTCGCTAAAGCGAACGGCAATTGATAATATTTTTTTATTTTGTTCATAAATCAAACGGGAATTGATATCTTATTTAAGCTTTTAAAAAACGAATAAGTTATTTTTGTTATACATCACTTGCCGTCTGCTTCAGCAGACGGAATGGAAAATGGATAAATTAAAAAATGGCTTTAGCCACATTATCTTTATTGGGCTGAAGCCCAGAATTATTGTTATTCTTTAACAATCCGTTCGCTGAAGCGAACGAGAATAGATTGCTGTAATTGTGAACGACTGCGAAGCAGACCAAAATTTGTAATATAAGAAAACAATAAATATTAATACGATGCCGAAGGTATCGAAGAAAAAGAGTATTTGTTTTTTATCTTAAACCAATTTGTAATAAAGATAGATTTTTAAATACAGTATCAAACATTAAAAAAGTACTATTTATTTTATATGTTACATACACTTAATCTCTAAATTCTTTAGGTTTATATACAGTGGAACATGTCCCGCTTGTGAAGGTCAAATTTCCCGATATTTTGGTCAAAAAATTAAAACTATTAACAGATAAACACAGTTAAGCAAAAAATGAAATTAAAGCAGAAAAACAAGATTTATTTATCCACAATGCTCTTGTTAATAGCAGCTACGATGATTAATTTTACTTCCTGTTGTACTTATTCTTTTACCGGGTCATCTGTCCCTGGTCATTTGCAAACTGTTGCAATTCCTATTGCAGAGGATAGAAGCGGAGCAGGTCTACCAGGATTGAGGGAATTGCTGACACAGGGTCTTATCAGGGAATTTATAGATGATAATTCACTGCAGGTTGCTGACCGTACACAGGCAGATGCGATAATAGAATGTACAATTATTTCGTATTCTGATGCTCCTTCCATAGTAGCTGCAGGTGAAAATGTCGAACAAAGACGCGTCACAGTTACGGTGCGGGTACTTTATAAAGATCTTGTAAAGAGAGTAAACATTTTTGATAAGAATTTTTCAAACTACGGAGATTATAAACCCGGTACCGCTCAGAACGAACGAGTGCTTGCATCTGAAGTAGCAATAGATAAAATTACAGAAGATATTTTATTAGCTGTTGTTGCCGGCTGGTAATCATAATAAAAAGGAATAGTAAAATTGGATGAAATAGTTTTAATAGGGTATTTTATTACGCTTTCGATTTTATTCATATTCGGGCTGCATGGGTTTGTTATGATCTATTATCATAATAAGTATAAGGGTGTTCATCATAAATCAAATCCTGATTTAAAATGTGAAGATATAGTTACAATTCAATTACCCATCTACAATGAGTTATATGTTATTGAGCGATTGATAGATGCGGTCTGCAAGATCAACTATCCGAAAGATAAATTTGAAATCCAGGTGCTGGACGACTCAACAGATGAAACAATTGAATTAGCAAAAAGAATTGTTGAAGATAAAAAGAAACAGGGGTATGATATATCTTATATTCATCGTGAAAACAGAACAGGTTTTAAAGCCGGAGCGCTAAAGGAAGGATTGAAGATTGCAAAAGGTAAATACATTGCAATATTTGATGCGGATTTTATCCCGCACAGAGATTTTCTTAAAAAAACACTTTCATTTTTTAACGATGAAAAAATCGGAATGGTTCAAACAAGATGGGAACACTTGAACGGAAATTCTTCCCTTATTACAAAAGCTCAGGCACTGGCGCTTGACGGGCATTTTGTAATTGAACAATCAGTGCGTAATAAGGCTGGTTTCTTCATCAACTTTAACGGTACCGGTGGTGTATGGAAAAAAGAATGTATTGTGGACGCAGGAAATTGGCAGGCTGATACTTTGACTGAAGATTTAGACCTTAGTTACCGTGCCCAGTTAAACGGTTGGAAATTTGTGTACCTGAAAGATTTTACATCGCCTGCTGAACTACCATCGGGAATAAACGCTTTGAAAACACAACAGTTTAGATGGACGAAGGGAGCGATTGAAACAGCTAAAAAAATTCTTCCAATTTTATGGAAGTCTAAAGTTTCTTTACGGATTAAACTTCAATCAACATTTCATTTAACCAATAACATTGTTTTCCCATTTATTCTTTTGGCAGCCATATTAAATGTGCCATTAATTTTTATTAAAAACAGCGGCTCACACGAAGTTTATTTTACTTTTATGTCTATTTTTGTTATAGCATTTATAAGTACGTTTCTTTTTTATCTCTATTCTCAAAAGGATGTTTATGCTGATTGGCGTAAAAGAATAGCATTGTTTCCCCTATTTATGGCTGGAAGTATGGGGCTGGCTGTAAATAATTCGCGTGCTGTATTTGAAGGATTATTGAATCGTAAAAGTGAATTTGTTCGGACCCCTAAATTTAAGAATGTGGATGAAAAAGAAACCATAATCGGTAAACAATACCTTAATAATAAGATAGGATTATCGGTTGTTATAGAAACCATTATGGCAGCATATTGTTTTATTGGTGTAGCTTCCAGTATTTATTTTCTTGAAATTGCGGCATTACCTTTTCAATTGTTATTTTTTACAGGTTTTTCTTTTGTTGCTTTTTCTAGTATTAAACATGCTCTCACTAAAAATTCTGTATAGAAAAATTTGGATGAAATCTGGGAAATAGAATTCAACAAAAAAGCAAGCTTGATATACGAGTATAATAAAAATTCTGCCCTTTTTATACGGACGGCAAATTTTGAAATGGAAAATAACAATCTTAATAAAGCAATTGAAATTCTTAAATCAGGCTTGATAATTTATCCCAACCACCCCGTTGCTCATCTCTTATTAGGAAAAGCTTATGCATTAATTGGTGACTATGCCGGTGCCATAAATTATTTTAGGAAGGGTAGTAATATTTTGCAATCCGATGAAACGTATGAATATTATTTAGATGAACTTGAATCGATTAGAAAACAAAGATCATTACTTGAAACAGGCAGTGGAAAAGCATTTCTTCCTTCTTCAGATCAGACTGAGAATTTAGCTACCGAGCAGGATGCCATCAATCAGGAGAATGAATCAGTATCAAGAGAAGAGTTAACCATTTCAATTGATGAGAGATTGGAGCAGCTTGCCGATCAAATTTCTGAGGCAAAATTGTCTTCCTCCTATGGCGGCAAATCATCGGAAACGGATATTTTACATAATTTTTACGATGATAATTTGATCGTTTCGGAAACATTGGCTAAAATTTATGTTGCACAGGATGAGTATTATGAGGCAATTAAAGTATATGAAAAATTAATTAAAAAAGATTCGGTTAGATATGAATACTATACAGAAAAGATAATTGAAATTCGCTCAATGTTAAATTCCTAATTGCTCCAATCATTACGTCATCTCAATTCATTCGGATAATAAATACATTTCTATTGTTAAATGAAACGAGCATGAAAAAACATTTATACTCAAGAAAATAATTATTATGCGAGTTCCATATGACCAAAGCAAGAAATTATAAACATATGAACACTTTGGTTAATGGAAAAAAGCTCGAAAGAAACTTTTACTCCAAAGAACTCCTGGTTGTAGCCAGGCAAATTTTAGGTAAGATATTCGTAAAAAAAAATGGAGGGAAGATTTTATCCGGCAGAATAGTGGAAGTAGAAGCTTACAATGGAACGATTGACCGTGCAGCACACACCTACATTGGACAAACAAAAAGAAATAAAGTTATGTTTAATGAAGGCGGCTATTTATATGTTTATTTATCCTATGGTGTGCATTATTGCTGCAATATTGTAACAGGCAAAGAAGGTTACGGCACTGCAGTATTAATAAGAGCATTAGAACCGGTTGATGGAATAAACGATATGGTAAAAAATAGATTTGGCAAAAAGCTGCCGGATGATAAAGATATATTTAATCTTACTAACGGACCGGGGAAAGTATGTAAATCTTTTGGTATAAATTTAAAACATTCAGGTATTGATTTGACTGGGGATAAATCATATTTAATTGATTCACCATTGCGAAAGAATGAAGAAGTGGGAGTATCGAGAAGGATTGGAATTTCAAAATCCATAGAATTGCCCTGGAGATTTTTTATAAAAGATAATCCTTATATCTCCAGAAAATGATAACACCTAATAATATATTAATTATTAGAACAGACAGGATCGGGGATGTTATTCTATCCCTGCCCCTGGCAGCACTTATAAAAAAACATTTCCCTAAGTGTAAAGTATCTTTCTTGTTAAAAGAATATACTAAAGATTTGGTAAGTGATCACCCGTATATTGATGATGTATTAATCCTGCAGGAAAACAACGGCAAGATTCCGATATTCACAAATGTAAACAGATTAAAAAGCAAATATTTTGATGCGAGTATTATTGTATATCCAACTTTTATTACAGCACTAATTATTTTTTTATCTCGAATAAAGTTCAGGATAGGCAGCGGTTATCGCTGGTATTCGTTTTTATTTAACAAACGAATATACGAACACCGGAAATATGCAGAAAAACACGAACTAGAGTTTAATGTAAGTCTGCTGCAAATATTTGGAATTAGAGAATCAATTTCCCCGATGAATGTTGAATTCAATATTGGGATAAATAATGCCAAACTTGAAAAAGTAAAAAACCTATTGACTGAATCAGGTGTTGATTTAAACAGAAAATTGGTTATTGCTCATCCCGGTAGTAGTGGAAGTGCAATTGATCTTCCCCCGGAAAAATTTTCTCGACTGGTTAAAAACCTAACTAAACTGGAAAACACTACATTAATAATTACTGGTAGTGCAGATGAAACTGATATCTGCACAACTGTTGCTCTCGAATCGAATGTTATTAATTATGCCGGACAATTTGATCTTTCAGAATTGACTGCGTTGATCAGCTTATGTGATGTGTTTATTTCGAATTCCACCGGACCAATACACATAGCTGTTGCTTTAGGTATATTTGTGGTAGGTTTTTATCCTAAAATTCAGGCATGTTCTCCTGAACGTTGGGGACCATATACATCAAAAAAAGTTATATTTATGCCCGAAATAGAATGTTTTGATTGTACACGGGAACAGTGTGAAAGGTTGAATTGTATGAGTAGCATAAATATTGAACAAGTTACAGAAGAAATAAGTAAAATATTAAGTGAATAAAAACTACGGTGTAAAAATGATGTCAGTCAAAAAAATATTTCTTTTGATTTTTATTTTTGTCGTCTCTTTTGGTTTTTCAAACAGCGATTCAAAACCGGGAGATAATTTTAGAAAAGTTAAAAACATTGCTTTTCAAGAAGGTGAAAAACTTACCTTCGATTTAAATTATGGATTTGTTACAGCGGGTATCGCAGTTATGGAAATCCCCCGTGTAAAAAGAATATCGGGAAGGAATGTATTTCATATAACATTTGAAGTAAATTCAGTTCCAAGCTTCGATTGGATTTATAAAGTAAGGGACCGTTATGAAACATACGTTGATGTAGAAGGACTTTTTCCCTGGAGATTTGAACAGCATATTAGAGAAGGCGGATATGTAAGAGATTTTTCTGCGTTTTTCGATCAGCGAAAAGGAATAGCTAAAACAAGAGATGGCGAATATGAAGTTCCCGATTATGTTCAGGATATTATTTCAGTCTTTTATTATGTACGGGCACTCGATTTTTCTGATATGAAAATAGATGATAGAATTCATTTACAGAATTTTTACAAAGATAAAGTACATGATCTTGATGTAAAATATCTTGGCAAGGAAACAATTGAAGTTCCCTCAGGCAAGTTTGATTGTATTATTATTGAACCACTTATGAAAGAAGGCGGATTATTTAAACACGATGGTAACATAATAGTCTGGCTGACGGACGACAATTTGAAAATGCCTGTTAAAGTTCGTACCAAAATTGTTATTGGTCACGTAGAGGCAAAGCTATCAAAATATGAAGGATTAGCGGGTCAACTCACATCAAAAAGATAATTATATTAAAAATAGAAGATACACCTATTTCTTCTTTTATTTAATTCTTATCGCTAATTTCATATCCTAATTTTATCTACTTACTATTAATAATATGTCAGAGTTAGAAAATAATACTAACCCGGAAGACCAGAATGATTCCGAAAACCAAACTAAATTAAATAGAAATAGAAAAAGTATTCACGATATTTATCCTCTGATTTCACCAATTGCAGCAGCTTTTCTAGGATTGATCGGAGGATTCTTTTTATACCAGTTTGTAGGGGGAATATTGACATTGGTAATCTTTGGATTTGATCTGGAATCAGCACCGGTAAATAGTCTTCGTTTAATGACTGTAGCCGGGCAGGTATTATTTATTTTACTTCCGGCATTACTTTTTGCAAAATGGGTTTATGGAGATGTTTCAGATATTATATCAGTAAAACTTCCGGAATATTTGGAATTAATATTATTCTCAATTGGAATTATCATACTCATTCCGTTACTTCAAAGCTATCTTTATATACAAAATTATTTTATCGAGTATATCGCTGCAAATTCGGAAATGGTAAATTCGATTAAAAACTTATTTGATTCATTGAACGAATTAGTAGATAAAACATACGGCAATTTGCTAAAGGCAGATTCTGTTCCCGAAATGTTTTTCGTGATTATAGTTATTGCAATAGTCCCCGCAATATCCGAAGAAGTTATGTTCAGGGGATATATACAAAGAAGCTTTGAATTTAAAATGAAACCTGTTTGGGCAGCGTTGATAACTGCATTTTTCTTTGGGGTATATCATTTTAACCCGTATGGTCTGTTTCCATTAATTGCTTTAGGGTTTTACTTTGGTTTTGCGGCTTACATCAGCAAGTCGTTGATTGTACCTATGTTTCTTCATTTCCTTAATAATTTTGGAGCTGTTATTCTCTATTTTATTTTTGGTGATGAAGAACTAATTAGTACGGACGTGACCGATTCAGGAGGGTTAGAGGCAAATATTTTTCTTTTCTTCTTGCTTGCCTTGTTATTTACGATTGTTATTTTTATGATTAAAAAGTATTATTTTAAAATCAGAACTGTATAGGAGGAAGTTATGCCAGTTTGTCCTAAATGCAATTACGAATATGTTGAGGGCATTGCAATTTGTCCGGATTGCAATACACACCTGGTTGAAGAAGATGAACTTCAAAATGTAGAGGAACTGAGCGAAAAAGATTGGGTATTAGTTTACACTTCCGGTAATGAATTGGAAATGGGAATGCTGAAGGGAATATTGGAGAGTGCCGGTCTTGAAGTGAATGTACTATCTCAAAAGGATCATAATTTTCCTACGCCGGGAGATCTTTCTGTGGTTAAATTATTTGTCAGGAAGAACGATGTTCAGGCTGCGTTGAATTACATACAGGATACAAATAATAGACAAAACGAATCTACAGATAAATAATGTCAACCGGTAACACAACCATAAGGATAATAGTTTCAGCAATTGCGATCCCGGCTATTGTATTGGCATGTTATTTTGGCAATTTTTATTTTTTCATATTTGCATTAGGTATTGGAGTAGTTTCGTATTACGAGTTTTGGTCGATTGTAAAAAATAAAGATATTAATGCCAACCTTATTGTAGGAATACTTTCAGTTGGATTATTAATCACAAATACCTTCAAGAATTTTATAGATATTTATCCTCTTCTAATATTGATATTAATTGTTTTAACTATTACTGAACTCTTTCGTAACAAGGGCTCTGCAATTCTTAACCTTGGTTCCACTTTATTGGGAGTTTTATATTTTGGGTTATTTGCTTCAGCACTTGTAGCAATACGAGAGTTTTACCGGGTTGATTATGAACATGGGGGGCTTCTCATTATTTCAATCTTTGCATCTATTTGGTTCTGTGATTCAGCAGCTTTCTTTGGCGGAACAGCATTTGGCAAACGTAAACTGTTCCCACGTGTTAGTCCCAATAAAAGCTTGGAAGGGGCATTGTTTGGACTTTTATTTGCAATCATTGCTATGGTAATTTCTAAAGTTGTAATTTTAAATTTTCTAATGTGGGCAAATGTAATTGCAATTGGATTAATAGTAGGTATTATCGGACAAATTGGTGATTTAATTGAATCGTTATTTAAGCGAGATGCGAGTGTTAAAGATTCATCTAACATAATACCCGGGCATGGTGGAATATTTGATCGTTTCGATTCTCTGCTTTATACAGCACCTGCTCTTTTTCTTTATATAAAATATTTAATGTAACCATTCATCACATAGATATAATGAAGATTCAAAAAAAAGTAAATGTGATAACTCTTGGTTGTTCTAAAAATATCGTTGATTCGGAAAGATTGATGAAACAGATCCAATTGAACAATATTTCAATGACAGAACATCCGGAGGAAGCTGATACTGTAATAATAAATACTTGCGGATTTATTGAGGCGGCAAAAGAAGAATCGATTAATACGATATTAAATGCTGTTGCGTTAAAAAAAGAAGGCAGGTTAAAAAAAATAATTGTTGCAGGATGTTTATCTGAAAGATATAAAGAAGAATTAATCAATGATATTGCTGAGGTTGATATTTACTTCGGAACTGAGAATTATGAAGGAATTATTAATGAATTAGGCGGCACGCTTAAATATAATTTACTTGGTGAAAGATTAATATCAACGCCGTCTCACTTTGCTTATCTTAAAATTTCCGAAGGGTGTGATCATCCATGTTCATTCTGTGCAATTCCTCTAATTAGAGGCAAACATAAATCAAAACCAATTGATGAATTAATAAAAGAAACGGAATTTTTAGCAGCTAATAATACAAAGGAACTTATTTTAATTGCGCAGGATACAACTGATTATGGAAAGGATATTTATGGGAAAAGAAAACTTGTAGAATTATTACAGGAATTAAGTAAAGTAACCGGAATTGAATGGATTCGGATAATGTACGCCTATCCATCAAGATTTCAGACCGATGTTATAGAAGAAATTGCAATTAATCAAAAAATTTGTAATTATATAGATATTCCACTTCAGCATATTTCTGATAACGTACTTTATTCGATGAGAAGAGGAGTAACAGGCGCACAGATAAAAATATTATTACAGGAGTTGAAACAAAAGATACCGGATATTACACTGAGAACAACTTTTATAGTGGGATACCCGAATGAGACAGAAAAAGAATTTTCCGAATTATGCGATTTTATAAAAGAAATACAGTTTGATAGAATAGGAACATTTACTTTTTCTGTTGAAGATAATACTGCAAGTTATATATTAGGTGATCCGGTTGCACAAAATGTTAAAGAAAAAAGGAAAGAAACCTTAATGGAAATTCAAAAGGAAATTTCCTTAGAGAAAAATTCTTTGTTCGTTGGAAAAAAACTGAAAATATTAGTTGAAGCTATGGAAGGAGATTTCTATATTGGACGATCATATAGGGATGCACCGGAAGTTGATGGTGAAGTGCTGATCCCAAATAAAAATGGTTTATTAAAAATAGGTGATTTCTATAACGTTAATGTATATGATTATAATGAGTACGATCTTTATGCAGTTGTTCATGAGAACAATGGGAGCAAAAAATGAAGTCGATTAAAATTATTATTTTGTTATTCCTCTCTGCA
>SMUY01332923.1_pt1 | contig 11566 bp, 13 predicted proteins | sample 2456441 | NCBI WGS metagenome assembly SMUY01 (sample SAMN11095931, study PRJNA526329) | marine sediment metagenome | biome: Marine sediment; feature: Surficial sediment; material: Deep marine sediment; isolation source: Hadal surficial sediment | place: Pacific Ocean | collected 2014-11 | depth...
CTCTCTAATTATGAAATGCAGAATTTTAAGAAATTTAATTATTATGAAGATCAACCAGATATGGATAAATCAATTAGACAAAAATTAATTGAATATTACAAACCACATAACGAGAAGTTATACAAATTATTGGATAGGGATTTTAACTGGGATAAATAATTGATTTTTTTCTTAGAGAAAAATTTTTTTATATTTTACTAATTTACCCCCCCACTTTTTTTTATACTTAAAAATTCCAATTTCTTTTTCATTTTGGGGTTCAGGATTGACGCCTGTCAAATCATAATATTTATGACCTTTACCAATGGCCCACTCGATAATTTTCCATTTCAATAAGTCTTGTGAATATAGTTTTGCAGAATAATCTCTTTCAGTTCTAACTATGTTAAACTCGTTAAGATAACCATTGAAAAAACCTATCATAATACCACCAACTGGTTTGTCGTTTTCATATGCCAAAAATCCTGTGTAACCTGCAGGCTGTAACATGTCCCACTGTTTTTCAAAAGTAGTTGCTTGTGTGTTTGAATCCTTTCCTAAATCTTGACCCATTTTTTTATAAGTTAAATAATCCGATTTATCCATCTCTTTAACATAAATTCCTTTTTCCTCTGATCTCATTATATTTTTCTTAGCAGAATGCTTGTCTAATTTATTCCAGAGTTTTTCATTATTTTCTGCAAGATCCAATAAAAAAGTGCTCCAATTTTTAATTCTAAATTTTTTATCCATTCTATTAAATAACTCATTACTAAATGGATGTTCGCTACCTTTAACACTACAATTTTGAGAAATTAAAAAATTACTTAATGAAGTAATAATTTCCTGATTATAGTTTTTATTGAATACTATAGGTCCATATGTCCATTTACAAATTTGGGCTTTTTGTCCAACAGCTTTTCTTAAGAATTTTTGTAATTGTTTTTTATCTTTTAATTTAGGATAAAAACGTAATAATATTTGTCCAATTATTTCTCCCTTTTCATCATAAAACTTCAGGAACTTAGGATGATGACCTTTTAATTCTTTGAAAAGAGCATGTTCTTTTGTTTGATAAATAGTTCCACTTTCTGAACTTAAAAGACGTTTATTCCAATTAGGATCAGGTTTATCTTTTACATCAAAGGTAATCATTTTTTCAAATCCATAAATATTGTAATTATTTATCCCAGTTAAAATTCCTATCCAATAATTTGTATAACTTCTCGTTATGTGGTTTGTAATATTCAATTAATTTTTGTCTAATTGATTTATCCATATCTGGTTGATCTTCATAATAATTAAATTTCTTAAAATTCTGCATTTCATAATTAGAGAGATTAAGAAATTCTAAAGTTTTTTTGTAAGTAGATTTAGGATCATCATAAAGATCCTCGCTTTTAAGAATCAAAATTTGTTCTATAGGGAATAATTTTATCCATGTCTCTAATCGTTCAGCATATTTTCCAGCAGTCAGATATGAATAATTGTGGTACTTTAGACTGTAATAATTTTCATTTTGAAGCATTTTTTCTGTTTCATCTTTTATTCTGTCCGGTTCAATTTTTATAGCTTCTTCAAAAGAGAGTTTTTCTCTTCCAAGCTTTACTAGTTTATAATATTGTGAAAATGCTCTATCAATCGGATTTCTTAATAAAACTATAAGCTTAACATCTGGAAGACTCTTTTTGATTCTTATAGGTACACAAGGATGATGTATGTAATTTGCTGTTGCTTCTCCTGTGATTAATTCATTCCTTAATTCCTTCTTTATTTGATATTTGCTAAAAAAAGTTGGGAAGAATAATTTATACCAACTAATACCTTTATGATAATTTAATTCAAAAAATCCTATTTCTTTAGATAATGCTGGGAGTATTGCGGAATGTTCTATTAAATAATTGTAAAGAGAAGTAGTTCCACATCGGGGTACACCAAATATAATAAATGACGGCAATAATCTTATTGTACTAGTAATTTGTCTGAAAATTGTAGATGTTTTCCTTCTAATTCTATGATTTAAAGAGATCTCATTAGATTCCATCATGGGACAACTGATTTATTGAATATATAATTCTCCTTTAGCCAAAGTAAATTGTCTACATAAATAATTAAGTAATAAAATTAAAATCGATAATTAATCAAATGACCTCAAAAAACCCCATATCAGATACTGAATCATTAATAAATAATCTCAATTTTGAAAGTGAAATCGATAAACAATTCTTTAAAAGAGTATATTCTACTCCCAAAAATATCTATAAAGATCGATTATCATTAATTGGATTTGAAAAAAAAGAAAAAATTCTAGATGCTGGTTGTGGATTTGGTCAATGGACTAGAGTATTGAGCGAACTTAATGAAAATATCTACGCAGTGGATTCAGAACATTATCGGGTAAACATTGCCAAACAAATTTTAAAAATAAATAATAGAGAAAACGTTTCTTTCCACGTTGGAAGTATAGAAAGTCTTCCATTTGATGATGACATATTTGATGCCATTATCTCTTATAGTGTAATTTATTGGACCGATTTTAAAAAAAGTCTAAAAGAATTCTATCGCGTACTCAAACCCAATGGGGTAGTTTATTTTGTAGCGAATGAATCTGGTTGGTATCTTTATAACCTTGTAACTGGACATAGTTCGGCATCTGATTATAACGCCAGAATATATGCAATTCAAACATTTTTTTCTACAATAAAATATTTTATTACTGGTAAAAAATCAAAAAACTCATCTCTAATTTTATCTCGTCGTTCGTTATCTAAGTTTATGAAATCGATTGGTTTTCGTAAAATTATTTGTGCAGAAGAAGGACATATTCAAATTAAGAAAAATGTAGAACTTCATCCATTCTATCCAAAGAAATTCTTAGGACTTGCAAATGTTTTTGAGATATGGGCTGAAAAATAAATGAAAATTCTACATGCTGGAAATTTAGTAAATGTGGGTTATCTTACCACAAAACAACTTCGTATAAATAATATTGACGCTGAACTATTATTGGATCCTTCAGGTTCAGATCCAGCCAAACTTGATCCAGATTTAAAAAATAGTATTCCTGATTGGTGCATTCAATATAGTAGGAAAAAATCTTTTTGGAAATTGAAAATATTAAAGACAATGAGGAAAAAAAAATATGATTTAATTCATGCATACGTGGAATTACCAATTTTTGCATATTTCTCAGGTAAAAAATTCATCGTTCAAGCGTTAGGAAGTGACTTCAGAGAAATGGTAATATCAAATTCACTTAGGGGTATTATTCTTAGGAGAGCATACAAGAAGGCAAAAGTAATACTTTTTTCAATGCCTGATCATATTCCAATCTACAACAAATTAGGATTGAAAAATGGAATATTTTTTCCTCTTCTTGTAGATACAACTTTTTTTAAACCAAAAAAAGTGGATAAAGGTGAATTAGTTAATAAATTTCTTGTACTACACGCTACAAACTTAGACTGGAAACTTAAAGGAAATGATATACTCTTAAACGCTTTTGCTAAGTTTGTTAAAACCAATCCAAAATCAATTCTTATAATAATTGAAAGAGGAGTAGATTCCCAACGAACTCATCAACTAGTTAATTCATTAAAAATAAAACAAAATGTGAAGTTTATTAAAGGCCCTTTGAATTCAATAGATTTACAATATTATTTTAATTTGGTTGATGTTGTTGCTGAGTCATTTATTTTTCCAGCAATGAGTGGGATAACAAATGAATCATTATGTTGTGAAAAACCAGTAATAACATACTATCCAAAGAATGTTTTTGAGGGAGCATACACTGAACATCCTCCAGTGTTAAATGCGTCAAATGCTACAGAAGTTTATGAACATTTAGAAGCTCTAAAAGATGAGACAAAGAGGAAAGATATTGGTAAGAAAGGACGTGAATGGATTACAAAGTATAATGATCCTACATTATATTGTGAAAAATTAAAAGTAATTTATGAATCTATTTTAAATGGAAATAATATCGAAAAAATTCGTAAGAATCTTAGCGAAATATCAATGACTAGACAAATACCTTAATCAAATCATAATTTAGAATTAGAATTTAGAGTATCTAATGAAAACACGCTAGACTTATTTACCTTAAATTACTTTTTTTTGATTGTGGGCACAGAATATGATTTTATCGCGAGAATAGGAGGAACTTACGAGACGGCCAAACCTGAAGTCAAAAAAATTAATTATTATTTCCATGGGCGTCAGGTAAAAACTGTTTTTGACTTACTGAAGAAAATGAAATTAAAAAATTATGAGAGAATAATAGATCTTGGTTGTTCAGATGGTGGTTGGTTTGAAGATTATAAAAAAATGGAATTTCAGAAAATAGTTGGTATTGATATATCCACAGAACGTGCAGAAAAAGCCAAAAAACGAGGATATTTTGAAACATTTGCTACAAATTAAAATGACTTACCATTTGAAAATGATTCTGAATCATGTATAATTTGTAATGGAATGATAGTGCATGTATTACAGGATTCAGATAGGGTAAAAATCTTCAAGGAAGTAAAAAGAGTTCTTAAGAACAACGGTATTTTCATTTTCAATTTTACAAATACAAGAGCTAAAGGTTCAGAAACGGATAAAACTCTAGAATATACAAGACATAGCACAATTGAAACTATTACTGATTTGGTAAAAAAAAGTGGTCTTGAAATTGAACACATACTACCTTGCTACTACATCTTTCCTAAAATTGGAGCTCACAAGAAAATGATTACACTTTCAACAAAGATTGTATTTCCAATTACAAATTTTATTCTTAATAAATTAAAAAATCTGCGTCGTTCAGAAGTTATTTACTTGGGTGTAAGAAAGAAATAAGGAACTATAACCTAATTTCATAATTTAATTTTTTAGTTTATATCAATATTATTACAATGAAACTAAACATATTATTCGATAATTCCATTGATTATTAATATTGAAAATTCTTTAATAAACACTTTTTAACTTACGAAAAAAATGACGTTCATGATAAGAACAGCATTAGTAACTGGTGGTGCTGGTTTTATTGGTTCTCACCTCGCAAATAAACTACTACAGAATAAATATCAAGTTATAATATTTGATGATCTATCTAATGGAAGTGGAAGGAGTAACCTCTCTAAGAAAATTAAATTAGTAAAAGGAAGTATACTAGAAGCATCTAAATTCGAAAGTATTTGTAAAAAAGCTGATGTTGTTTTTCATCTAGCAGTAAAACCATTAACCATGTCATTTGACAATCCTGAAGAGGTAGTGAAGATTAATGATTATGGTACTTACCTTGTTGCAAAAATATGTACAAAATTAAAGTGTAAGATGGTTCACGTATCATCTAGTGAAGTATACGGAACAGCCTTGAGTGTTTCTATGAAAGAAAACCATCCTCTACTTCCTACAACAATTTATGCTGGTTCAAAAGCTGCATCTGAACTGTATGTAAGGGGATTTGAAAAAAGTGAGGGCTTGAAAATGACGATTGTTAGACCATTTAATAGCTATGGAGAATACATGCGTGATGATACTTATGCTGCAGCTATACCGAATTTCTATAACCGACTCTCAAGAAATCTTTCTCCAATAATACATGGTACAGGAAAACAAACCCGTGATTTTACACATGTTGAAGATACATGTGAGGGAATAATGTTAGCTGATCAAACTAAGAATGCATTAGGTGACACATTTAATGTTGGGCAAGGAAAAGAAATTCAAATTGTTGAGATAGCTAAAATTATTATGAAAAAATATCAAGAATTATCAAACAAAAAATTCAAAATTAAATTAAGATTTGAAAAGCCAAGAAAAGGAGATGTTATGAGACATAGAGCAAATATATCTCATGCAAGAAGAATTTTAGGATACAAACCCAAAATTGATTTTAATGAAGGTATTACTAGGTATTTAAAATGGAAATTAGGAATAACTTCTTGATATTTTTTTATAGCAATTCAAAAAACGGGCAATTAGCTTTTCCATTTTTTAACAATTTCTGAAATTGTATAACTTGTTTTTTGTTTATCTAAAATTTCATCACATAATTCATCAAAAAAATTCTTGACTCCAACTGATTTACTATTAATAAGATCTTTTACTATGTTTTCTTCTAATGAATAAAGGGGTTTTTCTTTTTTTAATGATTCAAAATCATGTATACTATCAGAATTAAGAAAAATTAGAATAGGATGAAAATCAAAAACCTTCAAACCGTTTACATGATATTTTGGATTTTTTATACTCAAACTCATTGAAGAATTATACAATTCCATATCATCTTCCCAGAAATATGGTACTCTAGTTAGTTCTTTATTTTTAGAATCAAACCGTATCATATGAGGTTGTAAATTTGGAGTCTCAGGAAGAAATAGTGAGACATCAATTTCTATTTGATACTCTTTTACTAATTTCCTTAGAAGATAGGTTGATTGGAAAAGTGCATGAGTTCGAATTATTTTTGAATCTGGTAATAATTTTGTACAATAATCCATTACTTCATTTTCATTACTACCTTGTGATGTACCAGGCAAAAAATTTGGATGAATTCCAAATTCAAAAATATCATTATGTTTTAAGAGTCTTTTAATACCAGGAGAGTCGTGAGTTACAAACCATGTTGCTTTAATCCCTTTGTCAATTAGAGTTTGAGCCACACTCTCAATAACATAATCTGGTGACCAGTCTATATCAAATGTGAGTAAGTATTCATTTAGCATGTCATTCATTCCTTTTTTGATATTTATTAGCTAATCTAAATATTCTAGACATTCACTTATAATTGTCCAAAAAATAACTTTCACCATGAAACCACAAGATATACACCCAAACCTCAAAAAATTGCTAGTTTTTGTAACTAGTCAAGCAACTAAAGCACACACAAAATCAGCTTTTGTAATTTCAACAACTAGGAAGAAATCTTATGAAAAAATGATCATACATCCAGTTAGAGAAACAAAATATGCAATATGTGGTGCTGTTACCATCTATGATATAAAAAATGCTTTAGCAATCGCAAAATATCTTGATGGAAAAGTTGATTACATTTTTGTAGATGCTGAACAAAAAATACCACAATTAGAAAATCTAGTAAAAAAGATATCTTCCATCGTTAATAAAAGTAAGATATTCACATTCAAAAATAATGATCTTACGGCAGATGCAGCTGATGCATTAATTGATAGTTTAGATAACTTTGATAGAAAAAAAATTGCAATAATTGGGATAGGGAATATTGGTGGAAAACTAGCCTTGAAATTGGTTGAAAGAGGAATGAACGTTTTAGCTGCATCATCAAATTTTAAAAAATCCTCACTAATGGCCAACGCAATAAACACACTCAAATCAAAGAATTGTAAAGGTAAGGTAATCCCAAAAAATATCAAGACAATTACAAAAAATGTAGACCTGTTAATTGGATTTACACCTGGGATTCCAATTATTACTTCGCAAATGGTTCGTATGTTGAAAAAAAATAGTACAATTATTGATGGTGGAACTGGAACTATTCTAAAAGACGGGATAGATGAAGCCAAAAAAAGAGGAATAAAAATACTTAGACTTGATACACGATGTGGATTTTCAGCTGCAGTATCACTTATGTTTGAAACTGAAAAATTTCTCGATCAAGTGTTTGGTAATTCTAGTTTTAAGGGAATTGATATCGTAGCAGGAGGATACTATGGTAAGTATGGTGATATTATTTTAGATAAAATTTCTAAACCAACACAAATAGTAGGAATTGCAGATGGAACAGGAGGTGTCTTACAAGGAAAAATTTCGTCAAAATTCCAAAAAAAAATACAGATTATCAATCAATTATTAACTAAAACTTAAGTCTATGGATTAATTTAGGGGCTTAGGGGATTTTAAATTATATGGTAAAAAAAAATATGGTTGTTGGTTTAGGAGAAATTGGATTACCAATTTACAAACTTGTCTCCAAAAAAATTCCTACTGCAAGTTATGATATAAATCCAAAACTAATTGATAAAAAAAAGAATAAAAAATATGAAAAATTAGATACTTCATTACTTCATGTCTGTATTCCATTTTCAAAAAGATTTTCAAAAGATGTAGTTTTACTTTTCAAGAAATTTAACCCTGAAGGAATAATAATTCATAGTACAATTAGTCCTCATACTACTGAAAGATTACAAGACACTTTACCGATACCAATTATTTATAGTGCAACTAGAGGTGTTCACAAAAGGATGCTTGTAGATTTAAAACGATATACAAAATTTTTTGCAATAGAAAAAAATGCACCTAAAAAGAGTTGGGCAATTTCGACTTACAAGAATTTATTGAAAAAATGCGGTGTTAAAGTTAAACAAATGTCATCTCCAATTACATTAGAGCTTGCAAAAATAATCTGTGATACCTCATATTATGGATGGCTAATAAATTATGCCCAATTAAGTAATATGATTGCAATAAAAAACCAGGTAAATTACGATGAAATGTGGTCATTTGCTGACGAAATTCATAAAATACTTGGGAATCGTCCAAAAATGTTTCCAGGTTTTATAGGCGGTCATTGTATAATTCCAAATCTTGAATTAATTCAAAACGAAAAATTAGATCTTATCAAAAAAATAAACAATGATTATTCTAGAAAAAAAATTGGAATTATAAAAAAATCTTACAAATAATAATATTATACTTTTTTAGAACTCATTTTTTGAAGATATTTTTTGTATTTTTCTACATCATTTTCTACTTGATATTTACGATTATCACATTCTTCAACCATAAAACTTTTCATGATTTCTTCCCATCCTTTATTGTCTTTTGTCCACCAGATTGGATGTGTTAAAACTTGCATACTGTCAGTGTTTTTATAATGTTTGCAAAAACAACCTTCACGCCAATGTTGAACACTGTCACTAAGATATTTTCTTTGCACAGTATATTTTTCAGAATAAGCATCGACAACTCCATTTGGAAGATCTATCTCTAATTTTTTGCTGATACTTGGATCATGAGCTGAAATTACTGAAATAGAAGTTTCAAAATGTTCTTCCAAAGCTTCAATTTCATTCTTTATTACATCTGATGGCTTTTTTTTTATTTGAGATATTAATGATTCATTGTAATGTACTCCTATATCATGACCAAGTCTTAGTATCTGACTAATTATCTTTGAAGATGACGGACTGAATGGATTATACAATTCTGAATGAAACAAAATGAAAAAAGTAGAACTAATACTCAGATCATTTTCGATTTTAGCAATTTTTAAAGCTAGTTCTAGTGAAGAATCTACATCATGTCTTAATATGATATCATTTGATGAGGAATTTCTAAAATTAGTAAAATTATGATTTTTTTTTATTTCAGTAAGAGTTTCTATATAATGCAAATAGGAAAAGTCACAAGCGTGCAATAATTCCGAGAATCTTTTTTGTGCTTATAAACTCTGTGTGTTTTTCAAAATAATTTTTTGTTTTTGAAATAAACTCTTCTTGAATATTTTGATCATAAAGATAATAGGATTTCCAATAATTAATCATAGAATTAGCATCCGGAAAATGTAATGGATTAGAAAAATTAAATTCTTCTATTCTTGAAAACTTGTTTTTAATTTCTGGTAAAATGGTTTTAGTCATAGGAAAATCAGTTGGTTCAAGAGGTGATTTTAAAATCTGTGAGTGAAATTCAATTAGTTCAGCATTATTACCTTCAATGGGACCACACACAAAAAACCTCCCTTCATTATCAAGAAGTTTTTTGATAGTTGAAATCAATTCTGGAATCTTTTTAGAATAATAAAATGCAAAGCAAGATACAATTAAATCAAATTTGTCAGTATTTTTCAGTAAATCAGGAAGATTGTCCATATTTGCCTTTATAGTTTTCAATTTTTGTATTTTTTTTTCCGAACATTTTTTTTCAACGATCTTTAAAGACTCTTCTGATACATCTATAGCAATAATTTCGGAGAGGGAACCACAAAATTTTGAAAAGCTTAGAATTTGTTCTCCTGTACCACAACCAATGTCTAATAATTTTTCATTTTTTTGAGGTTGAACACATGATAATATCCAATCATTAATATCATATGTAGAAAATTGTTTATGAGTTTCAATCCTAATTTCAAGTTTTTTAGAATCTGTATTAACTGACAATAAATTCCCCCCTTACAGTTTAATATAAAATAGTTTTATTTGTTATTAATCATGAATAAATTTCCAATAAATGACCCACTTCCAGAGACTAAATTTGCAATAGAAGCTGCAATTGAGGCTGGAAAAGTTGTAATGGAGGTATATAACAAAAATTTTTCATCATCTACAAAAAGTGATAATGAACCTATTACAGAGGCAGATATTAAAAGTAACACAATTATTCAAAAAATAATTTCAGAATCTAATTATCCAATACTTTCAGAAGAAACAACTGATAACATAGAACGGTTAAAATACAAAAAAATTTGGATTGTTGATCCTCTAGATGGAACAACAGATTTCGTGAATAGAACTGGTGAATTTACTATAATGATAGCACTAGTTGAAAATAACAAACCAATTTTGGGAATAATTTATTGGCCAACTGAAGAAAAACTATTTCTTGCTCAAAAAGGACATGGAGCATTTCAGCAAAATCAAGGAAGTTGGACCAAAATTTCAGTTAGTGACATTTCAAAATTAGAAAAATGTAGAGCAGTCGGAAGCAGACATCATATCTCAGAAAAAGAACATAATTTGTTAACTTTGTTGAAAGTTTCTAAATTTACTTCTAAAGGAAGTTCTCTTAAAGTTGCTGATATTTCCTGTGGTTTGGCAGATCTTTATTTTACTACAACAAACAAAATGAAACAATGGGATACTTGTGCCTCATATTGCTTAATATCAGAAGCAGGAGGAAAAATGACAGATATGAAAGGAAATGAACTGAAATATAACATAGAAATTTTGAATCATGAAAATGGGTTACTTGTAACTAATGGATTAATCCATGACGAAATTATTAAAAAATTCGAAAAATTAGTTTCAGAAAATTAAAAAATGATTCTGATTTTTAGTTCATATGACCTTTAGATTTTAGATAATCTAAAACTTCTTGTACACTTTTTTCAAGAGGTTTATTTTCAGTTTCAATTACCAAGTCAGGATTTTCTGGAACATTATACTCATCATCAATTCCAGTAAAATTCTTGATTTCTTTATTCCTAGCTTTTTTATACATTCCCTTAACATCTCTATCCTCGCATTTTTCGAGTGGACATTTTACATAGGCTTCAATGAATTTATCATCCCCAATTATTTCCCTCGCTGATTTTCTATTTTCATAATAAGGACTAATTAGAGAAACACTGACCGGAACATTGTGTATTGAAAGTAGTTTTGCCAAATGAGCAACTTTTCTATTGTGTTCATTTCTCCCTTCCCTAGAGAAGTCTTTTGGTGATAACCATTCTCTAAGCTCATCCCCATCTAATATTGCTAAATTAGGAACAAATTCCTGCAGTTTTCGTGCTATTGTTGTTTTACCAGAACATGGCAATCCAGTCATCCATAGTACAAACGTCATCTCTAATCTTTTTCTATTTTTCTTTATATTTATGACTCTAAATTATTATTCACAA
>SMUY01155180.1_pt1 | contig 11560 bp, 9 predicted proteins | sample 2456441 | NCBI WGS metagenome assembly SMUY01 (sample SAMN11095931, study PRJNA526329) | marine sediment metagenome | biome: Marine sediment; feature: Surficial sediment; material: Deep marine sediment; isolation source: Hadal surficial sediment | place: Pacific Ocean | collected 2014-11 | depth 0-1...
AAGAAGTAAAAATGCAAACGGCTAGTTGGAATGCCTATCGGCAGAAGCTAGCAGCAGATTCAGCCTCTGTTACCTCAGTAACTGAGGAGCCGATGCAAATGGCAACTGGTAGGATTACTACTACCATTGAGAGCAGTACCGTAGCGGTCAAAGAGCCGTCTAAAGAGTTGCTTAATATTACCAATGGAGAGGGGCTAGAAGAAGGTAGTAGTGAAGATGCAATTGGCCTTCAGAATAAAATCCGTTCTATGGAAGAGAATGCCATAGCTAGGGAAAAGGCATTAAATGAGGCCAACGAACGTGTCGCGTTGCTTGAGAAGAATATACAGGAATTGCAACGCCTGCTAGTATTAAAAAGTCTCCCCATGGCAGATGCGCAGGAGCAAACAGAAGGTTCTTCCTCCACGGTGGAGCCGATAGAAGATTCTGTAGTCTCTGTGGAAGGAGATGAGTCAAGTCCGACCACTTGGCAATGGTTGTGGGCTGCTATTCTTCTTCCTATTGTAGGATAGGCGTGGAAACTACGCAAAGCCAGCAGAACGGCGCTTTAAAATCCTTTGATATCTAACTATAAATCCTTCTGTTACAACGGGCGTACTGTACGCAGCACTACTATGAGCTAGCACATTAAATGTCTGTCTTTTGCTAAAACTGGATGGTCGTGCCAAGCTTCCAAAGCAAACCAATAACAGCCAATCACACAGGGGGTACGAGGGTATTTCTAGGAAATTGATCCAGCTATTTTTACTTTTCTTATCGGTTCATAAGCGTGTTGGCAGAAACAATAGAGTTATCTAACAATACATGCCCGAATAGATAAATTTAAGCACTGGGGAAAGTCGATTTTACTGCCCTTGATTGCTCTGCAAATGATCAATGCTTATCGGTAATCTTCATGATGCCTTTAGCATGCTCAACATGGAACATATTAAGTACATTCATTCCAAGCAACGGTTGATATAGTTTCGGCATGATCACCGCCTTTACCTTCTGAATTGTAAAAATCCCAAAGGTCATTTTATCAATAATCGACTCACACAGCGTAGTACTGCCATTTGCTGTTTCAACATGAAGCTGTTTCCCACAAACCATCCCTGCTCTATAAGCAATTTCTTGAGGAATGCTTACATAACTAGCACCTGTATCAACGTGAAAAACAATCGGGACTAAATTTACTGAGCCCTGTGTCATGTAAGTACCATTTGGTAACAATTTCATAGAAAAAGACGGAGGGGTGTTTTGCTGGGTATTTGACTTCCAAGAAGAAAGTGTTGAAGACTTTTTTGGACATGGTTGCTCCTGATAGGAGTATGCACCTTTTTCATTCTTGCATTTAAAAATGGTGCGTACATAACCGGTGGGTTGGGCTGCCGCATAGGAAGATGTCTGGTAGATCAACATTACAACGACTGAAATGAGTGCGATCAGAATTTTCATCATTTATGGAAGCTGTGCCTTGTAATTATAGTCGAAGCAGAGTCATAGATTCTTTCTTCTTATTGTTTAGTTAGTATAAAGAAACTGTTTGATTAATGAGCAATTCTTGTGCCATAAACATTAATATTCATGATTCATTGTGATATGTATCCTTCCTTGAATATCATAGCCTTCAACTGTAAAAACTTTCGACAGAAAAACGGGGGCTGATTTGAATAAAATGACTAACTTTATATGCAACCAAGATTGACGAGAGAAATCCACACTAGCTATTTAATTCAAATATTGATTTTCTGAATGCCTGCTTTGGGTCGCTAGCGGTTACTCACCGATGAACTATCCCATCCAGATTAGAAATAAAGACACGAATATAATTGCGACCATACCCCATGACCGCAATGGTAAGTCTTGACCTAGATCCAAAACCCCGGATGAAGTTCCAAAGGCAGCCCTGCATGTACGCAGTACAGGGGTCGTTCTCAGTTCTTCAAGCTGACATGCCTGGTTGCCATGATAATCCTTTGCCATTGTTTGGCCTCCTCATTCCATTCCGTACCTAATGCCAGAACTGCTTTTCCACTATTGGACTTGTTAGGACAGTGCTAGGACAGCATAATCACTCCGAATCAAATCTTCTGTGAGAAAACACACATTATTGGATGAATACTGAGGGCATTTAACGTTTATCCTTCGATACAATTTTTGGTCAAAATTGGAGAAAGGAAAGAGGAACAGGTACTACATTGATAGGGGTAGAGTTTTTCTAAATTAGGTATATCCCCAACTCGCCCTAATATGATTTAATCATGGAACACTTATAGATAAATAACTAGAAAAAATGGCAATAAGTCACATTTGTAAAAAATCTAAGCGTAACAAATCTGTTGGTGCATTTGTTGGTACTTTAAAAAAAAGTAAAGTTCAAAGTGGTATGTGGCAAGGGTTACAGACTGTAGTGTGATTTCCGCCACCTTAAAATAATTGAGTGTCTGCTTTGTGCCCAAAACAGACATTTAGATACACAATTTATATACAGTAACAAAGTTATTGTTATTGTGTTGTTCTAGATAATATCTCGTTTTCTCCAGTAATTAAGGTTCGACAGTAGGTGCTCCTGCCAAGGTCTCGATAGCTTGTTAAATAGAAATTAATGATAGCGTTCAAAAGTTCGATATTCTCATTGAGACTGATTTTATAACGGAAAAGTATACCAACGATTGAGAAAAATAATATAAATCCTAAAGATAGGGTTGCACGCTACCGTTATTACACACAATATTATTAACCAATACTGTTAGACAATGACAGGGAGTGCAGAGATGCTTCATGCTCAATATGGAACAGGCAACCTGAACAGCAGACAGTTGTTCTAGAAAGGAAGACACAGCATGAATCTTTGCGAAGCAGCACTTGGTGAAAAAACCGTGTTTACTACCTTACGAAATTTGCGCAATATGACCAGGAAGGCTCAGGACTAAAGGCAGGATACAGTTGGCCCGCTTTTTTAGCTATCTTTGGGCGCTTTATCGAAAGATGTACGGATGGTTTTTCGCCTACTTGGGAATTACTCTCTTGACAACATACTTCGTAAGCGCTGGCTTCGCGTGGTGGCCATCTATTGCTATTACACTGATGTGGATTGCGTTCACTATTTATGCCAATTCGTTGTATCACAACAATATTAAAAAGAAAATTGCTGCCGTACGAGACAACGTAAAAGATGAACCGAAACTACTAGAGCATCTTTGCCACAAGGTCGGTATTCATAAGTAGGTTATGTGGGTATCTGTTGTATTGACAGTCCTTAGCATTCTTGGTGTCATTCTTGTGGCCATTCCGTTCATTTTTACGCGTTATTAATTTAACATCATTAGACAGCACGGGCTATGAGGAGTGAGAACTATAGCACAAATGTGAAGTCTAAATGAATGCCCTCACCAATACTAAATCGCCCTGATCGCCACAGTCGTTGTTGTTTTCAGCCATGCGTTAGGGTGTTCACAGGTGGATTCTTTGAGCATTTTTCTCAGTTATTGGTATTCTTAGCATCATTCTTGTACTCTGGTTTGCATTTTGATTTGCACCTTAATCTTATGCTCCGCAGATTTATACAATATTAATCTAGCAATGTTAGAGTTCCACTCCTTAGCTCCACATTAAACGCCCATTTTCTGAAATAGCGAAGGTCTGCTTTGCACCAAAAACCAACCACGAACGACTGGTTCGTACTAAAAACAGTCATTAGCGACTGGTTCGTACTAAAAACAGTCATTTGTGACGTTCTGCTTTGTACCAAAAAACGGATGGTCGAACCAAGCTTCTAAAGTGATCCAATAACATCTTGTTACGCTAGGGGTAGTATTTAGGGTATTTCTAAAAGAATGGACCAGCTATTTTATTGGTTAATATTATGATTGGTAAGGTATTAGCAGACATGAGTTCGATTCTTGGCGCAGAAAATACTTGGGCAACTTAAGCACTAACAAGTACGATTCAAATGGTGTAAACAACAAGGAAACAAATAACGTTTCCGTTCATCACATAAAGCCAACAAGGAGGCCTGATCCAATCAACAGCATCGCAGCTGCAACCGTGACCCGAACAGCCTTTAGTGTGACTCTTTGAAGAAATCGCTTGCCGGCAAATGCGCCAGTGAATGCGCATATCGTGCCTACAACAATTGGGGTGATAAGTTCCTGAGACTTTGTGAAATGACCAGATAGAAATTCCGTTCCATAAACCATTAAGCGAGTGGCATCTACGAGGACTGCTGAAACTACCCCAGTGGCTACGAAAGCGTCCTTCGATAAACCGGCTTTAAGTAGGAAGGCTGAGCGCAGTGCACCTTGGTTTCCAGATAAGCCACCAAAGAACCCTGACAAGGCTCCTCCCAGTGGTAACCAACGTGGTGGTAACGTCAGTTCCTGAAACCACGGCGAAAGCTCGAGTAACGCAAAGAATACGATCAGGATGCCGATCGCCGTCTTGACGGCTGTAATTTCGAATGTTGATCCTCCGAGCGCATAGCTGCCAAGTAAGGGCATTCGATCTAGCATGTTGAGCAGTACTGCACCGGCCAGCGCAGCTAGTGCGGCAGGAATGCTGAAACGGGTTACCGCCTGCCAATTAGCATGTTTCACCATCAATCCAAACTTAAAGATATTGTTGGCGAAATGCACCACTGCAGTTGCCGCGATGGCCAACGGGACTGGAAAGAACAGTGCGAACACTGGCATCAAGACAGTTCCAAGCCCAAAGCCTGAAAACAGGGTCAGACCCGATATAAGGAATGCAACAAGTCCAATCAAGACGAGGTCCATGGTGATTCTTTTTCTTAATATATGGATAGGAGTTGAGTATAATCCCCATCTTAGGCATTCAGGTTTGGCGCATTAATCACCAGTCAATTTTGAAAGGGAAATACAATAAAATACTCACATAAAGTATATTGCTGGTCAAAAATGATCCTAAAATTTAGGATTTGTAGTCCTAAATGACTGGTTAATGCGCTATACGCTACATTTAACAATTCTATTCATGGGTGCAGTGTTCATGGTAGGCAGTTCCAAACTGGCCGTAGCAGGGGAGGTTGATTCGGAGAAAACGGTATGTGGTGCATTACGCGAACCACTAGCATTTTGGTTGTGGCAGCGTATGGCCGGTCACCCCGATAAGTCTCGCTTCGCGCATACCCCAAACGTTCAACCCATTCAGTTTACGGCTAGGGATGGCGTTATCCTCGGTGGCTACAAGCTTGCCTCACGTGTACCTAAGGGATATGTGTTAGTAGCGCAGGGCAATGCCATGCTGGTAGATCAGCTGGTTGCCGATTTAGAGCTTTTCCGGGAGCAGGGTTTGGATGTCTATCTCTATGATTACCGTGGCTATGGCCTATCCGGAGGTAAGAGCCGACTTGCTGCCATTATTGCTGATTACACCGATATTGTTGCTCATTTGAATACGCTGGGCTACACCCGGCGTTTCTTGTACGGGATTTCTATTGGCGGGGTAATGCTACTCAACGCCGTAGGGCGCAGCCATAATTTCGATGCGGCAGTCATCGATTCTTCGCCAAGTTATATATCTAATTATGGTTGCCCAGAAAGCTATGATCCAATGCGACACCTACCTGAAGACAGCTCCCACATCATGATTATTTCTGGGGTGCGCGACCACATTGTAAGCCCAGAACAGATGGCAGAGTTAATCCGTATAGGGGCAAGCCGTGGAGCGTATGTGTTTAGGGATATTGAGTTTTCCCACCCGTTCCAGGATAAGTCACCCGAAATTCATAGTCGCAGGCTGGGCGAGGTGACACGCTTTTTCACGCAGGAATTAGTAAATTAAAGCAATGATAATTTCCTTAAACACGATGTAGTCGGACAGTTCAAGTCCAATAGCTTTTAAGCACACTGGGAGTATTATTGGTGGCATCTCATATCAAACTGGAACAGCTTTTTTTGTTTGGCCAATATCATAATTGGTAAGGGATTGTTAGCAGACATGGGCTCGATTCCCGTTGCCCACCGTAATCAAGTAACTTGAAAGCTAGCTATATTAGAAAGAGATTAATAGGGAAGGGTAGATAGTACCGGATTGAGTAATCTTTCTCTTTAACCCACCCATGTTTTTCTCTCATGCACTTTTCGGTTTCATTCTTGATGAATACTTTATCGTACGAATATCTAATTTCGTTGGCATAGAGTGTGGCAGTTTGCTTACAATGTAACAAGTCTAGATAGCTATTTGCTTGATTCTTCGTAGGATTCTCCCAACGCATGATAACACAGCTGCTCAAGGCCAAAGCAATCATAAAAAATAATATAAATTTATTCACCTTAGCGCCTTTGATTGGGATGATACACGCATCGTTACTTCTATCGTACGGATCGGTGGGTCTATTACGGTCTCTAAAGCAGCCCAATAACATACCAATCACTCTGAGGGTATTGTTGGGGATATTTCTAAGAAATTGGTCCAGCTATTTTTTGACTAATATCATGATTAGTAGGATATTAGCAGACACTGGCTCGATTTCCCCCGCCTCAGAAACTGGGGTTCTGGAAATGGTTCAATGCCCCGAAGGAGAATATTAAATGGATATAAAAGTCATACAAGAAAGCTCGCAACTTTTTCTGAGGAGCGGGACTAAGATCAGTTCCAAATCTCCAAAATTTATCCATGGGCCTTGTAAACGAGGCAACTGAGCTACTCGAGGTATTTTAATGGCCTAACTGAGCAACAATCTAAAGAAATTGTAAATTCTGAAAAGCAGACGGCGTTAGTACGTGAAGAGATTACAGGTGCGTTCTTTTTTGCAAGGCTGGCTGATAGATTAGATGTTAATATTGAAAAAGATGCTCTAGAGAAAATGAAAATCAATGCCTTGAAATACCCCGTATAGCTTTCCAAAGGAAATATTGAAAAGCACAACAGAAGAGGCAAGTGAATTCATGGGACACTTATAGATAAATATATAGCAAGGATGGCATTAAGTTACATTTCTAAAACCCAAAACGCAATGAATCTGTTGGTACTTTGAAAAAAAGTAAAGTTTATAAACATGGTAATAATAAATATAGTTAGTACAACTAATATTTTAGATTAGGACTAATGACTAAGCTATTATTATACTTAATTATTTCCATATTAAGTTAGGCAGAATCTTGTTTACCCATACGCTTAAGAGGAACTATTGAATGAAGAACTGTTTGGTTTGTGCAATTGCACTATTAATTTTACTTGCTGGGTGTGCGACAAAGATTTGGCATAGACACGGTGCAACTCAGGATGATTATAAAAGAGTTAAATTAGCATGTGAAAAAGAAGCCAATGAAAGTCGGGTATGGACATAATGTCTTCAACATATGTATGGCAGCTAAAGGTTATACCCTTAGGAAAAAAATAACCCCTACAACTATAGTTGGCGTACAAATAGCTAGAGCTATAAATGTAAAACAATCAAGATAGAATATAAGGTTATGGAACGTTCGTGAACGTCCACTTTTGGTGAAAGCAGTTATTTGTGATTGTTTGTTTATTATGCAAAAACATAGAATTGAGAGATGTTTATAAAGTAATATAATAACATCCAATCATGCAGGGGGTATTATTGGAGGTATTTCTATAAAATGGGCCTGAAAATATATGTACAATATACTGATTAATAAGGTATTATCTGGTATAGATTCGATTCCCGTTGCCTTATTTTAGAGGGGCAATTCCTTTGAGTGTGGCGAAACATATGTTCTTTATAGTCGTCAGAAAGTCTCGTAAATAAGGGCGTGATGCTGTTTCGCTGAGGGTCGATGCGTATAAGTCACTCCATAAGCCACCGGTCTCGATACGACGAGCGATTACGTAATCATGATCAATGTAGTTTTTTATTCCCCAGCTGGGTAGCGCTGCGACACCACGGCGACTAGCTACCAACTGCAAAATTGCGACAGTTAGCTCTGCTGTGCGTTTTTGCGGATGAATGCCGGCAGGTTTCAATACTTTTAGGACCAGATCTATGCGGTCTTTCTGGAACCGGATAGGTTATGTGTGTTTCGTTGGCAAAATCAACTGCCTGTAATATTCGTTTTCTACGTAACCCATGTTCCGGCGCTAGCACTGCAAGAATCTCAAAACGAAATAATGGGTGGTGAATAATACCGCGCCGCTGTTTATGTTCAGATCCAATCACTACGTCTGCACTGCCATCTTCTAACAGCTTGATAGGATCGCTATGAAATCCAGAAACTAGATCTAATTCTACCTCTGGCCAATGCTGACGAAATACATCCATAATTGGCATTAACCAATCAAAACAAGTATGACATTCCAGCACAATGCGTAGACTCCCCGACGATTGCTGCGAGATTCTTGCGAGATCTCTTTCGGCAGTCTGAATCTCCTCCAGCACTTTTTCAGCAAGCAATACCAAGCGTTCCCCAGCACCGGTGAGTTTAATGGACTGCCCCTGACGCTGTATCACCGGTAATCCATAATGGGCCTGCATCACCCTGATCTGGTGGGATAGTGCCGACTGCGTGAGGTGCACGCGCTTAGCAGCACGCGATACACTGCCAGTTTCGTGCAATGCGGTCAATGTGCGGAGATGACGTAATTCAAGCATAATTATGAATTATATTCATTGATTAAATACAAACTTTCATTTGATTCATAGAGTAGTTTGCCACACAATCTTCCTTTTCTGCAACTAAATAGCAACTGGGAGCGGTCATGGCATTGACACACAATCTAGGTTTTCCACGTATCGGTGTGCGACGAGAGCTGAAACACGCACTCGAAGCATACTGGCATAGCAACATTAGCGCTGAACAGTTGGAAATTACAGCAGCAGAATTGCGGAAGCGACATTGGATGTTGCAACGGGATATCGGTATTGACCTAATTCCCGTTGGTGATTTCGCTCTCTACGATCAAATGTTAAACATGACTACGCTACTTGGCGCAGCACCTGCTCGTTTCAATGCGGGTAAGGACGAAATCGGTCTGGATCTGTATTTCGCGATGGCTCGTGGAACTACGAATCAACCAGCGATGGAGATGACCAAGTGGTTTGACACCAACTATCATTACATTGTCCCTGAATTCGATGCGCGTACCAGATTTTGTATCGCTTCGTCGCAGCTCTTTGAGGAAGTAGCCGAAGCCAAAAAGCTTGGCATCTTGCCAAAAGCGGTGCTGATTGGTCCGTTGACTTATCTATATCTTGGCAAGGAAACCGAGCCCGGCTTCAATCGACTAGATTTGTTGCCGTACCTGCTGCCAGTTTATCGCGATGTCCTGGCACGGCTCACATCCCTTGGCGTGAAATGGGTACAGATTGACGAGCCGGTACTAGCTCTTGATTTAGACGACGCATGGCTATGCGGTCTGGAGCAGGCATATGTCGCTTTGCATGGTTCTGGAACGAAATTGCTGCTTACCACTTATTTTGAAGCGGTGGATGGTCATGCCGCTCTCCTGAAAAAACTACCAGTGAACGGTCTGCATATTGATTTGTGTCGGGCGCCAAAACAACTCGATGCCTTTCTTGCTGATTATCCCACTGACAAAGTGCTGTCGCTAGGCGCCATTGATGGGCGTAATGTATGGCGCGCTGATTTAGCACAGGTGCTGGCGATCCTGTCGCGGGCGCAGTCGATTCTAGGTGAGCGGGTCTGGATCGCGCCCAGTTGCTCGTTACTACACTGCCCGGTGGACCTCGAACTGGAGACCCGGATGGATAAAGATATCAAAAAATGGCTAGCATTCTCAGTGCAGAAGCTTAAGGAAATATCAATTCTTGGATGCGGATTGAACCAGGGAGAGCGCGCAATAAGTGAGGCGCTGGCAGCTTCCACCAGAGCAAGAAAAGAACGTACCCAATCACTGCGCATACACAATCCAGTGGTGCAGAAGCGCCTACAAGGTTTGTCGCAGGATTACAGTCATCGTACTAACCCATTTGCAGAACGGCAGGTTTTGCAACGTCAGCGTTTTCAGCTCCCACTGCTACCCACTACAACTATTGGCTCATTTCCACAGACACCTGAAATTCGTCAGGCACGTGCTGCTTTCAAAAAAGGCAAACTTGCTAATTTGGAATATCTGGAAGCAATGCGCAATCAAATTCAGCTGGTAATAAAAAAACAGGAGGAAATTGGGCTAGACGTACTCGTACATGGTGAAGCCGAGCGTAACGATATGGTGGAATATTTTGGAGAGAAGCTTTGGGGTTATGCTCTTACAGAGTACGGATGGGTACAAAGCTATGGTTCTCGCTGCGTGAAACCTCCGATTCTCTATGGTGATGTTTATCGTCCGGAAGCAATGACGGTAGACTGGATTTGTTATGCCCAGAGCCTGACCCAAAAGCCGGTCAAGGGTATGCTGACAGGTCCGATCACCATGTTGATGTGGTCGTTTGTGCGTGACGACCAACCACGTTCGGTAACTGCACTACAACTTGCACTCGTGATCCGTGATGAAGTTGCTGATCTGGAACACGCCGGAATCGGTATCATTCAGATCGACGAACCAGCATTTCGTGAAGGATTGCCGCTCAAACAATCAGACTGGAACGAATATTTTCGATGGGCGACGGAAGCATTTCGTGTATCCAGCTCAGGTGTGAAGGATGAAACGCAGATTCATACCCATATGTGTTACTCAGAATTTAACGATATCCTACCAGCTATCGCTGAAATGGATGCGGATGTGATTACCATCGAAACTTCACGCTCACGAATGGAATTGCTGGAGGGATTCGGTCAGTTCAAGTATTCCAACGAGATTGGCCCCGGTGTATATGACATTCATTCGCCGCGAGTTCCCGATTCAGAAGAAATGTTGGAATTACTAGAGAAGGCTTGCCTAGTTATCAATCCGCAACAACTATGGATCAACCCAGATTGTGGCTTGAAGACTCGTGGCTGGCCGGAGACCATCAAAGCATTAGAGAGGATGGTCTGGGCTGCACGGCTACTACGTACCAAGCTGGAAACTGCATAAAGTAAAACCAATTAACCCGAACAGTAAGGATTAACCATGACAACCAACGTATCTCCCAAGCAATACTGCTAAGTTGAATAACTTACTATCCATAGAGCGCTGGCACAGAACGAAAGAAACAAATAACCAAACAAGAAAGAAACCGTAATTTTTGCTTTGCTTCAATAGCAGTCATTCATGAAATCATGTTTTTTGCCAAAACAGATGGTCGGACCAAGCTTCTAAAGCGATCCAATGTTATCCAGTTACGGGGGGCATTATAAGAGGCATTCCAAAGAAATTGGAGCAGCTATTCATTGGATAATATTATGATTAGTAAGGCATTAACAGGCATAGATTCAATCTCCCCGCCATCATTCCTTAACAAAATTTAACTTATCAGCACCCACCAACTGTGCCTTCGATTTCCTGCCGGGTGCTGCAGGAGGAATATATCCTGCTATCCGGCAACTGATTCCCTCGACTGTCTTGCCTTTCTCGTGCCTGATCAAATGGCATGTCATTATCTCTCCTTTGGTAGCAAGCTCTGACAAATGGAGGCGTACTTTGGTAAGTGAGATACCTGTTGCTACAGCGATTTCTAGATCAAGTTTCTCACCATGTTTCTTCAGGTATTGCA
>SMUY01437051.1_pt1 | contig 11559 bp, 8 predicted proteins | sample 2456441 | NCBI WGS metagenome assembly SMUY01 (sample SAMN11095931, study PRJNA526329) | marine sediment metagenome | biome: Marine sediment; feature: Surficial sediment; material: Deep marine sediment; isolation source: Hadal surficial sediment | place: Pacific Ocean | collected 2014-11 | depth 0-1...
AGGCCACGAGCTCGACTCCGCGCCCCCGAGCACGGGGGAGCCGAGCAAGATCCAGTCGAGCAGATCGATCCCCGAGAGAACGGGGTCATAGCTGCGCCAGGGTGTGCCCGCGATCTCCCCATCCGGCCCGAGCTCACAGCCGGCCACCAGCCGCTCCTCCCACCCGGGCCTGCGACGCTTTATGGAGTAGACGGCCATCAGGGCGCCCCGTGTGCCGCGGCTAACGCGCGTGCTTCTTCTCCGGTAGTTGGCCTGTCTGCGCACGGAGCCGCCACCCTATACGTTTCCATGCGTATCGGAGGACGGGCGTCCGCTGATCCTGGTGAGCTGCTAGCGGCAGGTGAAGGTGAGTCCGACTGCCAGGTCGCCGAGCGTCGAGTCGAAGAAATTCACCGCGCCGGCCAGCACCATGCCGGTCGTCGTGCTGGTGGTCAGATCGTTGCACACGGCCGCCGTCCCCGAGCCCGAAAGTCCGCCCGAGGGCAGCTCGACCCCGGACAGGTTGTCCGAATTGTCGATGATCAAAGAGACCGCCTCGGTCGTGAGCGGAATGCAGCGCGTTCCAACCGCGATCAGCACATCCGCCCCCTCACAGGGCGCCGCGATCTCGACGTTGATCACGGCCCCAGCGTTGCATTGCAGTCCCCCGGCCGCGCTCGGGACGCCACCGACGTCCAGGCACGAGCAACCGCAAACGTTGCCGTGAGGCAAAAAGTCCCCGCCATTGCACGCTCCACCCGGGCAGCTCGAGTCTTGTGTGCAGGGACTGCCGTCCGAGGAGCCGCCCTCACAGAAGCCCTCGCAGCCCGCGTCAAAGAGGGACTTCCCGAGCCCGGCACAGTGGGTCACGCACTGGGAGTTGCAGTCGGGGTTGCCCGTGCAGGCACCGATGTTGTGGTCGGACATCACGTCCACATCGAGCCCGTTTCCGCCGTCACAGTCGATCTCACCCAGATCACAGGGATTGTTAGGATCGGACGGGGTGATGCAGATGAAGCCGACGCCCGAGAGCAAGAATGGGTCGATATCCTGGATGATGCACTGACATGCCGCCTTGCCCGTATTCGGATCCACGGCGCTGCAGGCGATGTCAAGGGCGCCGGACAGGAACCCGGTGATCGTTATGAACCCGCTTCTTATGACAAGCCCGGAGACCGGATCGCAGAGCCCACCCGGGCAGTCGAAGGCGGTCACACAGGGTATCCCATCGTTCGATCCACCCTCGCAGAAGCCAATCGGCTCGTTTGGATCGTCTATCACACACTTGTGGGAACCGATCTCGCTCTGACAGCTATCCGAGCAGCCATCGAAGTTCGTCGCGTTGCCATCGTCGCACTCCTCCCCACAGCCCAGCTCCGTGAAGCCGTTGCCGCAGACGGGGCCGCCGACGCAAACCGCGGACACGCATGCGTCGGATCCGGTACACAAATCTCCATCGTCGCAGGCCGTTCCGTCGGACTGGGTGACGTCGGCCGGGCAGTCGGGATCCGAGCCGCTACAGACTTCGTCGAAGTCACAGCCAGCATCGAGGGCGGCACGACAGACGGTGCCGGCCGGATCGAGGGCATCGGCGGGACAGCTGGGATCCACTCCCGAGCAGGTCTCGGCCACATCGCAGCCGCCCGCTGCGGCGCGACACTCCGTGCCGGCCAGCTCGATCTGACAGGTCGACGAGCAGCAGTCCCCGTCGTTTACGTTGCCGTCATCGCACTCCTCGGCGCAGGCCAGCTCGGTCGAGCCGTTTCCACACGCGGGGTCGCCAACGCACGCCCCGGAGAGGCATGCGTCGGGTCCCGTGCACGAATCTGCATCGTCGCAGCCCATTCCGTCGAGCTGGGTGACGTCGGTCGGGCAGTCGGGATCCGAGCCGCTACAGACTTCGTCAAAGTCACAGCCGGCATCGAGCGCGGCACGACAGACGGTGCCAGCCGGATCGAGTACGTCGGTGGGACAGTTCGGATCCACTCCCGAGCAGGTCTCGGCCACATCGCAGCCACCCGCCACGGCGCGACACACCGTGCCGGCCAGCTCGATCTGACAGGTCGACGAGCAGCAGTCCCCGTCGTTTGCGTTGCCGTCATCGCACTCCTCGTCGAGATCGATCACCCCGTTGCCGCAGTTCAAACCAGGTGTACAGACACTGGGCACGCCGATGCACTCGAAGCCCGGCTCCACCTGACAGGCGCCGCTGCAGCCATCCCCATCGTTCGTGTTGCCATCGTCACAGTCCTCGCCGGGGTTGGCCGCGCCATCACCGCAGGTGGGCGCGCAGCTGCTCGGCTCCTCGCACTCCAGGAAGGCGGGCTCGCTCGGGCAGACGAAGCCCGCCTCGACCTCGCAGGTGCTGCTGCAACCATCGCCATCACCCGTGTTACCGTCGTCACATTCTTCGGAGCCGCGCACCAAGCCGTCCCCGCAGGCCGGGTCACACGTACTGACGGCGCCGGCGCAGCTGAAGCCAGACTCGATCTCGCAGTTGTCGCTGCAGCCATCGCCGTCCGTCAGGTTCCCGTCATCGCACTCCTCATCCGTGTCCACGTTGCTGTCGCCGCAGGTGAAGGCACAGCTACTGGGCTCGCCCTTGCACACGAAGCCCGGCTCCTGCTGACAGCTCGCGTCGCAGCCATCGCCGCCCGCGCTGCCGCCATCGTCGCATTCCTCGCCGGCCTCCTCCTGAACGATCCCATCGTCGCATGACCGCAGTAGAGGCGGGCAGCTACCGTTGATAAGACCGTCATCAAAGGCGTCGCAGTCCTGGTTCAGGTCGTCCGCCTCGTTCAGCATCAGGCAAGAGCGGCATGCGGTCAGGTTCCCCAGGCAGATCGCCGGCTCGGGTGAATCGAAGCAGGCACCGGGTATCGCTTGCCCCAGCGCAACGCATTCACAGTTCACGTCGATCTTCTCGGCCAGCCGCGTGACGCACCTGGCAATATTCGACTTGCGGTCCCAGCCCATGCAGAGCTCGAGGTCGGTGGCATCATCAAAGGGGTCCTCCGCCCCCGCATACAGGGTCTGTGGCTTCCCCCCCCGGAGGCCGCTCCGCTTGCACTTGTTGTACTCGCGCAAACGGGTGTCCATGCATTTCTGGGTCTGGCTCGCGACCTTTTCCTGGCACCTCGAGATGGTGGAGTTCGGAGAGCTCGATGCGTCGTCTAGCAGGACGATCGAAGCGTCGAGATCGATGTTGAAGACGTCGTGAATCAGGCTCCTCTCCTGGGCCACGGCGGCCGCGTTCCCGGTAGCCGCATCCGTGGTAGCGAAGTCGGGCAGGGGTGAGGTGCACTTGCGGAAGCCCTTCTCGATGTTCGCCTGCTCCTTGCGGGCCACCTTCCCGCGGACATCGGCGGTGAGACAGCCTTCGATGGTTTCCGCGGGCCCTAGTTTGCTGGTCCTGGCTCGACGGCCGTCTTTGATGCACTGAGAGTTCGTCCTGCCCTGCGCCTGGGCGACCCGGGCCAAGCCGCCGTTGAGCGCCCTCACACAGGTTTGCTGGGGCAGGGTGAGCGGGGCGGACGCTGCGCCTGGCGCGAGTAGCCAGACCAGGCTGAGCAGCAGGCTGGCCGACCCGGATGGAACCCGATGGCGCGGAATCATCACCATGGCGACCTGCCGTCTCCTCGCTTGGCTGGCGCGGCGAAGGAGCCCCGCGCGGAGCCTGCCGCAACAGCGGGACCAAAATACCACGCTCTAGAGGGGTGCCGCATACGGAGTCGGAGCGGGACGAAGCTGGGAACGAGAGTGGTCCACACCGGGCGCCCTTCTCTCTCGGAGGCCCCAGTCTGGAAGGGATCCCCCTGAAATACAAGGGAAAACGTCACAGATCGGACGCATGCCCCCAAGAGTCATGGGGAAAATACCACATTCAGGGGATCATCCCACCTTGCTCGCGACTTGCTGCTCGAGCAGCCGTACCCGCCTCCGCTCGGTCCAGGCCAGCGTGCGCTGGAGCTGGTCGGCCCGCAGGTGAAGCTCCAGCAGCTCGGCCAGCCGAGCGCTGCGTCCCCGAGCGCTGAGGGGCTGGCCCTTGCGGGGGCCGGATCGGGCCGGGAGATCGTTCTCGATGAACTGGCGCTTAAGCTCCTGCTGGCGCTTCCGCAGCGACTCCCACTCAGCCATCAGCGCGTAGACGCGTGCACTGAGGCGCTCGCACTCGCTCGCATCCATAGCTTGTCGATTCTCAAGACTTCGAACGTTGTCCCAGGTCATCCTGGCTCCCATCCAAGCTGGGTCCTTCCAGCTGGCGCTGCTACGCACGCGGCCCGGTCTGTCGCGATTAACGTTGCCTGTCCCTACGAAAAGGTGACGTCGTCGCCGCAGGTAAGGGCGCTTTTCGCAGTGACCGACGAGAAAACCCCCTACGACGGGTCGATCGCACTACGCAAAGTGTGGGGGTCACGTGCTGCTCTGCGCTTGACGGGCTCGCTCTTTCCGGCGCACACGGAACGGCGGGTCACGGGATCGAGAGACCCTAGTGGAAGCGCGCTGGACCTCCTCTGCGGGCCCCGGCCGGCCCCCTGCCCGCTCGAGCTAGGGTGGCCACCGCCTCGGCGAGCAGACGCCGGCTCGCGCGCGGGCGCCAGGAGGTCCGGGGAGCCTTAATCCGCTCAGGGCGCCGCGCCGTATCCCCAGTTGAAGATCGAGAACTTTCGCTGGATCTGAGCGCTACCTTCCAGGTATGATTCTCGACTAATTAGGTGTGGGTTGTGGTGTCCGCGAGCGCGCAAGGCCTCGCCGAGAGCACGTGCCCGCCGCGCTATTACGACTTGCCAAAGACCCGTTTAGGGAGGAACGCCCGATGAGACTCGCTGCTCTGACCCTCTGCCTCAGCCTCGTGCTGCCGTCCGTGGCCCTGGCCCAGGACGCGCCTGCCGAGGACGTGCCGCCCGGGTTCCCCTTCAAGGAGGGAGACGTCCTCAGCTTCGACGACATCAACAAGCTCAAGGACTACCTGCCCCCGGTTTTCTGGGAGCACCGCGAGTACTTCTTCTACGAGGGCATGGCGATCGAGATGGGCCCGTCCTACCGGGACTACGGACTTTCGGATGCCTTCATAGCGGCCACGCAGAAGCACGCGGGTCAGGTGAAGATCGGCCGCGACGGTGCGCTCGCGAACTACATCGCGGGTCAGCCCTTCCTCAATGAGAGCATCGACTGCAAGGGCGACCCCCAGGCCGGCCTCAAGATCATCTGGAATTTCGCAAAGAGGTGGGATGGGGACGGCTCGCATACGAACTGGTCGTATACGTACTGGGACCGGGGGGAGCAGCTACCGCTCTATTACGAGGGCGCAGCCAAGACGGTCTACCTCGCCAACCGCGTGGAACCGAAGTACTACGTTGACGACAATCAGGGATCCATCTTCCGCAACGACAAGCGGCAGTACGCCTTTGGCGTGGAGGTCATGGCCCCCTTCGACGCGCGCGGGATCATTCTGCTGCAGTACCGCTACAAGGCCGCAGATGGTCCGCTGGATGAGGCCAAAAACGACGACACCTGGGTCTACGTCCCCGACCTACGCCGGACGCGCCGGATCTCCACCGCGCAGCGTACCGACTCGGTCCAGGGAACCGACTTCACCTTCGACGACCTGGCCAGCTTCTCCGGTATCCCCCCGCAGTACGGGTGGGAGTGTCTCGGTGAGGCGGACATCATCGTTCCGATGAATACCACGTCGCTCGCGTATCCCTATACGGATGACTACAACTTCGGCCCCTACGGGTTCTCCTTTGCCAACGACCGCTGGGAGCTGCGCAAGGCCTGGATCATTCGCTTCGACCCCAAGAATGACGACCACCCCTACCACCACAAGGACCTCTACATCGACCAGCAAACGTATGAGCCGCTGTACAGCTTTGCGTATGACCGCAAGAAGGAGCTGTGGAAGATCATCTGGCACAACCACCGCTACAGCGAGGACTGGAACGGGAACGATCCCAAGGCAAAGAACGGTGTCTGGTACAAGGGTTGGGAAGGCGTGGAAAAACCTAAAGATATCAGACTCATCAGCGACATTATCGTGAACGTCCAGACCGGCACCGGCAACCGGATCGAGTACTGGGATGCCCACGGTACGCCGTTCTCGAGCAAGGGCAAGATCCGGCGCTACATCGATATCGGGCGCCTGAACAAGGGTCGCTAGGGCCGCTCAGCGCGCGGCACAGGCTTCCTCGCGGCCTGAATCCGGAAACGGGTTCAGGCCCCTTCTTGCCCAGGAGGGCAAGCGATCTTCCCTCTTTGTACATCGCGCTTCACACCCGCTCGGCAGCTCTCACGCAGACCATGCGCAGCTGCTCAACGTATGCTGTTGCATCGCTCCCCGCGCCGTTCGGGCGCCAAGCTTGCATAGGATCTAGGTATGCAGCGCGTTCTGATCCCGCTCCTGACCGCTCTCCTCATGGGCTGCGCCAACTTTCAGCACATGGACGAAGACCAGGCGAGCCGGCCGGAGCGAGCCATGGGAACCGGCGCCCGCATCATGTACCCGGGCCAGGGAGGCCCGAGCCTTGGGGGACCGTCCGGCGCTGGGCCAGGCTTGGGCTCATCGAGCAGCAGTAGCTCGGACCCCGAGCTGACCATGATCGGCGGCAGCTCCTCTGAGGTCACGAGCTCACAGAAGATACGCCAGGTCCCCATCATCGGACCGCTCACGGCGCTCTTAGGCTATCCCTTTTGGATCTTCGGAAAGTCGGTGGAGGAGAAGGTGAAGGACGCGGCCGAGAAGGAGAACAATCGAGCCGGAGGCAGCTCCGGGCCGTCGCGCGCGCAAACTGCACGCACCCCGGATGAGGCGCAGCGCGCACAGCTTCGGCGCGAGAACGAACGCATCCAGCAGGAGCTACTCGAACGCTCCCGCGCGCAGGCACCTGCCCCGTCGTCGCTCGGGGACGAGCTCGCCGCCCTGGAGCGAGCGCTGGGCCAAGCCTCATCGTCGCCCGAAGCCGCGGGCGCACGCGGCGGAACTCTGCTAACGGCGCGCGATGTCGCTGACCGCAACGGCGATGGAAATCCCGATCTCTGGGTCTATTACGATGGCCAGAAACGGATGCGCGAAGTTCTGGATGACGATTACGATGGTCGGGCCGATCGGGTGCTCCATTACCAGGATGGAACGACGCTCGTGCGTAGCGAAGAGGATCTAGACGGCGATGGACGGATGGAAACCGTCTCCCTCTACGACGCCGGCCAGATCGTGCGCAAGCGCACCGACAGCGACGGAGACGGACAGTCCGACAGCTGGAGCTTCTTCAAGGGAGGTGAGCTCGTCCGCCATGAGATCGACCGCAACCGAGACGGCTTTCGCGATCTCGTCCTCATCTATCAGGCGGGACAGCTCACGCGCGAGGAGGAAGATCGCAACGGAGACGGACGCCCCGATCTCGTGACGCACTATCGCAATGGAGAGGTTGCGGAGCGCCACGAAGATCTCGACTACGACGGCACGACGGACGTCGCTTCCTATTATGAGGACGGGAAGCTGGTGCGACGCGAGCTCACCTCGGAGCAGATCCTCGACCAGTGGCACGCCCCGCGCGGCTCCTGAGCCCGCCCCCCACCCCAGGCGTGCTAGTGGCCTTTCTGCTGGTGTTCGGCCTGGTGGTCGCGTCGGCCGCCGAGCCTCTCTGGAGCCTCATGGGCCAGGAGGCTCAGCTCTTTTCGAGCGCCAATGACGTGCGCCGCCAGCACCATCTGGGAGCGCTCCGGACCAGCCCCGCGCTGGCCGAGGTGGCGCTAGCCCACGCCCAGGACATGGCACGCAACGACTACCTGAGCCACGTCAACCCCGAGGGACAGGACCCTCTGCAGCGCGTGCAAGCAGCGGGGATCGAGGGTTTCAAGCTGCTGGCCGAGAATATCGGCTCCTCCAACGTCACGGATGACCGCGTGCTGACGATCGTGGAAGAGTGGCTGCGCTCGCCGCGGCATCGAGAGAACCTGCTGAACCCCGCCTTCAATACCAGCGGGGTAGCCGTGGTCGAGGCTCCGAACGGCCGTACCCTCGCGGTTCAGCTCTACGCGACGTTCTAGACGCGCGGCGCCCGACTCACACGGCCATGACGGCGTACGCGGCTCGACTCCAGCCTGGATATCTCACCCGGTGGCCGACTGCGGCCGCCCATGGCATGCCATCTCGGCCCGTGCTCGGCCTCGGCTCCTCAACTGGCCGCTTATCGGCCGGCGGAGCCGGCCTGCCGGCGAGGCACACAGCTGCGCGTGTGCCTCGGTATTGTCCAATACGTTTCCGTCTCGGCCTGCGCTCGGCCCAAACTGACGCGCACTTGGCGCCCTCGCTACGGCAACCCGGTGAGAAATCCAGGCTAGGGAGCGAGTAGAGCGCTAAAGCTGTGGTCGTTCCACCAGATGTCCAGGGATCGCTCCGGGTCGAAGCGAGCCGGGATCACCAGATAGCCGAGCACGGGCGTGCCGCGTGCGAGAGGACCCGGCTCGCCCAGCAGGAAGCCTACCTCCTCGAGCCGGGTTGGCTCCGGCCGGAATGTGAGCGTGTCCTGGACCACCAAGAAATTCGGGTGGAACTCGCTGCCGACTACACTCTGAGCCGTGAAAACGAGCACGCGTCGCGCGGCCGGACTCTCGCCGAGCTGCGCTAGGATCTCAGCTTCGATGGCCGGCGAGTGGGCGACCTTGATCTCGAGCTGCTCCCGACCCCGGATGTCCTCCACACTCAGCTTCGCCGGAGCCACGTATTGCCTCAGCTCGATGAGACGCAACAGGTCCCGCAGGTCCGACTCGCTCAGGGCGACGCGGGGCCTATGGCTGGGCTCGGGCACGCGCAGCCGCTCGGTGCGTGGGCCGGACGCGCGCTGGCTCGGGCCCGGGCTCGCGCTCTGCGCGCGGTGAGCGCGAATCTGCTGAGCGGCGTCGATCAGGTTATAGGGGTTGTGAGGATTCCGAGCCTCGTGGTCCACGTGCCAGCTGTAGGGGCGCGGTAGCAGCTCCGGCCTGAGCGGCGGAAGCTCCGAGGGTGAGACCAGCTTGGCGCGGGCGCAGGGCACGTCCCGGATCTGCTGCACGATGAACGCGCTTCCGTCCGGGCACACACCTGCGGTCCCGGCAGCCTGAGCGATCCCCACTCCCAACCCCCAGAATCCCAGAACCACGGACCGGCTCCAGCTTTTGGACATGCTCGGATTATACCTGAGATTTGCAATATAAATACCTGAAAATATTGCGGTTTTAGATCGCTCATCTGGGGGAACTTCTGCGCCCCCGCGGCCGAGCGGGCTCCTTCAGCATGCGTTCGATGACGCGCCGCTCCTGCGGGGTGAGCGGTCGCCACTCGCCCGCACGCAGTCCCCGCAGGCGCAGGGGGCCGAAGGAAACCCGCACCAGCCGCCGCACGGGGTGTCCCAGCGCCTGCATCATCTCCCGGATCTGGCGCCGTCTCCCCTCGACCAGGACGAGCTCGAGCACGCTGCGCGTTGCTTCGCGTTGCAGGATCTCCGCGCTCTGCAGGGCCAGTGTGCGTCCACCGATGGACATCCCCCGAGTGAGCCGCCGCAGGCTCTCGGCCACGACCTTGCCATCGACGCTCACACGATAGGTGCGAGGAACCTCGAAGGATGGGTGCAGCAGGCGCTGAGCCGTGTTGCCGTCGTTGGTCAGCAGCAGCAGGCCCTCGCTGGCCGCGTCCAGACGCCCGACGGGAAACAGGCGTGAGCGCCCCGGGACGAGATCGATGACCGTGCGCTTGGCATGGGGATCTCGGGTGGTGGTCACGAACCCACGGGGCTTGTAGACCAGATAGTAGAGAGCGCGGCGCGGACGGGCGATCCGTTTCCCATCGACGTCGATGCGATCGCGTGCCGGGTCCGCGCGGGTGCCGAGCTCGTGCACAACCGCGCCGTTTACGCGTACGCGCCCACCGCGGATCAGCTCCTCGCAGGCACGCCGCGAGGCGACCCCGGCCGCGGCCAGGACCTTCTGCAGGCGCTCGCCGCGCGCAGGCTCAACGCGGCGGCGCGCCCTCCGGCTCCGGGGGCTCACGCGGCTCGGGCTCCATGCTCTCCGGTGGCTCTGCCGGGGCCAATCCATCCCCGTCGCTCTCGTCCACCGATGTTGCTGTGGGTGAAGGCGCGGTGTCAGCGCCGTCGTCCTCGTGCTGGGCTGTGCCTCGCTCCTCCTCGAGCCCCTCGAGCTCCCTGAGCTCGGGCAGGTCGCGCAGCGAGGGCAGGCCGAACCTCTCGAGGAAGCTCGCGCTCGTACCGTAGAGCACGGGACGGCCGGGAGCATCGCGCCGGCCCATGATGCGCACGAGGCCACGCTCGAGCAGACCCTTGACGACGGCTCCGCAGTCCACGCAGCGCAGATCCTCGATCTCTGCCCGGGTGATCGGCTGCCGATAGGCAATCACGGAGAGGGTCTCGAGCGCGGCCCGCGAGAGGCGAAGCTTCCGCTCCGGCTGCAGGGCCCGGATCTGTACGGCGAACTCGGGCCGCGTGCGAAACTGGTACCCGCCCGCGACTTCCGCAATCTCGTAGGGCCGGTCCTCTTGCTCGAGTGCCCTGTTGATCTCCCCGACGATGCTCCTCAGCTGGGTCGATGACAGGTCGGGCAGCACGCGCTTGAGCTGCGCGAGCCCGATGGGAGAGCCAGCCGAGAAGATCAATGCCTCGACGACAGGAATCGACGCGTGAAGATCCGACATGAGCTGCTCCTAGGGGTTCTGGGCCGGGATCGCGTCGGGCTCCACCGCGAGTCGGACCCGGACGGGTCCGGAGGGCGCGCCGTTCTCGCCGACGTTCTGAAAGATATGCAGCACCTGAATCCGCACCAGCTCGAGGATTGCGAGGAACGTCATCACGACCCAGTGTCGGCTCAGCTCCCCGTCCGTCAGCAGATCCTCGAAGAGCAGGACCGCGCGCGCATCGTCGTGAAGCAGATCCATCACTGCCGTCATGCGCTCCCGCAGCGTGATGCGCTGCATAGGGATCTGGTGGTGAACGCTGTCTTCGGGAAGCCGCGCCAGCACGCGCCGCATGGCCTCGAGCATGGCGAAGAGGCTCACCGACAGGACGGGCTCCTTCTCCCCGACCAGCGAGAGGTCTGGCTCTGCGGCGAAGACATCCCGCCCCAGCTGAGGGCGCCGCTCCAGATCCTGGGCGGCCTCCTTGAAGATCGCGTACTCGGCGAGCCGGCGCGCGAGCTCCGCGCGCGGATCCTCGCCGGCCTCGTCATCGGCATCCACGTCCGGCGGTAGCAACATGCGGGACTTGATATACGCCAGGGTGGCCGCCATTACGAGATAGTCCGCAGCCACGTCCACATCGATCTCCCGCATGAGCTCGAGGTATTCAAGATATTGCTCGGAGATCAACGCAATCGGGATGTCATGGATGTCCATCTCGTTGGCGCGGATCAGATGCAGCAGGAGGTCGAGCGGACCCTCGAAGGTCGGCAGCTTGACGGCGCACGCACTGCGGCTCGGAGCGATTTGATCCGGAGGTGATGTCGCGCGTTCGGTCGCGTTCACTCTCGAGCAATCCGGAGGGTTACGGGACGCCTCGGAGACTACCGCATTGCCCGTTGGCGGGCCAACCAACG
>SMUY01021498.1_pt1 | contig 11553 bp, 8 predicted proteins | sample 2456441 | NCBI WGS metagenome assembly SMUY01 (sample SAMN11095931, study PRJNA526329) | marine sediment metagenome | biome: Marine sediment; feature: Surficial sediment; material: Deep marine sediment; isolation source: Hadal surficial sediment | place: Pacific Ocean | collected 2014-11 | depth 0-1...
CAGCGTCGGAAGGTGGGGCACCCACTCCCAGGCCCCAAAGTCCGCCTCACGGTAGATCTCATAGAGCTCCGCCACGACGCGGTCGATGACACCGAACACCGAACGGTTGGTTGAGCCCTGGGTCAGACGCCTCAGCAGCGTTACCAGCCTGCGGCGACCACCCCGCCCGGCCCCCCGATCGCCGACGGCCCCCGCGTCCCCCCCGCCCGCCAGCACACGCCCGATCGCCTCTCGGCGGACCGCGGCTGCTTCGTCGGCCTCGATGATCCGGCCCGCGAGCGGCATGCCCAGCTCCAGCGCATGGCAGTTGACCAGGGAGCCGAAGAAGCTGTCCAGCGTGCGGATCTGGAGCCGGTGGATGTTGCGCATCAACGTTCGTATGAGGTCCAGGACCTCGGCGCGGGAGAGTTCCTTTCGGCCGATGGTCCGGGCCAGGTCGCCCCGGTCGTCAGGGCTCTCGGCAGCGCGGGCGAGGCGGTCCAAGAGACGGTCCCTGATCTCGCCCGCGGCGAGCCGGGTGAAAGTGCTCGCCAGGATGGAATGCACGCCAACGCCGGCGGCGAGAAGTGACAGGTAGCGGCTGGTCAGCGCATGGGTCTTGCCCGAGCCGGCGGACGCCAGAATCGACGTAGGTGGAAACCGGCTGCGGTCGAAGGACGCGGTCACGCGTCGGCTCCGGCTTGATCGTCGTCGGCGCCGAAGGCGAGTGTCTGACAGATCCGCTGGAAGGGATCGAACATCCTGCGGTGGCTCAGGTTTAGGTCAAACCGCCCGGCGCGGATGTCGCGCACCACGCCGCGAGCGACCTGAAGCGCCGCCTGGAGATGCCCGCTCGTCCACCGCGCCGGCAGGATGTCGGCTGAGGTTTTGGGCAGGACGATGTAGGCAAGCTCGACGGTGCCGGTGATGCCCAAGCGCGGCGCGAAATGGTGGTACAGCGGAAGCTGGAGGTCCAGCCATTGCGCCTCGCCGGGCGGCGGCAGTGTGGTCCGGCCGTGGTGCACCTCGGTGGGGCCGCGCCCCCGCTCGGAGGTCTTGTAGTCGATGATCCGCCAGTCGCCGGTCTCCTGGTGGCGGTCGACCCGGTCGATCGTGCCGCGGACCGGCATTGGTTCCTGGCCTGGGATCTGAAGGACGGTCTCACCGGCCAGTTCGAGCTCGGTCGAGACGATCGACCAGCCGCCGGCCCGCAGCCGCGCCTGGAGCCGGGCAAGCCCCGCCAGCCGCTGGCCAAGAGAGGCAAGCTGCAGGCGAACCGCCGGCATCGGGTTGCGGCCGTAGCGCTTCCGCGCCGCGGTCCGCAACGCCTCATCAAGCCACGCCTGGATCGCCTCCGGCTCAACGGCGTCTCGGATCGCAGGATCGCCCAGGGTCTTGAGCGCCTCATGGGCGAGGGTCCCGAACTGCCCGGCGCCAAGCTCCACGGCATCGTCGGCGAGGGCTTCAAGCCCAAGCAGACGCTGAAGCGCGTAGCGGTAGGGACATTCCAGATACCTCCTGAAGTCCGTCACCGTCATCGACTCCGGTGGCGCACACCCATCTCCGAGGGCGGGCACGCCGATCCTGGCTTTTGCTGAGCAGGCGGGCGCGCCGATCGGGAACGCCCGCGTGCCCTCTCGGGGCTGCCGGCAAATCCGCTTGAGCCTGCGGAGGATCGTCTCGTCGTCGCAGGCGAGTAGCAGGCGACTCGGCAGCAACGGATCGCCGGCGACGCCCGATCGCCCCATGATGACCCTCAGCCGCACCCGGCTTTGGGTGATCGCCTCCATCAGATAGGCGTCCCGGGCGTAGCGACGGGCGTTGTCCATCAGCCCCAGCGCCCGGCGAAGGGAGTCTGGAAGAAAAAGATCGGCGGTAAGCGATTCGGGGATCCGCCCATCGTTGCAGCCCGTCAGGATGAGGATCGGGGCCGGATCCAGATGAAGCTCCAGCCACCCCAGCAGCTCAATCTCGTCGGTCCGCGGCTCAAGGGCCACCGTCTCGCCCGCTGCCTGCCAAAGCACGAGTCGAATCGCCGTGGCGGCGTCGGTGGTTGGCTGGAGCCGCGGGCTGGCGTTCCGCTGCATGGTCAAGAGGTCTCGCAGCCACAAGCACGCCCCAACCGTCGTCTGTACGCTTGGCCTAGTGTCCGTCGTCTCGAGATCGCCGTAGACCTCCTCGAGGACCCCCAGCAGCGGCGCGCTCCATTCGCCCAGGGGACGCGGCGTCCCTGTCAGGGGCGCCATCAGACGCTGGAGCGTCTCCAAGAGGGCCTTGAGCTGTGCACGCTGGGCCGCTGACCCAAGCCACTCTCCATCGAGCCGTTCGTGGAGATGCTCGGCGTAATAGCGGTCAAGCAGCGACGCAATGTCCACATCAGGCCCGGCGGGTCGCACTCGAGCAAGCCACCGCTCGAGGTCGGGATGCCGAACCAGCGTGGCGAGATCGCCAAAGCGGCGGACTCCAAGAGAACCCCCAAGAAAACTCCCAAGCGCACCGAGCAACCGCACCGGCGGCGTGCGGTGCACCGCGATCCCCGCGGCGGCGTGTACGCTGAGCCCGGCCCAGACCGCCGCCCGCTCCAGCGGCTCGATGAGCGCCGGATCACCCACGCCAATCGTGATCTGATCGGGGCCGTGGGATTGCTTGAGCTCCGCCAGCTGCCCCATTGCCCGGTGCGTCTGATCCTCGGGCCCCTCCGCCACCAGAATCTGGTCATCGGAGATGGACAGCCGTATCTCCTCCCACGCCTGGGGCTTTGGGCAGCCAAGCTCGTCAAAGAGCTCGCTCCGTGATGGGGGCGCGTGGACCAGCGCCGCCACCTGATCACCCGCGGCCAGGATCACGGCGCGCTGTTGTCGGTTGAGCTGGGTCAAACCGATCAGGACGATCGGGCCGGTGGCGGAGAAGCGGCCCGCAGCAATCGCCTCGCGGCGGTGAGCGTGGGGGTCGACGAGCCCGCATGAGCCGAGTATCGCGTGGTACCGCGCGGCGACGCTCTGCAACGCCTGCCAGCGGTCGCCCTCGGCAAACATCTCCAGCCCCTGGGCCAGCGCGGGAACCTCCCGGAAGCTGAGCAACTCGCCGGCCAGTTCCTCATGGAGCCGGTCAACCGTCCGCGCCAGCTCGAAGTCCCCAAACAGGTCACCCCCCGACCGCGTACCGAGCAGCAACCTCCTGGCCTGGGCGTCGCACTCGCCGATCGCCATCATCCACCCGAGCGTGCGCTCGCAGCCGGTGGCTGTGGGAGATTCGTCGGCCTCCAACAGAGAATCCACCAGCGGACCCGGCGTCAAGATCGTGGGGGGAACCAGGCTCAGCTCGCGACGCCCGCACTCCCCGACAAGGGCCGCCAGCACAAGACGTCCCGCCCGCCGGCCGGGCAGGACGCAGGTGAGCGATTGCAGATCGCAGGAATGGCGTTCGTGGTGGCGGTCGATCAGCCAGACCGCCGCCGCGGGCAGGCAGGGCGTCGACCAGTCGAGCCAGTGGCGGATGGGCATGGGGGAGGTTTTTTGGTTTTGGGTTTTGGGTTTTGGTTTGTGGTTATGGGTTATGGGTTATGGGTTGTGAGCCCCGGGTCTTGGTTTGGACGTTGGGGGGAGGGTCTCGAGGGTCAGATCGAGGAAGCCCTTCCCGCATCGGATCGCGGTGAGCCGCACGGTCCGCCCGTCGGCGAGCGTAAGCGTGGGGTTGATCGGCTCTCGGCCGTCTGCAATCTGGACCAGATGCTTGAGCATGGGATGCTCGACGAATGTCGCGGATGTCATCGTGCCCAGGAGCCGGAGCACTTGGCGGCCCGGCTTTCTAGGGATCGGGACCCGTCCCAGGCGGGTGCCCTTGAGGTTCAGTTGGAGCCCGCCGCCGGACATCTTGGGTGTTGCCTGCGCCTCGACGAAGCGTGACCGGCCGCCCGTGACCATCTCCACGGCCACGCTGAGCCCCTCCTCGGACAGATGCACCTGTGGCGGTCCGACCGCGGAGGGCCAGTCGATCGTCTCGTTCCCGTCGGATCCGAAATGGGCGACCCACGGCAGCAGACGGGTCGCAAGCCACGCGTTGAGCTGTTGCTCGCGCAGGCGGATCGTCCACGAGGTGCCGGGGGTGCGTTTGCGGTGCGTTTCCTGGGCCAGCCGCTTCTCCACGAGACCGGCGAGGTCGATCCACCGCTGGTTAAGTGGTTCCGGCGCGACCCACCACGTCGGCGCCAACCACGACATCCACCACACTCCTGCCGCGATCGCGACCGCCCCGGCCAAAGCCACGAGCACGATGAGGCGTCTGGAGATCACCCGCAGAAGTGTAGCTGGTGGCTTCCAGCTGTCGGCTCTCGGCAAGAGAAGGCGGTCGGCCCTGCGCCGACAGGTGCCCCAGGGGTTGAGGAAAGCGGCGAGCCACCACTCCTGAACCCGAACCCTGCTTTTTTCTTCGTGGCTCTCTGCGGCCCTCCGCGGCGAATCTTCTCCTTCTTCGGCCCTCCCTACGCTTCCGCTTCCATCCTCTGGGCTTTGGCCGCGGCGTCGTCCAGCGACCCGACGTACAAGAAGGCGGATTCGGGCAGCTCGTCGCCCTCGCCCTCACAGAGCCGGTCGAAGGAGTCGATCGTCTCGGCAAGTGGCGACGTGACGCCGGCGAAGCTGGTGAAGATCTCGGCGACGTAGAAGGGCTGGCTGAGAAAACGCTCAATCTTCCGAGCCCGGGCCACGGTGAGCTTGTCCTCCTCGGACAGCTCGTCGACTCCTAGGATGGCGATGATGTCCTGAAGGTCGCGGTAGCGTTGGATGATCATCTGGACTTTGCGGGCGACCCGGTAGTGGTCCTGGCCCACGAGCTGGGGTTCCAAGATCCGCGACGTGGATGCCAGGGGATCGACCGCGGGATAGATGCCCTTTTCCGCAATGCCCCGCTCAAGGACAACGAAGGCGTCGAGGTGGCTGAAGGTCGTCGCCGGAGCCGGGTCGGTCAGGTCATCGGCGGGCACGTAGATCGCCTGGACGGAGGTGATCGCTCCGGCCTTGGTGGAGGTGATCCGCTCCTGCAGCTCACCCATCTCGGTGGACAGCGTTGGCTGGTACCCCACCGCTGAGGGCATCCGCCCCAGCAGCGCCGAGACCTCCGACCCCGCCTGGACGAAGCGGAAGATGTTGTCAATGAACAGCAGCGTCTCTTTGCCGGAGGCGTCCCTGAACTCCTCGGCGATCGTCAGTGCCGAGAGCCCCACCCGCAGACGGGCGCCGGGCGGCTCGTTCATTTGTCCAAAGACCATTGCCACCTTGTCGATGACCCGGGCGGCGTTGCCCTCCTCATCGGTGTACTCCGCCTCCTGCATCTCCAGCCAGAGGTCGTTGCCCTCACGCGTCCGCTCCCCGACGCCGGCAAAGACCGAGTAGCCACCGAACTCCCTGGCGACTCGGGCGATCATTTCCTGGATGATGACCGTCTTGCCCACGCCCGCCCCACCGAAGAGCCCGATCTTGCCCCCGCGGACAAAGGGGCACAGCAGGTCGATGACCTTGATGCCGGTCTCGAGCATCTCCGTCTTGGGATTGAGGTCGGCGAAGAGGGGCGGGTCGCGGTGGATCGGCCGCCAGGTAGCTCCCGAGACCGGCCCCTTTTCGTCGATGGGCTCGCCGAGCAGGTTGAAGACACGTCCCAGTGTGCACCGACCCACGGGCATCTTGACCGGGCCGCCGGTATCCAGGCACGTGTGGCCGCGACGCAGTCCATCGGTCGAGGCCAGCGCTACGCAGCGAACCTGCCCTCCGCCGAGATGCTTGGCCACCTCGCCCATAAGGCGTGTCGACTCACCCTGGATCTCGAAGTCGATCTTGACGGCGTTGTAGATTTTGGGCAGGGCGTCCTCGGGAAACTGGGCGTCGAAGGTGGAGCCGATGACCTGGATAATCGTGCCTGTCGCGGCCATGGATGCATCTCGTCAAAAAAGGAACCGCGTCGTTCGAAGCCGCGGAGGGTCGCGGCGGCGGTAAGTCTCGGCTAGAATACGTGGTTCGCGTGGCGATGCCAAGTCTCCGGTGGGAGCGAAAGCGGCGTCGCGGGATCGAGGTGCACTCAAGGCATGGCCCGAAAGAGACGCCCAGCGCTGCGCCGGGTTGCATTCATCGGCAACTCTCCCCCGCGGGAGTGCGGCATTGCTACTTTCACCACGGATCTCACCGACGCCGTGGCGGAGCTGATCGGCTCTGCGGGGGTCTTCGTGGTTCCTGTCAACGATATCCCCGAGGGATACGACTATCCCGATCGCGTCTGGTTTCAGATTGTCGAGAAGGAAATTGCCTCCTACCGACGCGCCGCAGAATTCCTGAACATCAACAACGTTGACGTCGTCAGTCTCCAGCACGAGTTCGGGATCTTCGGCGGCCCCGGGGGAAGCCACATTCTGGCGCTCCTCCGCGAGTTGCGGATGCCGATGGTGACCACGCTGCACACGATTCTGCGCGAGCCCGATTCCGCCCGGCGGGTGGTCATGGACGAGCTCGCCGAGCTTTCCGACAAACTGGTGGTGATGACGGTGCGGGGCGCCGAGATACTGCGGGAGGTGTACAGCGTTGACAACGACAAGATCGAGATCATCCCCCACGGCATCCACGATGTGCCTTTTGTCGACCCGAGCTTCTACAAGGACAAGTTCGGTGTGGAAGGCAAGAACGTACTGCTGACCTTCGGCCTCCTCGGCCCCGGCAAGGGCATCGAGCACGCCATCGCCGCGCTGCCGGCGATCATCAAGCGGCACCCCGAAACGGTCTACATCATTCTGGGGGCGACGCACCCGACGCTCAAGCGGCAGCAGGGCGAGATCTACCGGCTCAGCCTCCAGCAGCTGGCCCGGGAGCTGGGGGTGGAGCGGAACGTGATCTTCCACAACCGTTTTGTGAGCCTCGGCGAGCTGACGGAGTTTCTCGGCGCCGCCGACCTCTACGTCACCCCCTTTCTAAACACAGCCCAGGTCGTCTCCGGGACGCTGGCGTATGCGGTGGGCGCTGGCAAGGCCGTGGTGTCCACGCCCTACTGGCACGCCGAGGAGCTGCTGGCCGGTGATCGGGGCATCCTGTCGCCGGTTGGCGACTCCGAGGCGCTCGGCGCGGCGGTGATCGAGCTGCTGGACGACCCCGTGCGTCGGAACGCCATGCGGAAGCGGGCCTACATGCTCGGCCGGGAGATGATCTGGTCCAAGGTCGCCCGCCGCTACCAGGAGACGTTCCAGCGCGCACGAGATCTACGTCTGCATCACCCACGTCCCGCGTTTGAGGCGACCACGCTCGACAAGACTCCGGGCGAGCTGCCGCTGTTGAAGCTGGATCACCTTCTGCGGATGACCGATGGCACCGGGATGCTCCAGCACTCCACTTTCAGCGTGCCCAACTACGCCGAGGGGTACGCCACCGACGATAACGCCCGGGCGCTGATCCTCTGTACGCTGTTGGAGGAGATCGCCGGCAGCGCGGCGAAGGCGGTGGCCGGTCCCCGCGCGCGGTACATGGCGTTGATCCAGCACGCCTTCAACCGCGAGACGGGACGGTTTCGCAACTTCCTGTCCCACGACCGGCGGTGGCTGGAGGAGGTCGGATCCGAGGACAGCCACGGCAGGGCCATATGGGCCCTTGGTACGGTGGTGGCACGCGGGCAGCGGCAGGATCTCAGGGCGTGGGCAGGGCAGTTCTTCGAGGCGGGCCTGCCGCCCACCCTCCAGTTCGCCAGCCCCCGGGCCTGGGCATTCACGCTGCTGGGAATCGACGGGTACCTCTCCCGCTTCTCCGGTGACCGGATCGCGGAGGACGCCCGCAGGGTCTTGACCGAGCGGCTGCTGGAAATGTACCGCGACAACAGCGAACCCGACTGGCCCTGGTTTGAGAACACGCTGACCTACTGCAACGCCAAGCTGCCCCATGCGCTTCTGCTGGCGAGGGATGTGCAGGGGCTGTCGACGCCGCCGGAGGGGGTGCTGGCGACGGCGCTGGAGTCACTTCGCTGGCTGGTCGATCTTCAATCTGCCGATGACGGGCACTTCGTCCCCATCGGGTGCAACGGCTTCTACCCCCGGGGCCGGGAGCGGGCTCGGTTCGATCAGCAGCCCATCGAAGCCCATGCCACGGTCTCGGCGTGCCTCGAGGCGCATCGGGCCACTGGCGATAAGCAGTGGAAGGTCGAAGCGCACCGGGCCTTCGACTGGTTCATCGGTCGCAACGACCTCCGCACCCCCGTCTACGACTCCTCGACCGGCGGGTGTCACGACGGGCTCCAGCCCGACCACGTCAACCCCAACCAAGGCGCCGAGTCCACCCTGGCGTTCTTGCTCTCGTTGGCCCAGATGCGGCTGTCTGAGAGCACCATCGAGATTCCGGCGCGGGAGGAGTTGGTCGGCGCCGGCGCGTAGAGCCGAGAGGCCGCGGAGGAGCGCGAAGATCCAGCGCGGAGGGCCGCCGAGAGCCGCGGAGAAACAGGAGAGTTCAGGGTTCAGGAAGCGGGCGGTCGGCTGTCGGCAGACTCTGGGTGGCTGGGGCTGAGTCCCGATTCCATCGGGGCGAAGGCCCGGTCTTCTCGACGTCGGACCAACCGTGGCGTCCTCCCGATGCGACCGAGACTCCGTCACAACCACCCGCAAGCATGCTGTCGGCCGGAGGCGCGCCGACCGCATTTCTCTTGTCAAGAGCCGACATCCGACAGCCGAGAGCCAAGAGAAGCCTGTCAGCTATCAGCAATCAGATCTCGGCCGTTCGCTGTTGGCTCTTGGCTGTCGGCGAAGGGGCGGGCGGCGTCATCGCCCGGACGAACGCTCAGCGAGATCGACGACGCCAGCCCTGTGGCTGTGGATGTGACCGCTGCGTTGCGATCAAGCTGCGACGTGGTAACCAGAAGCACCAGCGCCGCCGCCGCCGCGACCCAGCCCAGCCACGCGGTCCAGCCTAAAAGCGGGCGGAGCGGCGGGGCGTGGATCGTACGGCCCAGGACCGCCTGCTCGAACCCTTCCGGCAGGCCATCACCCCCGAAGGTGGAGGCGACCTCCTCGGCGATCAGCCTCTCGTTGCGCTCCGCCTCGTCGACGAAGTTCCTGCATGAGCAGCACTCGGCGAGATGCCGCTCGGCGCGGTGGAGCGTCGGGGCGTCGAGGTGATCATCGAGCAGCGCCGAGAGCAGCGCCTTGATGTCCGTACAATCCATTGGGCAATCCATTGGTCCGTTTGGTTCCTCGTTCACTGTTGTCATACCCCCTCAACCAGACCGGCAAGGCTCACGCCAAGCGGTAGCGGTGCAATTGAAAGACCATCGGCTCGCCGTCGGCTTGGCACGCATCGCGTTGAAGGGCCTCCAGCAGGGCTCGCCGGGCACGGTTGAGGCGGCTCATCACCGTGCCCAGCGGCACGCCGAGATGCTCGGCAATCTCTTCGTAGCTGAGTTGCTCATAGGCGCGAAGCACGAGGATTGCCCTCTTGGGCTCGTCCAACTGCTCCATTGCGGCCCGGACCCGCTGGAGCATCTCGGCATGCTCGCAGTCCGCCTCCGGTCGCTGGGCGGTGTGAAGACTCGGATCCTGCTCGCACGCCGGCAAGGTGCCGGGCCGCGGCGTTCGTTTCACGGCGTTGATGGACAGGTTGGTTGTGACCCGCCGCAGCCAGGAGGCGTACGCGGCCTCGCCTGCCTCGGGCGGTCGCTGCCAGAGCTTGATGAACGCCTCCTGGACGATCTCCTGCGCCCGATCCCGGTCACGGCAGATTGCGGCGCTGACGTTGATCAGCCGGGGCGTGAGCCTCCGAATCCATTCCCGGAGCTTTGGCTCGGTGAGCCTCTGGGCCATGTGCACGCACCTCCGCAGCCCGGATTATTCATAAACGTCTCGTAGCGAGGGCATCCGGGCTTGAGCCTGGGTGGTGATCTCGGGACCATCGCCCGCTCTACTCGTTGATACACCGGTGAACCCACCTCGATTCCTTACAAATCCGGTGATTTTGGAGATTTCTGGCTTCGCGGGGGGGTCTCATTCGCCAGAAGGCCCTCTATGGGCGAGGGCAGGGTCACAACCAGTAGCACCGACGATTCCGTCAGCCGGGCCACCGAACCAGCAAGCTCAGCCGGCAAGAGCACGGTCCTGCCCGTAGCGACGTCAACCGGCTCCGCGTCGGGTGTGTTGATCCGTCCGCCTCCGGCGAGCACCATCCATACCACCGGCATCCCAGAGGTGACGATCGGGAGGCTGGTGTCGGCGAGAGCTTCGATCCGCTGGATGGCGAAGAAGTCTGTCTTGACCAGGGGCGTGGTGCGGAGCCCACCGACCTCGACGGGACGGCCCGGTTTCGGAGCGGGCGGCGGAGGCAGGCCGAAGCTGATCGACTCCAGCGCCTCGTCGACGTGCAGCCGCCGCCCCGAGCGGCCCCAGTCGTAGACGCGGAAGGTCGTGTCGCTTGGTGTCTGGATCTCCGCCACAACGATCCCTGCGCCCAGGGCGTGGCAGGTGCCGCTGGGGAGGTAGTGGCAATCGCCGACACGCGCCTCGATGGAACAAAGGTCGTCGATGACGGCGCCGGTTGCGATGTGGCGGGCGAGATTCTTGCGGGTGACGTGCGGTTTGAGCCCCTTGTAGATGACGGCGCCGGGCTCGGCTCTCAGGACCACCCACGCTTCTGACTTAGGGTGCGCGTGCGGGTGCCGCCTGACGAAGGCGTCGTTGGGGTGCACCTGCAGCGAAAGGTTTTCGCGGGCGTCGAGGAACTTGATAAGCAGTGGAAACCCGCCCTTCGGTGCGGTGGGCGTCCCCATGATCGCCTCGGGCCGTTGAGCGATCGCCTCCCTGAGCGTCATGCCGGTCCAGGCGCCGTTGGCGATCACCGATTGGCCTTGGGCGACCGTCTCCGGCAGGTCCGCCAGCTCCCATGACTCGCCGATCAGCGCGTCCTTGGGCAGGATTTTTCCAAGGCGGGCGAGGTTCCGGCCGCCCCAGACCTTCTCCTTGAGGATCGGTCTGAAGAAGAGCGGATAGGGCGTTGTCGCGACCACAAGGATTTTCACCAGAGTTCTGACGTGGTGGGGGGGTTTGCCGCGTCAGAGTGTGTATAGAGCCGGGGCCCGAAAGCCGGCAAGCATAGAATATGTCGGTGGCGGCATGGGTTGCGGGGGTCGAATACGTGGCGACGTCACCGGCGTTGAGGGTTTGCGGATGATCAACAGAGTGCTCTTGATCGCAGCCGGGCTGGCCGTAGCGCCGACCACTTCGGCCGGGGCTGGACAGGTCGTCATCGACATGCCGGCGCCGCCCAGGACCGCGCCGGCGGCTGAGCGCGTCAATGTCTCACCGCCCCCGGCGCAGCGTGTGGGCGACGTGGCCCTATGGCGATTTGCCGAGGCGCGATCGAGTCCGCGGCACACCTACCCGCGGTGGGGCGGGCCCCTTCCCCCCGCCCGCTACGTCGGCTATTACCCCTACGGCGGAGGCTATCGGCCCGGCAGCTACGGGGTGTACCCCTACGGGTATGCGTACGGCTATTGGCCCTACCACGGGGGGTTCCCATTCATCCATCATGGGCTTCACTTCGGGCATCGACGGTGAATGGCGGTTGGCCGGCA
>SMUY01174264.1_pt1 | contig 11553 bp, 8 predicted proteins | sample 2456441 | NCBI WGS metagenome assembly SMUY01 (sample SAMN11095931, study PRJNA526329) | marine sediment metagenome | biome: Marine sediment; feature: Surficial sediment; material: Deep marine sediment; isolation source: Hadal surficial sediment | place: Pacific Ocean | collected 2014-11 | depth 0-1...
GGGACCGTCTTGGGTGAACGTGCAGTTCGTTTGGGCACCATTTGTTTCCTCGTTGGGGCGTAGGGCGTGGGGCGTGGGGCGCCGGTTTCCGCTCCGGATAGCGGCATCCTCTGGTTCCTACGCCCCACGTCCCACGCCCCACGCCCTCAAGTATCCATCCATTCGACCCTCACATGCGGTTCGATTTCCGTCCGGTCGATGAGCGCCGGCCAGTAGGCGACGATTTCCTGGACCGCCGGGCGGCCACCGGCAAATCCGGTCACGCTGGGCGGGCCGGTCAGCACCAACGGGGCGATCTCGCGGGTGAACCGCTCGACCGGCGCCCGTTCGGTGGCGCGAACGCCGATACGCAATTCCACTTCGGCGATGTCGGGGTCGGGATCCCCGGCCAGCTTTCCGTGCGTGGCGTCCACTCCCACGTACTCGGTCAGGATCTGCTCGAACTCCAGTCCCAGGTCCTTGAGCCTCCGCCGCAACACTTTGTCGGCCGCCTGAGCCTTGGCGTAGGCGTCGGGCCAGGAGTACACCAGGCTGCCGATGGCCTTGTAACCGTAGAAATAGGCGATCGACACCTTGAGCATGTCGGTACGCGGCCCGCCGGTGACCCCCGAAACGCGTACCCGATTGCGCCCAGCCTTCTCCAGCTGAATGGTGGTGAAGTCGGCCACACCGTCGGGCGTGATGTAGTTGTGCGGGTCGCCCATCTCGTACACCAGCTGTTCGGTGACCGACTGGCACGACACCACCCCGCCGGTGCCCGGGTGCTTGGTGATGACGAAAGTCCCGTCGGCGTGAGCCTCCACGATGGGAAATCCGGGGTCGGCCAGGCCCTTCACCGAACGCCAGTGGTACAGCAGGTTGCCGCCCGAAGCCTGGGCGCCGCACTCGATGATATGGCCGGCAACCGTTCCGGCGGCAACTTTGTCCCAATCGTCCACGTCCCAGCCGAATTCGTGAAACATCGGCGCCAGTGTCAGACCGGTGTCGGTCACCCGGCCGGTGATGACGACATCCGCTCCCCCGGCCAGCGCCTCGACCATCGGTTGCATGCCGAGGTAGGCGTTGGCGGACACGATCGCGGGGCGCACATCGCTCAGAGGGCGGCCGGTGTCTAGGTTGGTCAGAGCATGGCCAGCGGCTAGGAGCTCGTCGAGCCGGTCGAGGATGTCATCGCCGGTTACCAGCCCGATCCGAACCGACCGGCCCAGCGACAGCCCCCGTGCCACGGCCACCACCGCGTCGGCACAGCCGCGGGGATTCACCCCACCGGCGTTGGAGACGACCTTGAAGCCCTTGGCCACCACCTCGGGAAGCAGCCGCTCCATCAGGGTCACGAAATCACGGGCGTAGCCGCGTGACGGATCGCGCGACTTCTGTTTCTGCATGATGGACATGGTGACCTCAGCCAGGTAGTCCATCATCAGGTAGTCGATGGGGCCGCCCTGGGCCTGCCGCATGGGCGCCTCCAGCCAATCGCCCCAGAATCCCTGCCCCGAGCCGATCCGAATCGTCTGTGTCATCGAGTCTCTGGTGGCGGCGGCAAGGCCACCTCTCTGGTCCACGTGGGACCTTGGGTTTCGGTCATGGCGATACCCAGCGGTACGAAACCGGAGCCCAACTCCCAGGGCGACGGGCGCATGACGAAGGTCGTGGTATCGGTCTCTCCGGACGGCAACGACACAATCACGGACGTCTCCTCCCCTCCCCCCACACCAGCGGACGATTCGAGCGCTACCGCCGACCCGGCGTAGAACCGCACGGCGACGGCCGCCTCCCATGGCGCCGTGTCAGTGGTGTCGGCCAACCCGGGCATGAGGGAGATTACCACCGGGAGATCGGCGTGGGCCGGTCCCAACACCTGGCGAATCCGGCCGGTGGCATAGTTGAGCGGGCCGTCCGCCACCACCCGGCCGAGTTCGTCGAGCACGGTTACACCATAGTCGGTGAACCGGCTCCAGTCATCAGGCGTGAGCGACACGTCGAGTTCCATGAAGTGGGCCCAGGCCGGAATGGTGAACGACAAGCGGCGCTCCTCCCCGCCGGCTCCCTGGATGGTGACCCGTCGAACCGCGCCAAGCAAGGCCACTCTGGTCTTCGCCCTCTGTGGTACGGCCGACAAGTTGGTGACGATCAGCTGCACTTCGCCACCGGTCCGGTGCGCCGCCAACCGAAACGGTGCGTGCCTGAGCCGGACCGTGACCTTCCCTGGCGCCACTGGAGATCCGGCCGTGGCCATCTGATAGATGCCCGCCACCACGTCGCGCCCGTCCACCTGATACACGGCGGCATCGTCCTGCGGGCCGGCCGGAATGCCGTTCTCGCCCAGGTAGGGCGCTCCTCCCGGCTGGTGCAGGCTGGTGTACATCCGCTGGAACACCCCACCGGTCTCGATCCTCACCTGAAAGGGGCGACCCTCCTCGGCCCTGAAGAACAACCGCTCGGTGGCTCCGGGGTCAAGCTGGAGCGGACCGAGATCGGCCGGTTGGCCCGCTGGGAGCGGATTCACGGCGGTGTAGACAACGCGGAACAGGGGACCGCCGCTCCGATCGGCGCCCCCCTCGCCGCCGCCCCATCCGGTTATCAACGCCGTTCGGGCCGTCCCGGGGGCGATGGAGTCGCGCCGGGCAGCGAAATCCAATAGAAAGCCGCCAGCCGAACCGGCCGAATGGGGACGTTCCACCCAGGGCGCGGTGGTCTCGATGTCCCATGGGCCCATCGCCGCCACCGCCGGGATGTGGACCTGTTCCGTTGCGGTGCCGGACGGTTCCTCGATAATGGTCCACTGCGCCACCGTGGTGCCCGGCACACCGGTCTCGCCCCCGTCGCCCCCCTCGCCCCCGGTGACAGCCTGTTGCAGCCAACGCCAGGCGTTGGGGAGGTCGGGGACGCCGGTCCCCTGATCGACGAAAGAGTTTCCGGGGAGTGGCATGGCTGTCACCATGAGCGCACGCTTTACGGCAGTCGCTGCGACACTCGTTTCCTCGGCCGCTGCGGCGGAGAGGAGCCGGGCGGCCAGGCCGGCTACGTGGGGCGCGGCCATGCTGGTGCCGCCGTTGCGCTCGTTGCCGGTGTCCCACCGCGGCACCGTGGAGTACGCCACCCCGGGGGCCACGACGTCGGGTTTGGCCAGCTTGCCACCCCGGGCGCTGAAGAACGCCATGGGGTCCTCCGGCACCGGGCCGTTGGCCGGCCGCGCCAGGAACACCAAGGGGAACGTGGCGCCGACGGTGATGGGCCGCAGGGCGCTCCCGGGAAAGCCCATGGTGGACAGGCCCGGCCCATCGTTGCCGGCGCTCACCGTCATCACCACGCCGGGATGTCGGGCCAGGAGCGAATCGATGAATCGGTCGATGGTGGCCGATCCTTCCCGCTCGTTGCCGACGCCGAAGCTCAGGTTGATAACCAGGGGCATTCGGCGGCGCTCGCCAAAGGCGACGGCGTAGGCCAGGGCCCGCTCCATGCTGCCGTCGACCGTGATCCCGCCGCGGGCGTTGTTGGCGATCTTCAGACCCAGGAGGCGGGCACCGGGGGCGACGCCGTCGAAACCCTCGATGCCGTACATGTCGTGGCCGGCCGCGATACCGGCCACGTGGGTGCCGTGGCCGCTGGTGTCGAACATCAGGCCGAGCACCGGCCGGCCCTCATGCTCACTGAAGTTGGCGGCGATCGCCAGCGGCGGGCGACCGTCCGGCCCGGTCGCCCAGCCGAACGTCTGGTGCCCCATCAGGTAGTCGTGAACCGGCCGCTCGTCACTCAACGATCCGTCGCCATCGGTATCGGCAAACAGCACCCAGCCGTTTTGCGCCCGGGTCACGATCACCACCAGGGTGTCCTGGTACCGGCCGTTGCCGTTGAGGTCGGACGCCGGCGGCGCCTCGGGATCGACCACCAGCGGGGTCCCCAGGGGGATCTCGGCGATGCGCCCGGCAAAGTACTCCTGCGATATGCTATGGCTCACCACCCGCCCGAAACCGGTGAGCGAACGCGACCCCACGGTGACCACGTCGCCTTCGCCTGTGGCGGTGACCGGGTCGAGCGGGATCCGCCCCTCGCCCGAGAAATCGCGCAGGTCGAGCACCTTGGCGTCGCCGGTGCTGGTGGTGCGGAACCCGGCCACATCGGTGTCCAGCCCGCTGTCGAGGATGGCGATGATCACCCCACGGCCGTCGTACTGCGGATATCGCTCGGCGAACCGCGGCACCCCGGTAGGGTCGAGCGGCATCCAACCGCTGAGGAACGCCTCGCGGGCGGGCTCGATGGGGATCGGGTCGGCCTGAGGGGGCGATGCGTGGTCCTCGGGACCGGTGTTTGGAGCGGGATCCGCCGCGGCGCCGGCGGCGGTGCCCCGACTGCATGCCAGGCAGACGAGGGTCAGGGCCACGAGGCGGCCCCGGGTGAAACGCGCTGCTCGGATGATCACCGGTTCAGCGCGGCGTCGATAGGAGGCAGCACGAAAGGCCCGATGTGCGGGCCGGCGTAATTGCTGGTAACGCGGAGGAGGAAGGCCAGGTAGTCACGGGTGTCCTCCGGCGTGACAATGGCGTCGACAAAACCTCTGGCGGCGGCGTACTTGGCGTCGAGCTGTTGATCGTAGTCGGCCCGCATTGCGTCGACCGACTGCTGCACGTCTTCCGGCAGTGCTGACTCGGCCTGCTGCGCCTTTTCGATCTCTGCGCCGTGCACCGCCATGACCGCCGCCTCGCCTTCCATGACACCCATCCGGCCGGTGGGCCAGCTGAGGATGAAGTCAGGATCGAACCCCTGGCCCGCCATGGCGTAGTAGCCCGCGCCGGAGGCGTGATTGACCGTGAGAACGATCTTGGGCACGACCGCCGTTGCCATGGCTTCGACGAACTTGGCGCCGGCGCGGATGATGCCGCTGTGCTCGGCCTCAGGCCCGACCATGAACCCGCTGACGTCCTGAACGAACAACAGGGGGATCCGTTCCCGGCTCGCCGTTTCGATGAAATAGGCCACCTTCTCGGCGCTCTCGGTGTAAACGATGCCGCCGAATCGCGGTCGCTCCCCATCCCTGCCCTTGATGATGCCCCGCTGGTTGGCGACGACCGCCACCGGGCGCCCCTCGATGTGGCCGTGGCCGCACATCATCTCCTTGGCCACCTCGGGCTGGAACTCGGCCAGCGCTCCGCCGTCGAGGATGCAGTCGAGCACCTGCCGCATGTCGTACGACATGCGATGGTCCTTGGGGAGGAGATCGTACAGCGCCAACGGGTCGCGGGCAGGAGGGGCGCTCTCCTTCAGGCTGTGGCGCACGCCCTCGTGCCGCGGCAAGCGGCCGACATACTCCCGCACCCGTGCCAGACATTCCTTGTCGTTGGCCGTCTGGTAGTGGGCCACGGCACTGATTTGCGTGTGGGTTGCGGCACCGCCCAACGATTCGGCGTCGATGGTCTGGCCGGTGGCGCCCTTGACCAGATTGGGCCCGCCCAACCCCATGAAGCTGGTGCCGTCCACCATGAAGATCACGTCAGAGAGTGCCGGGAGGTACGCCCCGCCGGCGATACAACTCCCCATGACCGCCGCGATCTGGGGCACGTGCAGGAAGTGCCGCATGATCGAGTTGTAGTAGAACAGCCGGGCGGCGCCGTACTGCCCAGGGAAGACGCCTCCCTGGTATGGCAGGTTCACCCCTGCGCTGTCGACCAGATAGATGATGGGGATGCGCTGCCGCATGGCCACTTCCTGGGCCCGGAGCATCTTCTTGATCGTCTCCGGCCACCAGGCGCCCGCCTTGACCGTGGCGTCGTTGACGATCACCACCACTTCCCGCCCCTCAACCACGCCGACCCCGGTGATTACCCCGGCTCCCGGGGCCTGCCCGTCGTATTGGTCGTAGGCCACCAGCAGGCCGATCTCCACCCAGACAGTGTCGGGATCGAGCAGCAGCTGCAGCCGTTCGCGCGGCGCCAACTGTCCGCGCTTGTGCATCCGCGCGATGCGCTTATCGCCGCCCCCCTGCTCCAGTCGAGCGGCGATGGCACGATACTCGTCGGTCAACTCGCGCAGGCGGGTGGGCTTGGATTTTGGTTTTTGAGGTGTCACAGACGCCCGTCTATTCGGTGAGGTTCGCGCCGGCCCATTGCTGGATGTAGTCGATCAAATCCGCGGTCGGCGTCCCGGGACCGAACAGCCGTCCAATACCGAGGCCCTCGAGAGCCTCGATGTCATTGTCCGGGATGATGCCACCCCCGGTGACCAGGATGTCCTCTCGCCCCGCCTCCACCAGGAGATCGCGCACCCGGGGGAACAGCGTCATGTGAGCGCCCGACAGGATCGACAATCCCACCACGTCCACGTCCTCCTGAATGGCGGCGGTAGCGATCATCTCCGGGGTCTGGTGCAACCCGGTGTAGATGACCTCCATGCCCGCGTCGCGTAGCGCCGCCGCCACCACCTTGGCGCCGCGGTCGTGACCATCTAGGCCGGGTTTGGCTACCAGGATGCGGATGGGGCGGGATAGGGTATTCGATTCGGTCATCATAATGGGGCTAAGAGGGCTAAGAGGGAAAAGATGGCTAAAAGGCTAGGCCAAAAGGGCAAAGAGAGCTAAGGACGTCGGACGTTGGGCGTAGTCGTGAGGTGAGAGTCTTAGCCATCTAGTCCCTCTTTTCCCTCTTAGCCCTCTTAGCCCTCTTTCTTTAGGCTCTGCCCAATCTCACCCCTTCCCGCCACTCCGGTCAATCACCTAAACCTCAGCAGTCCGGCCAGCCCCTCGATCGCGTTCCTGGCGCGGGGCTCGTAGACCACGTCCACCTGCACGTGTTGCCGCAGGGCTTCTTCGATGGCTTCGTCGACCAGGTCGACCACCGGTTCGGCGTCGCCTTCCAAGCGGCAGCTTCTGGCGTCGGCGGCCAGGCGTCCTGAGGCGTTGCACTTGAACCCTGGCATGTATGCCTCGGCGTCGACCAGGAGCGTCTGCACCTGGCCCCGGGCCAGCCGGCGAAGGGTGCCGGGAAGGCCATTGACGGCCCAGCCGTTGCCGACGGCGTCGATCATTTCTTCCACTCGGAGCCGCTCCGATTCCCGTTCGTACGCTTCCCTGACCGTAAGGGTCGCCTCGCGGACGTCGGCCGCGGTTGCGGTCTGCGGGTTCAGCTTGGCCGTGCCGATGACCCGGTCGGCCACGTAGGCGTGGAGGAACGGCTCCACCGCCCCGGCTTCCTTTCCCGGGCCGGCCAGCACGATGCCCCGCACCGGCTGTTGCTGCTTCAGCTGGAACAACGCGCGAGCGACGGCCTCGTAGTGGCGGGCCTTATCCTGGCGTATGCGATTGTTGTAGTTGTGCTCGCCCCAGCGGCCCGACTGACTGCTGAACCGCTTGGTGCGGGCGTTGCCGGCCTCGAAGCTGCCCACTTCGGTGACGTCGAAGGCGGTGACTTCGAAGATGCGGGCCACGGCCCGGTCGGCCACCACCGTCAGCAGCCGGCCGAACTCGTCCTCCACCGCCGCCAGTTCGCGGATCAGCGGATGGCGATCCACCACCACCCGTGAACGGTACACCTTGGGCAGCGGCACCACCTCGAACAGGTCGAGCGGTCCGCACAGGAATACGGCCAGGCCCCTGGTGGCAGGAAGGTTGCCGGGGCGCTGGAGAAAATCGTCCAGCCGGGCGAGGTCGGCCCGAACCGCCTCGCGTACCGCGCGCGGCAGGCCGGAGTCGTCGAGCGACTCGCTGACGGTCTTGATCCGGTTCTTTACCTTGATGAGATACTTGCCGCGGGTCCGGTCGCGAGGTTCGAGCTTGAGGTAACAGGTGACGACGCGGTTCCGTCCGGCACGAAAGTTATTGAGACGCTCGAGTTGGGGTTGGACCCCATCGTTGGTCATGGTTGCGTGTGCCATCGTGTGCTGTCCGTGGTTCAGCGGTTGACGTCAGGTGAGCTAGAAGAATACCGGTTCTCGATAGGCCCCATAGACCTCCTCCAGGCGATGACGGATTTCGTAGAGCGTGCAATAGGCACGGGCGCAATCCAGCATGGCGGGCATGATGTTCTGCTCGGCTACGGCGGCCGACTCGAGGGCGGCCAGACACGTCTCGACTTGGGACTGGTCGCGCCGGGCGCGCACATCGGCCAGACGTTCACGCTGCACCCGGTCGGCATCCTCGCCGATGGTGAGGATTTCAACGTCCGGTTCATCGTGCTCGGTGAAGGCGTTGACCCCGACGATGAGGCGCCGGCCGTCTTCGACATCGCGCTGGAACTGCGTCGCCGACTGCGCTATCTGCCGCTGGAGCCAGCCCTTCTCGATGGCGGCCGTGACGCCGCCCTGGGCGTCGATCTCGGCGAAGATTGCCTCGGCCTCGCGTTCCATTTCGTCGGTCAGCGCTTCGACGTAATAGGAACCGGCCAGGGGATCGATGGTGTTGGTGATGCCCGTCTCGTAGGCCAGCACCTGCTGGGTCCTGAGGGCGATGCGCACCGACTCCTCGGTCGGCAACGCCAGCGTCTCGTCGAAGGCGTTGGTGTGGAGCGACTGGGTGCCTCCAAGTGCCGCTGCCATGGCCTGGTAGGCGACGCGCACGATGTTGTTGTGCGGTTGCTGCGCGGTGAGCGAAACGCCGGCCGTCTGGCTGTGGAACCGCATCTTCCAACTGCGTGGGTTGGTGGCCCCGAAGCGCTCGCGCATGTGGCGGGCCCAGATGCGGCGGGCGGCCCGCATCTTGGCGATCTCCTCGAAGAAGTCGTTGTGCACGTCCCAGAAAAAGGAGAGCCGCGGGGCAAACTGATCGACGTCGAGCCCGCGGTCGATCCCGTGCTGCACGTAGGAGAAACCGTTGGCCAGGGTGAAGGCCAGCTCTTGGGTGGCGGTGGCGCCCGCTTCGCGGATGTGGTAGCCGGAAATGGAAATGGTGTTCCACTTGGGCGTGTGCTCCGAGGCCCACTCGAACATGTCCACGATGATCTTCATGGCCGGTTCGACTGGATAGACCCAGGCGTGCTGGGCCACGTACTCCTTGAGGATGTCGTTCTGGATGGTGCCCTGCAGTTTGCTGATATCGACGCCCTGCTTCTCGGCCGCGGCCACGTAGAAACAGAACAGCATGGCGGCCGGACCGTTGATGGTCATCGAGGTGGACACTTGGTCGAGCGGGATGCCGTCGAACAACGTCTCCATGTCGGCCAGGCTGGAGATGGCCACGCCGCACTTGCCCACTTCGCCTTCGGAGCGCGGAGAATCGGAGTCGTAACCCATGAGGGTCGGGAAATCGAACGCCACCGACAGCCCCGTCTGGCCCCGCGACAGCAGGAACTTGAAACGCTCGTTGGTGTCTTCGGCCGTGCCGAACCCGGCGAACTGCCGCATGGTCCACAGCTTGCCCCGATAGCCGGTGGGGTGGACGCCGCGGGTGAACGGGTACTGTCCGGGAAGCCCCAGGTTTTCCTGTAACTTGTCAGACACGTCCAACGCCGTGTAGAGCGGCTCGACGGCGCGCCCGGAGACGGAGGTGAACTCGCCGTCATCGCGGGTGGGAAGGCCGGCCGCCTGCTCGCGCCAGGCACTCAGTTCCGCTTCGAGACGCTCGATCTCCTCGTCCCGTGCCGCCAGGCGTTCGGCCATCGAGCGGCCGTCGTGTTCGTCGTTGATCGCCGTCATAGTTTCATGCCCTGTTTCAAGCCGTCCAGAATTTCGTGCGATACGTCGTACGGACTCACCGTTCCCCGTTCCACCTCGTCCAGCCGCGCCTCGATCCGGCGGTCGGCCTCGGTGTCCGACCAGATCCATGCTTTCACCGCCCGGTTGACCACGGCGCGCGTGCGGTCCCTGATCCGGCGCCGGCGCCGCTCCCGTAAGGTACCAGAAGCCTCCAGCCACTCCCAGTGTTCCGCCAGGCTGGCCGTCAGCTCGTCGACGCCCTGGCACTCCACCGCCACCGTGCCCAACACCGGCTGGCGCCACTCGGCATTGTCCGGTTCGGGCGCGGCCGGACCCGATTCGAGCGCCCCGTGGTGGGCGGGAATGTTGCGGAAAGCGCGGCCTTTGCGAATGCCCAGCGTTACCTCGAGCTCCTGCCGCAGCCGGTCGGCCCCGGACCGGTCGGCCTTGTTGACCACGAACACGTCGGCGATCTCCATGATGCCCGACTTGAGCGTCTGGATGCCGTCGCCCGATTCGGGCGTCAGCACCAGCACGCTGGTGTCGGCCATGGCGGCCACATCCAGCTCCGACTGGCCCACGCCCACGGTCTCGATGAGGATACGGTCGAACCCGGCCGCGTCGAGCAGGTCGCACACCTCGCGGGTGGTGGTGGCCAAGCCGCCGAGGGAGCCGCGGGTGGCCATCGAGCGGATGAACACCCCGTCATCGAGGGCGATCGACTCCATGCGGATGCGGTCGCCGAGGAGGGCGCCGCCGGTGAACGGGCTGGTGGGGTCGACGGCCACCACTGCGACCGTCAGGTCCTGAGCCCGAAAGGCTGCCACCAGGCACTCGGTCAGGGTGGACTTCCCCGCCCCGGGCGGCCCGGTGATGCCGATCCGGCGAGCCCGGCCCAGTTTGGGGTGGATGGCCGAGAGGAGGGCTTCGAAGCCGGGGCGGGCGTTCTCGACGATGGATATGGCCCGGGCGAGGGCGGCGGGGTTGCGTACCTCGAGGCCGGCGAGAAGGTGGTCCAGGTTCATTATAGGGGAAGTTGGCCCGGGCGAAGAAGATGGGCAAGGCGGGGAAGTCAAGACTTCCCCGCCACCCCGCCTCAGAGTATCCGCTCGAAAAGCGCCGGGAGGTCTATGGTCCCACTCACGCCCACGGACAACTTCCAAGCGAGTTCGTTATCCACGATTTCTGGCCGTTCGTCGCCGGCCCGCCAGCGTTCCACGACGCGGGCATCCACGTCGACGATCCAGTACTCCTCCACGCCGGCCTCGAGGTACAATCGACGCTTGATGCCGCGGTCACGTGCCGCGGTGGACGGCGACAGAACCTCGACCGCCAGCAGCGGCACCGGTGCGTCCCTCCACGAGGCGAACCGGTGTCCCGGACCACTCCGCAGCAGGAACACATCGGGCTCGACGACCGTGTCCGGTCCGAGAACGATGTCTCCCGTAGCGCCGAACACTTCCACATCCTCCCGACCAGAGATGGCGTCTTCGAGCAGCCGGGCAATAGCGAACACGACCCGCTGATGGTCGGGCCGGGGCGCCGGCATCACGATGTGGCTCCCAGCCAGAAGCTCCTGTCGGACACCGTCCTCGGGAAGGGCGAGGAACTCGTCGATGGTGGTAACGGGCTTAGACGCGGGCATGCCCATAATGTGGGCCTCCAAGTACCGGTTGGGCAACACATGACCCCAACCTGGCCCTGTTACCGGGGAATCAACGGACCAAAAACCCGCACGTGAGACCGGAATGGAGCTGGAAGTGCGCAGGTCGCAGGTCGCAGTGCGCAGGAATTCGTCTCTCGTTTCCACCAATACCGCCCTTACCGCCTCTACCGCCTTACCGCCTTACCGCCTTACCGCCCCATCGGCCATCTCGGTCTCAACCTCAGCGGATTCTGAAACAAATGGCTCGGCAGCACGAACACCACCAGAAA
>SMUY01096982.1_pt1 | contig 11545 bp, 6 predicted proteins | sample 2456441 | NCBI WGS metagenome assembly SMUY01 (sample SAMN11095931, study PRJNA526329) | marine sediment metagenome | biome: Marine sediment; feature: Surficial sediment; material: Deep marine sediment; isolation source: Hadal surficial sediment | place: Pacific Ocean | collected 2014-11 | depth 0-1...
GAGAGGATCAAGCGCCAATGGGATTCGGACACGGTGCGATTATACCGAGCGAGCCGGCCACAGGCCTTAATGGTAGACTTCCGCGCCGAGCGTTCCTGAGGACTAAATCGGGAATACAGACACGCGCGATGCCTAATCCCCGCTCGCTCTCCCATATCGTGCATAACCCAACCTGGGCGTTATCGGGGAGATCCCCAAAATCGCTTCTCATAATCCTGATGGCTGCCTCGCTCTGGGCCTGCGCAGAATCCCGGCCGACGCCGACTCCCGAACTCGCAGTACCGGATAGCGGGCCGACTCCCGCGCCGACCCCAGATCTGCGGCCTACGAGCGTAGTGACCGGCTCGGTCAGCCTGTGGGTGACCTGGAAACCAGAGGGTGTGCGGGCGCTTAACGAGCTGATCGAAGGCTTCCAATCCCGAAATCCTGGAACCTCATTCGCAGTCTCCTATGTCCCGGCCGACGAACTTCGCGCCACTTTGGACGAGGCCGGGGCGTCTGGTACGCTTCCCTCGCTAATCCTGGCGCCCTCGATATGGGCACGGGAGCTTTTCGATTCCGGGTTGACGCAAGACCTTTCGGACCGGCCAACGGAGGAGTTTCGGGTCAGGGTCCACCCGTTGCCGTGGGCCCAGGCCAATCACCAGGGGCAAGTCCTGGGAATACCGATTCAGATGCATGGAAACGTGTTTTACCGCAACCGTGATCTGGCGCCGATTCCTGCCAGTACGCTGGAGGGGCTGGTCCAGGCAGATCAGGCGCTACGCGGCAGCTTCAGCGAGGGAGTGGCTCAAGATTATGGATTTCGGACCGCAGCCCCGCTTTCGGCGGCCTGTGGCGGACAGCTGATGCCGGATGGATCTGCGCCGGACTTAGGTAGTCCGGTCGCGCGCTGCTGGTTGGAGCTGCTCCGGGATTTGACCCCAGCGGGCCCGGTGTTTTTCAATTCGGACGAAGCCCGCGAACTATTCGCAGAGGGCCGGGCCGGCTGGTTGATTGATAACACAGAGCGCTTCGAGGACCTGCGTGAAGCCCTCGGAGAAGAGGCCCTCACGATCGATCCTTGGCCGGTGTATCAGGAGACCGGCGAGTCGTTAGCCGGCTTTGTGTGGACCGAAAATGCCTACTTTTCGGCCGAGCTCAATTCGGAGGATTTCGATCTGGCGTGGGATTTTGTCGGGTTCATGCTGTCAGAAGACTCCCAACTTGCGCTTAGCAATCCAAATGGCGCCGCGCACATCCCGGTGCATATTTCGGCTCCCCCGTTGCCGGGTCATGTAGGTCAGATGCTCTCCGCGCTGTTAGAGGGAACGGCGCTCCCCACATCAAACCCCCGGCCAGAATATGTGGAAGTGCTCGAACGGGCCGCGCGAGCCGTGTCCGTACTGGGAACTCCTGTCGAACTGGCCTTGCAGCGGGCGATTGCCGAGCTCGCCGCCGTGCCAGATGTATAATCCTCGGCCGAGATCGAGCCACGACCGAATTGGATCGCGAAAGTGCACCTGATCTATACACACGAACGGGCGGATTTCGACGCCATTGCCTCTTTGTGGGCAGCCTCCCTGCTGTATCCTGAGGCCGCGCCCATTCTGCCCCGGGAGCTCAATCGTAATGTTCGCGGATTTCTGACCTTGTACGGCGAGCAATTTCCCTTCACGGAGCGGAGCGAAATAAAATCCAAAGTCGTCCACAAGTTGACGCTTGTCGATTTTCAGAACCCGGCCACCTTGAAGGGCCTTGGAACCGATACGCAGGTGAATGTGATCGACCATCATCCCCTGGAGGCCGACCTGGATTCAAGCTGGCAGCTCCAGGTGGAGCAAGTGGGAGCCACGGCGACCCTGCTCGTGGAGTCATTGCAAAATAAAGACGAGCACCTATTGGGCTCGTACGCCACCCTGCTGCTGCTCGGGATTTATGAAGACACTGGATCGCTCACCTATCCCGGAACGACGCCGCGGGACGTTCGCGCCAGCGCATGGCTCCTTGAGCGCGGCGCCAGCCTGACCACCGCGAGCGATTTCCTTCGTCAACCGATATCCGAAGAGCAGCGGAACTTATTGGAGCAGCTCATCGAGAACGCGGTGGTGAATACGATCCAGGGTTTAGAGATAGTGATAGCCAGGGGGGAAGCAGGAGGAACCACCGATGAGATCTCTACGCTGGCCCACAGATTGGGAGATATCTACGATCCGGCTGCCGTCTTCCTGATCGTTGGGCTGAGCGGAAGGGTGCAGATCGTGGCGCGCTCCTACTCGGAATCGATCCATGTAGGGAGGATTGCGCAGAGCTTTGGGGGTGGAGGGCACAGCCGAGCTGCTGCGGCGCTGGTCAAAAACACAACCGTGCAGGCTTTGATAAGCCGACTCACATCATTGCTCGAGGAGTCCGTCGTGCCCAGCAGCTCCGTGGGCGAGATCATGTCGAGAAGTCCCCAATTGCTGGATCCGTCAGAAACGGTGGCCCAAGCCGCGGAGCGGATGAAGCGGTATGGCCATGAGGGTTACCCGGTTACTGATGCTGGAGAGGTGGTCGGCCTACTTACCCGACGTGCCGTAGACCGGGCGCTTGCCCATGGCATGCAGGGCAGCCCGGTATCCGAGATCATGGAGGCCGGCAGTTTGGTGGTGCACCCTGAGGATTCGATTCGTCACCTGCAAAGAGTAATGATCGAACATAACTGGGGCCAGGTCCCGGTGTCGGACCCGGAAAGTGGAGAGGTGATCGGTATCGTCACGCGAACCGACCTCCTGAATTCGCTCGATAACAGCTCAAATTTCCAGTCTAATCAAGCTCTGGCCGAGAAGCTGGACCACGCGCTCACAGATGAGCGACTGGCGCTCCTGCAAGTGATCGCCCGCGAGTCAGAAGCCGCCAATATCGCCTTGTATATCGTGGGCGGCTTCGTGAGGGATCTTATCCTCGGGGCGCCGAGCATAGATTTCGATCTTGTTGTGGAGGGAGATGCCGTAGCCCTGGGCGAATCGTTGGCCGATAAATTCGGAGGCCAAATAACCAGCCACCGGCGCTTCGGTACCGCAAAATGGCAGCTCGATCTGCACAATAAGAACTTGGTAAGTGCTCTCCAGCTCGAGCCGTCGGATCTACCTGAAACGGTAGATTTTGTCTCAGCCAGAACCGAGTTTTACTCCCGCCCGACCGCACTGCCGTCGGTCGCGGAAGGTAGCATCAAGTTAGACCTCCACCGCCGCGATTTCAGTATCAATACTCTCGCCCTGAGGCTGGATGGACACCGTTACGGACAACTGTTGGATCCCTGGGGCGGGGGAAAGGATATCCGTGACAAGCAGATTCGGGTCCTGCATTCGCTAAGCTTCGTAGACGATCCCACCCGCATGTTGCGCGCCGTCCGCCTCGAACAGCGACTGGGATTCTCGATTGAATCGCGGACGCTTGAGTTGCTTGAACGGGCACTGCCACTGCTCGATGGCGTGAGCGGCGAAAGAATACGCGGCGAGATGTCTGCCATCCTGAAGGAACCAGGCTTCGGCTCGATCATGATTCGGTTGAAGCAGCTGGGTTTGCTCCAGGCGATTCATCCTGCGCTGGATTGGGACGATTGGATCGAGGAGCGCACGAACGCCGCGCGTGTGTTCTCGCCTCCGGAATCGTGGAAACTCGAGCACGTACCAGGCCTGGGTGAATTGTTCTACGCGATGTGGCTTTATCGCCTCCCTGTCGGCGAGGCGACCGCCGTTTGCGACCGGCTGCACATGAGTCAGAGCGATGGCGAGGTGGCGACGAAGGCCGGGCGCCAAGGATGTGATCTGACGCAAATCCGTCTCCCGAGTGAGTGGGTGAGTTGCTTGAATCCCGAACCGGAGGCCGCGTTGGTAGCTACGTGGCTCGCACTTGGGGATCAGCCGGCCGCGCAACAGGTTATTGAGAGTTATCTTGAGCATTGGCGCTGGATCCGGCCCAACGTTGACGGTGATCGACTGCGAGAATTAGGCCTGGCGCCCGGGCCCGCATATGGAAAAATCTTGGGAGACCTACGGGCCGCCTGGCTGGATGGGAAGATCAATTCTGCGCAAGAAGAGCAGCGGTTGCTGGCCGCGTTGATGAAGGATGCAGCCGATGGTGGATAAAACAGCCCCCACCGTCGAGGAATCCAGCGCCGAGCGCCGCGCGCAGATAAACATCCGGCTCGCCACCGCCGCGGACCTCAAGACTCTAGAGTGGGACGGAGAATATACACACTATCGCCGCCTATTCAGGCGTGCAATCGAAGAGGCAGAGCGTGGACGCCGTGTTCTTTTGTTGGCCGAAATTGGGGACCAGGTGGTCGGGCAGATATTCGTGCAACTAATGACGCGGGCGACCTTCTCGACCCAGCGCGCCTCATCCGGGTATCTGTATGCCTTTCGCGTAAAGCCGCCGTACCGCAATCGAGGGGTAGGAAGCCAACTGCTTCATGCGGCAGAGGATAATCTCGAGGCCCAAGGCTTCCGCCGTGCGGTCATTTCGGTCGCGAAGAGCAATCTTGCGGCAAAGCGGCTCTACGAGCGTGCGGGTTATGTTGTATTCACCGTGGATCCCGGGGAATGGTCTTACCTGGATCATGAGGGCCAATTGCGCGAGGTCCTCGAACCCGCCTTCGTGATGGAAAAATGGCTTTAATTCTCCGTATCAATAGGGCGTACGCCAAGGCCTCCTCAGCCTCGGATTAGGCTCCACTCGCCCGATACAAAACTTGCATTTCATCTAATCCGTGCCAGAGTCTGTCCTCGCACTGCCGAGGCCGTTAGGCCGTCTGTCGACCCGGGCGAGAACCCTGCGGCAGGCGTTGTCGGAGGGACCCCCTGGCATGATTCTTGCGACCTTCCAGGTTGTGATGTCCGCTCCATGACTTATTAGGTATGAAGATCCGGGCTGAGCTAAGGCCAAGGCTGTTGCCGCTTATATTAGTGATTACGACTCTGGCCTGTTCGCGCGCAGATCAACCGCTGGAATTCCTGGGGCTCAAACTGCGTGGCAATCCGGGAGGTTCCGGCACCAAGGCCCCCGCCGAATCGGAAGATCCCACCGAGCAGGTGGTAGAGCCGCTTCCGTTCCAAACCCCCACGCCGGATCCGGTTCGTAAACCGCCCGATCCGAGGGAGATCCCCGAATGGTACACGGTGCAATTCGGGGATTCATTGAACAGCATCGCAAGCCGGATGGGGGTAGGAGCAAATCAAATCCTGGTAGAGAACGGACTTCCGAACCCTGATTTTCTTGCAGTGGGTCAAGTTCTTCGCATGCCTACGCCTCGGCCCTTGGCACCCTCGCCCAGTTTCAAGATCATTCCGGATGCAGAGCTGGTTTACGGGGAGAGCGCTCAGGATTTTTCGGCCCTGGAGCTCATTCGCGCTTGGAACGGGGCGCTCGATCGCTACGATGAGTTCGTGGACGGGGAACAGCTCTCCGGAGCGCAGATCGTAGATCGAGTGGCCTCCAAGTATTCGGTGAATCCGCGCCTGTTATTGGCCGTGCTCGAATATCAAGGCGGCTGGCTGACCATGCCAGAGCGCGCGCCCGACCGCTTCACCTACGAGCTAGGTTATGAGCACATCGGTCTTGAGGGGCTTTATTCTCAGCTGTCATGGGCCGCCGACCAGCTCAATCGTGGTTACTACCAATGGCGGGCGGGTTGGGCGGGGCCCTTCATTCTCCCGGACGGCGCGGCGGTACCGCCCGGGCCGGGAATAAACGCCGGCACGGCCGCGGTCCAGTGGCTGTTTGGCCAACTGTACCCGCCGGAATCCTGGCGAGCGGTTATTGGAGAAGACGGCTTCTTTCGAGTCTACGAAATCCTTTTCGGCAACCCGTTCGCCGCACCTCAGCGCACCGTACTTCCCAGTGGCTTGGAGCAGCCGGTCCTGAGGCTCCCATTCGAAGATGGCAAGGTCTGGTCGTTCACCGGCGGACCGCACAGCGCATGGGGAAGCTGGGCGGCCTGGGCCGCGCTGGACTTCGCCCCTCCCGGCGACGCACTCGGTTGTGTGTACTCCAACGAGTGGGTTGTCGCGGTTGCCGACGGTCCGATCGTGCGCTCCGCAGGAGGAGAGGTCATCCAGGATCTGGATGGAGACGGAAACGAGGGGACCGGCTGGGCAATCCAGTACTTACACATCGCCACCCGCGATCGAGTGGCGGTGGGCCTGAACTTAACGCGCGGAGATCGAATCGGCCACCCTTCCTGCGAGGGGGGGGTTTCCAGCGGAACTCATTTTCATCTTTCCCGGAAGTTCAATGGAGAGTGGATACCGGCCGACGGAGCTCTTCCGTTCGACCTGGAGGGTTGGGTATCCGCAGGAGACGGTGCGCAGTACAACGGATCACTGACCCGAGGCGACGTGAGGCTGGAGGCCTGTTCCTGCCGCTTCCCGTTTAACCAGATCATACGATGACGCGATCGAATTCCTATCAAGCATCCGGCGCCATCCTGGCGTTCATTTCCTTCCTGACGTTGACTGCACTGGCGTGCACCCGATCGGACGTGCCTGTACCCGCGGTTATGGGCCTGGCTGCGGAGGCCGCGGCCCCGGAGCCCAGCGAAACCGCACCCGAAGCGACCCAGATTGTGGAGCCCGTCCCCACGGTCGCGGAGCCGACTGCAGCTCCAACCGAAGTTCAGAAGCCTCAACCGCTCGTGTCCCCGACCTACCCGCCCACGCCCACCCTGGAGGTCGAAGGATCCACCGAGACGATCCTCTATCGAGCCCGCGCGGGAGATGTGTTGCGAAGCGTCGCGCTCCGTTTCGGGGTGCTCCCTTCGGACGTCATCGATTCTGATGGGCAGTTGCCGGCCCAAAATGAGCTGCTCACTCCCGGGCAGATCCTGTTTGTGCCGCGGCGCCTGGGTCCAACCGGACCCGCGGATGAGCTGATCCCCGACAGCGAGCTCGTGTACTCGCCACACGCGGTCGAGTTCGACACTCAGGCATTTGTGGCAAGCCAGGGCGGCTTCTTGAGAGAATATAAGGAAATTGTAGCCAGGCGATCCGTAAACGGAGCTGAAGTTGTAGCTCTGGCCGCACGCGACAACTCCGTCAACCCGCGCCTGCTTCTGGCGCTTATCGAGTATCACTCTGGCTGGGTCTCGGACCCAACCCGGCCCACCGGAGATGACTTGAAGTACCCGCTCGGTCACGAAACGCCCGATGCGCAAGGTTTGTACAGGCAGCTGACCTGGCTCGCGAATGAACTGGGAACCGGCTATTACGGCTGGCGGGCCGGGACGTTGACCGAACTCGTGTTTCCAGACAACTCCATCGTTCGCCTGGCCCCGGGCCTGAATGCAGGGACGATCGGCCTGCAATACTATTTCTCGCTGCGCGGCTCCGGCAGAATCTGGGCGGAGGCCGTATCTTCAGTGGGGTTTATAGAAACTTACCGCCGGCTCTTTGGGGATCCATTCGACTACACCCACCCACTTTATGAGGCTGGAGTCCAGCAACCGGAACTGATCCTGCCATTTTTTGAAGGCCGTATCTGGGCACTGACGGGTGGACCCCATGGAGCGTGGGAACGGGAGTCTGCCTGGGCGGCGCTGGACTTTGCACCATCGTCCGTCGAACCGGGCTGCGTCAAGTCCGAAGAATGGCTGCTAGCGGCGGCTCCCGGCGTGGTCGCCCGCACGGGTGTGGGGGTGGTGGTTCTTGACCTGGATGGCGACGGGAATGAGCAGACCGGCTGGAATCTGCTCTATCTCCATGTGAGTAATAAGCAGGTGAAGGAAGGCGATTTTATGGAGACTGGCGATCTGATTGGGCGACCATCCTGTGAGGGCGGCATCGCATCCGGCTCCCATCTGCACTTCGCGCGCAAGTACAATGGAGAATGGATTCTGGCCGACGGCCCGCTGCCTTTCAATTTGAGCGGCTGGGTGGCCCAAGCCGGTTTGAAACCGTACCAGGGAGCTCTGATCAAGGGAGATGAGGTCGTCTTAGCCTGTTCCTGCGCCAGTCGACAAACGAATATTTCACGGTGATGTGCCGGGTGCTCCCGCTTGGTGCCCTGCTGCTTGCGGCCTGCGCCTCTTCCAGCCCGGCGGGTCCAACTTCGACACCGGGCGTGACCGCCCAACCGCAGCCGGAATTCACTCCGCTTCCCACCCGCGGTCCACATCCACCAGGAGAACTGGTCCCCTATCGGGCACAAAGCGGAGACACCCTCCCGGCCGTGGCAGCACACTTCAATACGAGTGTAGAAGCCATATTGGAAGCCAACCCCTTCATCGCCTTCGACACCACAACCTTAGCTCCGGGATTGGCGCTCGAAGTCCCCGCTTATTATCTGCCCCTGACCGGAACGCCTTATCAGATCCTCCCCGACAGCGAAGTTATCTATGGGCCCACGGCTAAGGATTTCGACATCCGGCGCGAACTGCTCCGCCACCCAGGTTTCGTAACCGACGACGCCGACTACGCTTACCGGATCGACCGGCCGGCCTGGGAAGTGATCGAAGTCGTCGCCCGGAATTACTCTCTCAATCCCCGGCTGCTCATGGCCCTGCTGGAATATGGAAGCTCCGGTCTGACCGACCCGTTTCCAGAGGAACCGGCAAACACGTACCCGATCGGGTACACGAACGATCGATATCGAGGTCTCTTCCGTCAGCTTCTATGGGCCGCCGAACGCCTCAACGACGGATATTATGGTTGGCGAAGCGGATCGCTCCGGGAGTTTGAAACTGCGGATGGAATGCTGTACAGGCCGGATTCATGGCAGAACGCTGGCACGGTCGCCATACAGATGCTCCTGGCCGGGATGTTTGACTCCGAGAATTTCGACCGCGCGGTAGGACCTACGGGCTTCATTGTCACCTACCGCGAATTGTGGGGCGATCCGGATGAGTTGGCGGCTGACCCCATTCCAGAGCAACTGATGCAGCCCGCCCTGGATTTGCCCTTTGTTCCGGATCGCATATGGGACTTCACCGGCGGACCCCACTTTTCGTGGGGCAGCAGCTACCCTATGGGCGCCCTGGATTTCGCTCCACCTTCCGCGCGGTCGGGATGTGTGGCCTCGTCCGAGTGGGTTACGGCTCCGGCCCCGGGAGTGATCATTCGCAGCGAAGAGGCGATCATCGAACTCGATCTCGATGGAGATGGATATGGCGGAACCGGCTGGGTGCTGTTCTTTTTCCACATGGGCCACGAGAACCGAATATCGGAGGGTGTGAGAGTTCAAGCCGGAGATCTATTGGGCCATCCCTCTTGTGAGGGCGGGCGATCCACCGGCACCCATTTTCACTTGGCAAGACGATACAACGGAGAATGGCTCCCTGCCGCGGGGCCGATACCATTCGTCTTGGATGAGTGGGTAGCCAAAGCCGGGGAAGCGCCCTATGAGGGTACCCTGACCAAGGGCTCGAAGGTCGTCCCCGCGTGTACCTGCTCCACCCGCGAGAATCGCATACTTTATGAGCTGCCGGAGGGATAAGAAGGTCGGCGCCCGCAGTTTCCAGCTCAACGAGCAAACGAATCCTGGACAGGATTTGGGCCTGAACAGCGCCGTCCTTGCAGTCGACTTGGCGCTGTGCTAGAATGCAATGGTTCATCGCGGAGCGTGGTCGGAGAAGTGGGCAGCCCCCACTTTTCTTCATAATTAGGCACCGTGCGCATCGTTCACATCCCGTTGAATAGAAGATCGATGAAGGGGTAAGTAAGGAAATGAAGAGCGAGTTTGCGCTTGCGTTTAACGAAATAACCGAGCGGTTTGGCCTTTCCCAGGACACCGTGATGGAGGCGCTAAAAGCCGCCATGGTGTCGGCTTATCGTCGCTCGGTCAACGCCTCAACCGCGCAGGAAATCGAGGCCCGGATCGAATCAGAGACGGGTGAGGTTCGCATATTTTCTGAGAAAGAGATCGTGGATGAGGTCCTGAATCCATTAACGGAAGTGACCCTTGAAGAGGCGCTACAGTTCGATGATCAGGCCGAAATGGGTGGCATGTCGCTGGTCGATTCTACGCCTGAGGATTTCGGCCGCGTGGCGGCCCAGACGGCTAAACAAGTGATCCTTCAGCGACTGCGCGAAGCCGAACGTGACGCGCAATACGAGGAGTACATCGAGCGTGAGGGAGATATGGTGCACGGAACCGTGCACTCGATCACTCCGCAATCGGTTACCGTCGGCCTCGGCCGGGCAGAAGCTATTCTTCCCAGGAACCAGCAAATCCCGGGCGAGCGGTTTCATGTCCGAGACCGCATTCGAGTCTATGTGTTAGAGGTCCGGAAGTCATCCCGCGGTCCGGTTATCGTTGTTTCGCGCACCCACCCCAACATGCTCCGTCGGCTGCTCGAGATGGAAGTTCCCGAAATTAATCAAGGGTTGGTTGAAATCATGGCTATTGCCCGCGAGGCCGGCAAGAGAGCCAAGGTCGCAGTAGCGGCCACGCGTGATGGGGTGGATCCCGTAGGAGCATGTGTCGGCATGCGGGGTGTGCGTATTCAGTCCATTGTGCGCGATCTCAACGATGAGAAAATCGACGTGATCGAATGGAATTCCGATGCAGCCACTTTTATCTCCAAGGCCCTGAGCCCCGCGCGCGTTTCGGGGGTCTTCCTGGATGAAAATCTTGATCGCGGCAAAACCGCCATGGTGGTTGTCCCAGAGGACCAACTCAGTCTGGCCATCGGACGCGCAGGTGTGAACGCCCGCCTCTCAGCGCGCCTGACAAACTGGCGCATCGACATCAAGAGCCTGGTGGAGGCGGCAACCGAATCGTTGAATCGATTGGCCACCGACAAGGCGTTTGCAGAAATTGCGGCGGCCGAGGCGGAAACGATGCCGCAAATCGAGATGATCCTGATCAAAAAACAAGAGACACGACCGGTAACTCCCGAGGAATATCATCTGCTGACGGATTTCGTGGTGCGGGTGGAAGAGGAGCTGATGGCGCGTCGGACCTCGGAACGCCAGGTCTATCTCGAAAAGCTTGAGAAGATTCGGGAGGGTGTCCCGCCGGGCGCCTACCAGGTGACCCTTGTCGAGGCCGGCATCAGCACGCGGGTCGCCAACCTGCTTACCGAAGGCGAATATGAATCCGCAGGGAAGGTGCTCGAGCAATTGGAGATCGACGAAGATAAGATACTCGCCTTACAAGGTGTGGGACCGAAGGCCATTTCCGAACTCAGGCAGACACTCTCCGCCTACGATTATCCTGATCCAGCTGTTGAAGAAGTGGCGGAGGAAGCGGAAGAAGAGCCCGCCGCGGAGGCCGAGGGGATTGAGGAGCAGCCTGCAGCTGAGGCCGAGGCCACCGAGGGTGAGCAACCCGCCCTCGAGGTTGAGGGCGAGCCGGCCGTCCAAGAGGCTGAGGGGGAAGTAACGGGCGAGGCGATTCCCATCGAAGAGGCCTTCCAGCACGCCATCGAGGAAGTCGGTCAGATTGTGGTGGAGTCAGACGAATCCGAAAAAAGCGAGGCGGAGCGCAAAGCGGCGCGAAAGAAACGCAAGCAGCTCTCGCGAGTGGTCGAATACGATCCAGATCTAGGCGAGACGGTTTCGCGCCGTGTGAGAAAAGAAAGCCGACA
>SMUY01258427.1_pt1 | contig 11545 bp, 12 predicted proteins | sample 2456441 | NCBI WGS metagenome assembly SMUY01 (sample SAMN11095931, study PRJNA526329) | marine sediment metagenome | biome: Marine sediment; feature: Surficial sediment; material: Deep marine sediment; isolation source: Hadal surficial sediment | place: Pacific Ocean | collected 2014-11 | depth...
TGGATCGACTTGGCTGCGCCTTGTTCCGGGGCAATGGGATATTCTCCGGTAAAGCACGCTGTGCAGAAGCCACCCCCCTCAGAAATCGCCTTGATCATGCCTTCGAGAGAGAGATAACCGAGACTGTCGGCGGCCAGAAACTCTCGGATCTCTTCTATCGTTCTGTTGCTGGCGATCAACTCATCTTTGGTTGGAAAATCCATGCCGTAATAACATGGCGATGTGATGGGCGGCGAACTGACCCTGACGTGAACCTCCTTTGCACCCGCTTTGCGCAGCATCCTGGTCAGGTGCTTGAGCGTGGTGCCGCGCACGATGGAGTCTTCCACAACAACAACACGCTTCCCCTTTAACACGCCCTCCACAGGATTGAACTTGACGCGCACACTGAAGTCGCGTTCCGATTGTTCCGGATGAATGAATGTTCTGCCAACGTAGTGATTCCGGATGAGTCCAATTTCAAATTTAATACCGGAACGATTGGCATATCCAAGCGCAGCGGTATTGGAGGAGTCCGGCACGGAAATCACGATGTCTGCGTCTGCCGGGTGTTCGTGCGCGAGATTCTTGCCCAGCTTGCGGCGCGCCCGGTCCACGTTCTCATCAAAGATTTTGCTGTCCGGCCTTGAAAAATATACATGCTCGAAAATGCAGGCCGCTCTCGGCGCCTTCTCCTCCAGCCAGAGCGAGTGGAGGCCGCTGCGGTCGATCACAAGAATCTCGCCCGGGCTGATTTCGCGAACGTAGTCTGCACCCACAAGGTCCAGCGCACACGATTCGGAGACGATGAAATACGCGTCCTCCTTCTTGCCGAGACAAAGCGGCCGCCACCCGCGGGGATCGCGTACGCCGAAGACCTGATCTTTGGTGATGAGCACCAGCGAATACGCGCCCTTAATCACGCCGAGCGCATCCCGTATTTTACCCGCCACATCCTGCGCCTTTGAGCGCGCCATCAGATGCAGCGCCACTTCCGTGTCCGACGTTGTTTGAAAAATGGCGCCTTCTTCCGCCAGCTTTGCGCGCACGGATCCCGAGTTGACAAAATTGCCATTGTGCGAAATGGCCAGGGGACCTTTTGTGAAGTTCACAAGGAACGGCTGGGCATTGTACAGCATGGTCGAGCCAGTGGTCGAGTACCGGTTGTGCCCGATGGCCAGCGGCCCTTTGAGCGACTTCAAGATCGAAAGATCACCAAACGCCTGCGTTACCAACCCCATGCCCACATGACGATGAACATTGTCGCCGTCACTGGACACAATCCCGGAACTCTCCTGCCCGCGGTGCTGCAAGGCATAAAGCGCCTGGTACGCGTATATCGACGCGTCCTGATGACCATAAACGGCAACGATTCCGCAATTAGATTTTGGTTTATCTATTTCTTCTGTCAATTTCATCTGAGTTTAGAAAAGGCTTATCATAAGAATAGTCACTCCGGCGCCCAACAAGTCCGCCACGAAGTCCTTAACGCTGGCGTGTCCCTCTGGGCTTTTCAGATCATAAATTTCTTTGCCCGCACCTATGCCAATCGCAAATCCGCCCCCTAAGTAGGTCGATGTTTCCTGCGACCGCTCAAAGGGTTCTCGTGCAACAAAGTAACCGACGCCGGTCAGAAACGCACTGGCGAAGAAATGCTGAAACTTGTCCTTCCCCAGCCAGCTATCCCTTGCGGCGCCGCGCGCTTTAGCCGGTTCCATGGTTAGTTCCAAAGAGTCTGAGCCAGCCACAACTTCCTGTGCAACCGCAGATGCAGATAGCAATAACCCCAACACAAAACAGGTTAAACCAATTCTCAACTGAATCCGGCTAAAGCTCAAAACGCATCCGGAAAAAGAATTAAGCAAATCAACAGCGCAGTGATTGAAACAGGCGCCATGAAACGAATGGCAAAGGCATAGGCGGTGCTTGCGCTAAATTTCGGATTGCCTTGCATGATTTCTGCGTTAGCTTTTGAGGCGCCCCACTGCCATCCGACAAAGATGGCGACACCCAACGAGCCGATGATAAGCGAGTACTGGCCGAAAATCACATTCATCCAGTCAAGGAAATTGCCGCTGAGGGCCGCAGGGATGCCAGCGAGAAAAGCGCCGCCGCCGGCAATCGTAACTGCCTTCTTCCTCGACATTTTCCATTCGTCAATAAAATAGGCCGCCGGAACCTCCACGATCGAGATCAAGGAAGTCACGGCCGCAACCGACAGCAAAACAAAAAAACCGGTGCCAAATAGGTTTCCCAAAAATATTTTGTTGAACATATTGGGTAGCACTACGAATATCAAACCAGCCCCCGCTGCGGGATCCAGGTCAAATGCGAATATTGCGGGCATTATCGCGAACCCGGCCAGGATGGCAATCCCGGTGTCCAAAGAAGCTACCCAGCCGGCAGAGGAAATCAAATTGTCTTTCCTTGAAAGATAGCTGCCATACGTGATCATGGTGCCCATGCCCAAGCTGAGCGAAAATAAGGCTTGCCCCATTGCAGCCACGACACTTTTGCCGGTAAGGGCGCTCCAGTTTGGCTTAAGATAAAAAGCCAATCCTTTCCCAGCGCCCGGTAAAGTAACGGAGCGGACAACCAAAAGAACCAGAATAACGAGCAGCAAAGGCATCAGGATTTTTGACCAGCGCTCAATGCCACCCTTTACACCGCCGTAGAGAATGAGCATCGTGAGGCCCATAAAAATGGCATGGCAACCAATGGAAAGGACGGGATTGGTTGTGAAGTCTGAAAAAACCGTTGCGATTTCATCCGGCCCGAGATTTATGAACGCACCGGCAGCGGTTTTAAAAACATATCCCAAGGTCCAGCCGGCCACAACGCTGTAGAATGAGGCAATACCCCACCCGGTCAAAACGCCGAGAATTCCGAGATACTTCCACGCTGTCCCCGGCGCTAACGTTTTGTAAACGCCAACGGGATTCCTTTGCGCGTGCCGTCCCAGCGCCAACTCCGCAATCATCACAGCGAGGCAGATCAGTATAACGCTTAACAGGTAAACAAAAACAAATGCAGCGCCGCCATTTTGCCCGGCAATGGTTGGAAATCTCCAGATATTGCCCAGGCCGACAGCCGAACCTGCGCCGGCCATAATAAAGCCGAGTTTCGATGACCAAATTCCGCGCTCATTGTCGGGTGCGTTCATTCAGTGTCCTCCCTCGTTTCTGATTCAGTTTGACCATCTGTTGAAAGATATGGTTTTTCGCAAACACCGGGGCTCGATATCAAAATCGGGCGCGCAGGGAGAGTCCCATCACTACCGGCTGAGATGCATCTGGCAAAGCCCCCACCCGCAGCGCCAGGTCCGGGCCGGCGTCAAAATCGTATAAGTGGGCATCAATGTACGCGTCGAGCATGCTAAGCAGTTTGGATGCTCCCATTAACCAGAACATCAGGTTTCGCCGGTCCCGATAAAAATCTTCCTGCGCCAGATAGAAGTCTCTCTGACCAGAAAATTCGATTGCTCTCTTCCCAGCATCTTCTTGTTTGTTGTGATAGTAAATCGCAAAGCCAACAAGTGTCCCCTGCCCGGCGATGACAATGAACGCTTTGATTATTTGACCATTATACAATTGTCCCCACCCAGGCAGCGCTAACGACCGCAGCAGCGCCCCTTTGGGACACTTGGCCGCCCGCCTTTCGGTTCGCGTCGAATCGCTCTCAAAGTCTGGCATCGCAAGACCTGTGCTTTTCTGTATGTACGTCTGTGCACCCAATTCGACAAAACTGCCGACAAGCCATGAGAACAACATGATGCCCCAAAAACCGGTTTTAAGAAACACGCGGCAACGGTAAGGCTCGGAGGATATGCTCACAGATAACCTCAGCTCATATCCTCATAATCGGCATCTTCAATATCGTTTTGGTTCAAATCCAGTGAGGATTTACTCTTTGGCTTGCCTTCTACTCTCGGCTTTTCACCGCCAAACAACCGAAGTACGTGGCTCACCAGCTTATAGGCAAAATAAAACACGAGGCCGTAGAAGACTAATCGAATCATGACACCTTGCTACTTTCTCATGGGTGAGTAATATTCTGTGCCTGAAATCGGCTTCATGGCCTGACGGACGAGCTCCTCAAAATCTTCCTCCTTGTTCACGAAGTCGATTTCGGTCGAATTGATGATCAGCAACGGCGAATCCGTATAATTAAAAAAAAACTGATTGTAGGCCTCGTTCAGTTCCCGAAGATAGTCTTCGCCAATGCCGCGCTCATAATCTCTGTTCCGCTTTCTGATATTCGCCATCAGGCGTTCGGTGCTCGATTGTAAATAGAGCAACAGATCAGGCTTTGGAATGTCTCGTTCGAGCATGGAAGCAATCCGGTCATACAACAGGAGCTCTCGATCCTCGAGGGTTATCGAGGCAAAAATACGATCCTTGGCAAAGATGTAATCTGCAACCAGAAGGTCGTGAAACAACTCCCTCTGCGCGACCTCCTGTTGCTGACGGTACCTGCTCAACAAAAAAAAGAGTTGACAGGGGAACGCAAACTGTTGCGGGCTACGATAAAAATCTTTTAGGAAGGGGTTCTCATCCTGCTTTTCGAGCAGCTCTCTCCCCCCAAAATGATCGGCCAGTTTTCTGGCCAAACTGGTTTTGCCAGCGCCGATAACACCTTCGATTGCAATGTACTGAAGTCGCAAGAATCACCCTCTGTCCCGGTTAAATTCGAACGCTTTTTCTGCAAGAAACAATTCGACCCGTGATGCATCCCCACTCCTGGTCGACAAAGCTTCTACCCTCACTTCCGTCACGGGCACAGTAAACTCAGGAGCCAGTTCGGCGAGTGGCAAAAGGACAAAATTTCGCTTGTCAACTTCCGGATGCGGAATCTGCAAAGTATCCGTTCTGAGCACTGACTGTCCCCAAAACAGCAAATCGATGTCGATAGTGCGCGGTCCCCAACGTATCGTGCGAGCCCTATCGAGACTGTTTTCGATCTTCTGGCTTTTCTGTAAGAATTCTTCAGGTGTAAGCTCCGTTGAAACACGCACCGCCATGTTCAGAAACTTGTCCTGAGCAAGACATCCGACAGGCTCTGACTCATAAACCGATGACCACTTTATGATTTTCGTAACGGGAAGTCGCGCAAGCCTTTCAACAGCAAGTTCCAGATATCTTAACCTGTCACCCAAGTTTGAGCCCAAGCCAAGATAAACCCTATCTTCTCTCATCTACTCTGGGTCAACCGTTCGTGTTATTTCAACCTCAATTCCATCCTGAATACCGCGGATGGGTGCGTGAGGTTTGCGTATCCGCACCAGGATCTCTTTCACCGAAAAGTCGCGGAGCACACGGTCAGCCACTTTTTCCGCCATCGTTTCAACGAGATTGTACTTCTGCCCAACGATGACCTGCTCCACAGTCTCGAAAACCGCGTACAAATCAACTGTGTCTTTAAGCTTATCTGTTTCGGCGGCGCGCCGCACATCGACCCTCAGTTCAAGATCCACTTCGAAGCGTTGTCCGATCTGTTTTTCTTCATCCCAGACGCCATGATAGGCGTGAAAAGTCATATTTCTTAGTCGGACAATATCACGGTTCATTGATCTGTACGGGCAGGAACCATCAATAAATAAATGAATGCAAGTCTTATATTTTCAGAAACAAACGAATATATCAAAATTGCATTCGTTTGTCAAGACAAAAAAGGGCTGCCCGTCGCAAGACGAGCAGCCCTTTGGGTGCTTCTGATAAGGGTACAGCAAAGATTAGTACATACCGCCCATTCCACCACCGCCACCGCCACCAGGCATCGGAGGCATTGGCTTATCAGGCTCTGGCTTCTCAACAATAGTGGCTTCAATCATGAGCAAGAGCCCGGCAACGCTGCCAGCGTTCTCCAAGGCAATGCGTGTCACTTTGGTGGGATCGATGACTCCAGCCTCAACCATGTCGCCGTATTCTTCAGTCTCAGCGTTGAAGCCAAAATTGACATCTTTGCTTTCTTTTACTTTTTGCACGACGATGGCCCCTTCGTGGCCAGCATTATTGACAATCTGGCGCAGTGGCTCCTCCAAAGCGCGGCGAACAATGTCCGCACCTATCTTCTCATCGCCTTCGAATTTGATGCTGTCAAGGGCGCCCATGCAGCGAACAAACGCAACGCCACCACCCGGCACAATGCCCTCTTCCACGGCGGCGCGTGTCGCGTGCAACGCATCCTCAACGCGAGCCTTCTTCTCCTTCATTTCGATTTCGGTGGCCGCCCCGACCTTGAGAACTGCGACCCCACCAGCGAGCTTGGCCAGGCGTTCCTGCAGCTTCTCTTTGTCGTAATCTGACGTTGTGTTATCGATTTGCTTCTTGATCTGGCCAATTCTACCCTTGATATCGGCAGTTGTGCCACCCCCTTCGACAATGGTCGTGTCATCCTTGTCAATGGTGACCTTCTTCGCTGTACCGAGGTCGGCAGTGGTTGCGTTTTCCAGTTTAAAGCCAGCTTCCTCTGAAACCACGCGGCCGCCAGTGAGAACAGCAACGTCATCGAGCATGGCTTTGCGACGATCGCCAAAACCAGGGGCCTTCACTGCCGCAACCTTCAAAGTGCCGCGCAGTTTATTGACAACAAGCGTTGCCAGGGCCTCGCCGTCCACATCCTCAGCAATAATGAGGAGGGGCTTGCCCATCTGAGCGACCTTCTCCAGAACCGGGAGCAGGTCTTTCATGACACTGATCTTCTTGTCATGAATCAGAATCATCGGGTCTTCCAGCTCCACTTCCATGGAGTCCGGATTGGTCACAAAATAAGGTGAAAGGTAACCGCGATCGAACTGCATGCCTTCCACGATATCCAGCGTAGAATCCGTGCTCTTAGCTTCCTCGACTGTAATGACGCCATCTTTGCCAACTTTCTCCATGGCCTCAGAGATTTGCTTTCCGATGCTCATGTCGTTGTTGGCCGAAATAGCGCCGATCTGGGCAATCTCGTCTTTACCGGATACGGGGCGGCTGAGTTTCTGCAGTTCACTGACTACTGAACTTATCGCTTTGTCGATGCCGCGTTTCAGGTGTGTCGGATTGGAACCGGCAGTGACGCTCTTCAATCCATGTCCGAAAATAGCCTGAGCCAGAAGGGTAGCTGTTGTAGTACCGTCGCCCGCTACATCGCTGGTCTTGGATGCAACTTCTTTTACCATCTGGGCGCCCATGTTCTCAAGGGGGTCCTCAAGCTCAATTTCTTTTGCTACTGTCACACCATCTTTGGTGATGGTTGGGGCACCGAATTTCTTGTCTATTACAACATTGCGGCCTTTCGGGCCCAGGGTCACTTTTACAGCTTCAGCAAGCTGATCCACACCCCTCTTCAAGGCAGCGCGTGCATCAGAACTGAAACATATTTGTTTCGCTGACATATTTCAAAACCTCCATAGATTGGGGTTAGTTAACTTCGGTTCAAAATCGAAGATTATATGATCGCCAAGACGTCGCCTTCGCGCATAATAAGATATTCATCTCCGTCAATCGTGACTTCAGTGCCTGAGTACTTTCCATAAAGCACTTTGTCACCTTTCTTGACTTCCATTGTAACTTTATTCCCGGCGTCATTTACCTTGCCGGGGCCCGCTGCTACAATCTCTCCTTCCTGAGGTTTCTCTTTAGCAGTGTCTGGAATGATGATGCTTCCCTTTTTTTGCTCATCAGGATCGAGCGGTTTCACAATGACGCGATCCGCCAAAGGCTTTACATTCATGCGTAGACCTCCTTATTATTTTGAAAAAACGACTATTATTTAGCGCTCCATCTTTGCTGCTAGCACTCTCTGAGAGTGAGTGCTAATATTTTGACGGCAGCAATATATTCAATGGTGGATAAAAAGTCAAGAGTTATTTTTGAGACAATACGGCTCTACCACCGGCTTTTTCATAAGTCCATCCATGCCGTGTTTTTGAGGATAGCTGGCAGCAAGAACGATTTAGCGCCATAAGGGCAATCCTCTCTCGTTCCCCCGCTCTGCGTGGGCAACTCAGTCTCGGACGCTCTGCCTCCGGTAACATGGGTGAGAGTACATGTGAAGTATGTCAAATGAAGCATTTAAGAATGATTGAAAGCGAACAAATGCCCACAGTGATTCGACTCTGGATCCAGAACATCTACGAAGACAGTCAATATCAAACTTGTACAGTGTTCTAAGTAAGGGTGATATAGGAAACCAGATAATATCGAGGTTCGCCAAATCTTCTTTGTGAGTCAATTTGCAATATATATCAGCATGTCAACTACGGTGGGCAGTACCGCTGGATTCGAAGTGACGTTCGAAACTTCGTTGACGAACTCGGGTTCAACGACAAGGTTTCCTCGATCAATATTTACCGAGGAAACCATTACGAGACTGGGGACACGATGCGATTTTACCAGAATGTCAACCGGCGAAATAAAAGGCAAAGTTACCGAGACCAAAAAACGAGCCCACCTACGAGACTACGGGTCGGCGGTAGATCCTTGGCAGGAAACGAGGGGTCTTTTCGGCGTAGGCTAAGTAGGCATCACCGAACTCAGCAATGACAGTCGCTTCTTCCCGCTTCGCAAGCCAGATGTAGGCAGTCACCAGAACCGGCCAGAGAAGCAGCGTGATCACGGACGGCCAGTGCAGAATCCAGCCGAGGGTAAAGAGAAACATGCCGGTGTATTGCGGATGGCGAATGTAGCGGTAAATGCCGTGCGTGACCAGCCCTTGCGCCGCATGAATTTTATACCATCCCAGCGCAATGAGCAGCAGGCCGAACATGCTCATCCAGGTACCGATCAGGGGGCCGGCGTGGCCAAACAGCTTGCGGGAAACGCCCCACAACGAGGGCACCTCCACCAGCGGCGAGACCAGGAAGATCACCAGGGGCCAGCCAAACATCTCTGTCATCAGGGCGATGACAAAGGCGATGAAAGCACCCTTCGACTTCCACGTGCTGATAGTTGAGCGGCGGTATGGCAGCAAAGCCAGGAAAGCCACAACAATCAAAATGTTCACAACGATCAATCCGCCGGTCCCGAAAGTGTCTCTCAGCCAAGTGATCGTAACCGGCGGCCCGCCGTGGTGAAACAGCTCAACGGCATAAATCGCGGCAAAAAGCACGAGCGCGGTCCACCCGATCCAGGTTAAGTATTTTGACCGGGAACCTTCACTTTGAGTTTGCTGTTCTGTTGACATATTTTTCCTGCCCTTCGAGTTGGCCACCGTTATAGCACTACCAATCATGTTCCTATTTTTCAAAACCAAAATTGAGCGATTGGTTTTCGGCAATTAGCTTTTAGAGTGAATGACCGAAAATAGCCTTTTCCGGTCATTCCCGCATGTCTCTGTCTGGCGACACAAAAGGCTGGTCCCGGCATGTTGTAAGCCGGGATCGCCGAAATGACATTAGTGAGCGAGTTTCTGTTCAGACAATAGCTAATGGCTAAACGCGTATTTTAGGTTAAAGAAACTATCAGTCGTCAGCCATGAGTTTAAAGCTCAAAGCTCCTAGCTGATAGCTCAAGACCCTCCAAAATAACCAAGGCATTTGTTAAATTCAAGCTCTAACAAAACGCGGGTTGCCAGCGCAACGGCCGGCCAGGAAAGTCAGGAACATTGATGAATGGCAATGGGTTGAAGTAACTGACAGAAGCTGACGATGACAACAGAATGAAAGCCCCTATTCCCTCCCTGCTCCTGATTCTCTCCATTTTGATCGCCCCTTCGTCCAGCGCTGTTTTCGGCCAGTCGGAAACAGTCTATGACGACAGCACGACCCGGCCACCCGACAAGGCGCAGGACATCTTGACCGGCAACACGCCAGAGAAGAAACGCTATGCGGTCGAAAAGTACAAGCTTCTGGAGAATACCATCGATGTTCTGCCGGGTTCGGGCGTGTCCGGCCTCGACTTCAAAATAGACGCCATGCCCCTGCCGTTCGTGCTCGACCTGGAAGGGTTGCAGGGATTGGACCTGGCTCCGGTCGATCTGATCGACGGGGACATTCAGCGCAGATATCACGATGTTCCTGCCACAATCTCGCTCACGGCTGCCATCGAAAGTCTGGTGCGAAGTTTGAAGAAATCCTCCAGGAAACGCGATGTCCAGGACCTGCCGCTGCCAACCGATATGGAAATAGATGTACTGAAAGTGCTGTGGGTGAAGGGAAACGCCACCCCCGGTGAGATCTACGCCCAACTGGATACCTCGAACATAATTTTTGCGGAGCAGTTGCAGAATGTGATGGAGAAAATGGTGGGTCGGGGATTCCTGGACCGAAAGAAAATATCACCTTCACATGAGTTCACCTTATTCGGTTTCGCAAAGATCGAATTGAGTTCCAAGAACCGCAAGAACAAAGTTTATCTCTACTGGCCCATCATTACCCGCGAAAAACTTTTCACTTATCTGGATGCCAAACGCTATCTGGCGTTGGTGGCTGCGAGAAGCGACAACGACTACGACATCCGGAAAAACGATTACACGAGAAACTATCAAAAATATCTGGAGAAAAAGCTCTACAGAATGTTTGATGATTAGTACCTCAAAAGTCAAATTGGATCATTTTTTGACAAGACTTTTGGGGGGTGGGGTTTGTGATTTGGCTGTTTGGCGCTTGGAATTTGTTCGTCAGGCACCGGACTCATTTTGTGGCTCCGCTGCGTCAGGAAATCTTAATCCAGCCATTCTTCAGATACCATTCCGCCGTCTCTTGCAAGCCCCTTCTTAATTCAAACTTCGGAGAAAAGTCCAGTTCGATTTTGGCCTTCTCGTTACTACAAATCCAGTGCGGCATTTTCAGCTCCCGATATTTGTCGAGATTGAGAATCGATGGCCGGCGAACCAGCCGCGCCGTCAAATCTGCCGCTGCTGCCACCACAAATGCCAGGAACAGCGGCAAAACGATTCGACGCGTCTTCACGCCCAGCACTTCGGCGATAGCCGTCCCAAGCTCATCCCACGTGTAGTATGTGTCGTCGCAAATATAGTACGTCTTTCCCACCGAGGCCTCTTTTTCTGCAGCGAGGATGATGCCCTCGGCCAAATCCTTCACGTAGGCGAAAGAAGCTGTTCTTTCTCCGCCGCTGAGCACCGGCCGAATACCCTGTGTTGCGTATTTGAAGTAAGTAAATACGTCAGTGTCCCGGGGGCCGTAGACACTTGGAGGCCGAACAATGGTCAAAGGAATATTATCGGCGAACGACAGTGCGACTTGTTCTGCCGCGAGTTTGCTCCGGCCGTAGTTCGAAACCGGCTGCGGTGGGTCGCTCTCTTTCAACGGCTGGCCATCATAGCTGGGGCCTGCTGCGGCCAGGCTCGAGATCAGCACAAAGCGCTTGAGGTCCGCATTCTGCTTGCAGACGGCCTCGAGCAAATTCTGTGTTCCGTCAACATTGGTGCGTTGAAACTCCGCCTGGTCTATGGCTTTGGTGCAACCGGCAAGATGGTAGATGCGATCAAAGCCGCGCATGGCGCCAGCCAGTGAATCCGGGTCGGTCACATCGCCAGGTACGCGGACGAAATTCCGGCCGGACAGCCAGCCGTCCCCGCCCTTTTTATCGCGCAGAAGACAATGAACTTCCACACCTTTGCTCAA
>SMUY01092839.1_pt1 | contig 11544 bp, 10 predicted proteins | sample 2456441 | NCBI WGS metagenome assembly SMUY01 (sample SAMN11095931, study PRJNA526329) | marine sediment metagenome | biome: Marine sediment; feature: Surficial sediment; material: Deep marine sediment; isolation source: Hadal surficial sediment | place: Pacific Ocean | collected 2014-11 | depth...
CTACTCAGCATCGTGCAGGCATTAGCTCTGGAACTGCTCTGGTCTCATCTGCATGAGGCTGATTACCTCTTTCGGCTGACCTGGATCGCGGTTATTTCTTGGGTTCAAATTGCCGCAACCGTGATAGGCATTATCTTGATTTGGGTAATCTACTCCAGCAATGTGATTCGATTCCGATGGGTGCCTTCAACCGGTGATTTTGTGTTTCCGTTTTTCATAGGCCTGACCGAGTTCATGCTCGTCGAAACACTAGGGCCAGACAAGCTTGGACTGTGGCTCATGTTCATGGCTCTGGTATTTGGATTGATGAACTGGGTCGCCCATGCAACCATGCGTCGAGCCCGGCAGGACAGTGATAACGACGCTTACTTCAGTACCATGCAACCCGCACAACTGCGTGACTTCTATCCTGGGATCGCCATTGTGTGTGGGCTTGCGATTACCGGTTTCTATCTTCTCATTAACGGTGGCAGTGGGATGCTTGCGATGTTCGCATTGCTGGCGACAAACGGCGCACTCGTGTGGCAGTTTTACCAGGCATCACATTTCTGGGAACTCTCCATTCAGATCAAGCCATAACAGTTTAACCGTGAGTACATGCACGACATCAGGAGAGAATAAATGGCCTATGACTACGAGTTGCTGAATGTGGACATCGAGGGGCGTTACGCGACGGTAACGATTCACAACCCGCCCATAAATCTGATCACCGTACAGCTGTACGGAGAGATCGCGGCATTGTCTACCGAACTCAAGAGGGATCCGAATCTCACGGTTGTCGTGATGAAAAGCGCCGATCCGGATTTCTTCCTGGCGCATTTTGACGTTGCAGCAATCTTGAGCTTTCCCACGGACACCGAAGCGGAGTTGGATCCACAACTGAACGATTATCACGTGATGTGTGAACGTTTTCGTACGATGGACAAAGTCACCATTGCCCAGATCGAGGGGCGGGTAGGGGGCGGAGGTAGTGAACTCGTGTCGAGCTTCGACATGCGTTACGGCGTGCGCGGTGTAACCAAGATCAACCAGATGGAGGTACCGTTGGGAATCCTGCCGGGTGGTACCGGTACGCAACGGTTACCGCGCCTGGTCGGCAGGGGGCGGGCCATGGAGATCGTGCTCGCTGGCGACGATCTCGATGCGGAAACGGCGGAAAAGTGGGGATATCTGAATCGGATCTTCGAGGCCGATGAGATCGGACCATTTGTCGACAGACTCGCTCGGCGTATCGCCTCGTTTCCCGTTGAGGCCGTCCGTTTGGCGAAACAGTCCGTCAATGCGGCAGACAAGCCGTTGCACGAAGGGCTTGTTGAAGAAGCTTATCTGTTTCAGCGTCTGTTACGTACCGACGGAGCGCAACGCAATATGCGTAAGTTTCTCGAAATTGGCGGACAAACGCGCGAGGGCGAGTTGCGTGTGGGCGAACTTGGCGCGGAGCTGCAAGTGCCATGAGTATGGAAATTCGTGTTGGCAGCCTTGTTTTTACGGCCGAGGTGGCAGGGGATGCGACTAACCCCCTGGTCTTGTTGTTACACGGGTTTCCACAAACCAGCCACACCTGGCGAGAGCAACTGCAACCGCTGGCCGACGCGGGATATTACGCGGTAGCCCCAGACCAGCGTGGTTATTCTCCAGGCGCCAGACCAACGGGCAAAGAATATTACCGCACGGATCTGCTGGTGGCTGATGCGCTCGATATGGCGAGCGCACTCGGACATGAGCGTTTCCATGTGGTCGGTCACGATTGGGGTGGGCAGCTGAGTTGGCTCCTGGCCGCCAATTTTCCGGAACGGATCCGGTCGCTCGCAATATTGTCCCGGCCTCACCCGGCGGCTTTCAGGGCCGCCATGAAAAAAGACGCCGCACAGGCCCATCGGTCCAGACACCACAAAGCATTCCAGGATCCGAAAACGGTGCAACTACTCCTGGAAAACAACGCCGCCCGACTGCGACGGTCTTTGGCCGATCAGGGTGTACCAAGTCCAGATGTGGACGCCTACCTCGCAGTTCTGTGCGAGCCCGAAGCGCTGGAATGTGCGGTCAACTGGTACCGTGCAGGGGGTTCAGGCGGATCGGCTCTGTCATTGGCTGATGTGGGAGAAGTAAGTGTACCAACACTCTATATATGGGGAGATGCCGATGCCACCGTTGGGCGTGTTGCGGCTGAAGCGACAGCTGAATTCGTCAGTGGACCCTATGCGTTCGAAGTGTTACCCAACGTGGGTCACTTTGTGACTGACCAGGCGGCCGTGGAAGTAACGCGCCTGTTGCTGGATCATATCGCGCGCAGCTAAGGCTGCGTAACTCAGACGATTCGTGAGTCTTTCTTCCCCCAATAAGGGTCTTTGATCAGCCGCTTGTAGAGTTTGCCTGTAGGCAGACGCGGCAGTGCGGCCATGAAGTCGATGCTCCGCGGACACTTGTAGTGAGCGATATGCTCCTTAGCATACGCTAACAATTCCTCTGCCAATTCAGGCGTTCCTGCGACGCCCTCTGGTGGCTGCACTACCGCCTTCACCTCCTCTCCCATCTCTTCGTTAGGCACACCCACCACGGCGATATCGGCAACCAATGGATGCATGATCATCGCGTCTTCGATTTCCTGTGGGTAAATGTTCACGCCACCGGAGATGATCATGAAGCTCGCTCGGTCGGTCAGGAAAAGAAAACCTTCATCGTCAACGTGTCCCACGTCCCCGAGCGCGGACCAATTGGGGTGATCCGGGTGCTGGGCTTCCTTGGTTTTCGCTTCGTCCTTGTGATATTTGAACGGCATCTCGGGCAGTTCAAAGTAGACGATTCCCGGATCCCCGTTGGGTAAATCTTTACCGTCATCACCACAGATGTGAATGATACCGATGAGCGATTTACCAACCGTGCCGGGGCGCGCGAGCCACTCTTCGGGCGTGCAGTGAGTGAAACCGTTCAGCTCGGTGCCGCCGTAGTATTCGTAGATGATCGGACCCCACCAGTCGAACATCTGTCGCTTGATTCCCATCGGGCAAGGCGCCGCCGCATGGATGGCCACTTTGTGAGTGGAGAGGTCGAAGCCGGAGCGTTGTTTTTCGTCGAACTTCAACATGCGAGTGAACATCGTGGGAACCCACTGGCTGTGTGTCACCTTGTGATCCTGAATCGCCTGCAACGCGCCGATTTCGTCGAAGCGGGGCATCATAACGACAGTGCCGCCCAGCGCCTGTACGCCTGTGCAGAATCCGATGGGCGCGGCATGGTACAGGGGGGCGGTAGAGAGGTAGATGGTATTTTCATCGAACCCCCACAAGGTGCGCTGCAACGCGCCAACGAGACTATCTTCCTCATCGATCTTCCCACCCGTCATCGGGCGCATGATGCCTTTTGGCCGTCCAGTGGTGCCGGAGCTGTATAGCATGAACTGACCGGCTGGTTCCTCGGGGAGTGGCACGGCTGGGTAATTGGCAATTGTTTCCTCGTAAGCCTGATAGCCGTCGACGGTGCCGTCCGTCATCAGCCAGGTGTGACAGGTTGGTGCGAACTTGGGCAGATCCTCGGCAACTTCGCCAAGATATTTGGAAGCGACGAGAGCTTTCGCTTCGCAGTTGTCCAGGATATAACCCGCCTCCTCTGTGGTCAGGTAACGATTGATGGTGGTGAGATAGAGCCCGGACCGAAATGCTGCCCACACCACTTCGAAGAAGCGCAGGTTGTTCTCCATGAAAATGGCCACATGATCTCCGGGACGAAGACCCTTCTCCCACATCAGTTGAGCGAGCTGGTTGGAGCGATCGTTCAGGTTTTTGTACGTAACGATGTCACCGGAGACTGCGTGAATAGCTGCAGCCTTGTTCGGAAATTCGACGCCCCATTTACCTGGATACATGACTGTCTCCTCGTTTGCTTCAACGGTGCCTAGAAGTTCAGCCGTGCGCACTCCGCCATTAGTCGAAGCGCATCCTCATTACCGGAGATCGTCAAGCCGGTGAGACCCGAATCCTCCCAGTCGCGGAAGCGCTTCTTGATCCGTTCTTTGGGGCCGATGAGCGCTCCCTCGTCGACGAACTCGTCCGGCACGGCGGCGATGGCTTCATCCTTGCGTTTCGCCAGATACAGCTCCTGAATTCGAGCTGCTGCTTCGGGATAACCGCGACGGATCATCATCTCGTTGTGGAAATTTTTGGTTTTGTGCCCCATGCCGCCGACATAAAGTGCAATGCCGGGTTTTGCACGGTCGAGTGCGCTCTTTACGTCGTTGGTCACCTGCACCTGGGTCCCGGCCTGGCGCTCGAACTGGTCGGGCGTTTTGCCACCTTTCTCGAGCCCTTCTGTGATCCAGGTGTCATACAAATTGGCCGTCTCCGGGACAAAACCGAGCGGCAACCAACCGTCGGCGATTTCGGCTGTGAGTCGCACCGTCGACTCCATGCCGGTGCCCAGCCAGATCGGGATGTCCGGGTTGGTATGCAGAATGGATTTGAGCGGCTTGCCGATGCCGAGCGCACCCTCGCCAGTGAATGGCAGATTGAATTCTTTGCCCTCGTGGGTCACTGGTTCCTCACGAGCCCAGATTTTCTTCATGATGCTCACGTAGTCTTTGATTCTGTAATAGGGACGCCCCCAGGGTTGTCCGTACCAGCCTTCGACGATCTGGGGGCCGGAAACGCCGATACCACATATCGCGCGATTTCCTCCGGCCAACGCATCCAGAGTCGCAATCGCCATGGCGGCGTTGGCCGGGGTGCGGCCGGCGAGCTGGATAATACCCGTGCCGAGGCGAATCCGCTCGGTGTGGGCCGCGATGAAGGCGAGTGGAGTGATCGCATCCGACCCATAAGCTTCCGCCGTCCATACGGAGTCGTATCCCAAACGTTCGGCGAGCTGAACCTTTTCGATAGGAATATTGAGATGTGCACCGGAATAGCCGAGCGATAGGCCGAGTTTCATGAACTTCCCCTCTACAAGAACCAGGAAGCTTACTACAGCGAGTTTTGTCGTCTATACCGTGATGGACGTCAGACCCGTTCGGAGAGCGCTTTCATCGCCTGATCCGTAGTAAAAAAGATGCTCCCGGAAAGGTTGACGATGAAGTCCGTGGCTTGCAGTTGCTCCATCACTTCTCCCTTCACCTCGGACAGATGCAGTTTGATACCGAGGCTTTCGAAATTCGCATTGATACGGGAGAGCATCTCCAGACCAGTAACGTCGATCATGTTGACGGAACTACACACTAACAACAGATGTTTTGTGTTCGGGCGGCGTTGAACAATTTTCAGAAGCTTGTTTTCGACTTGATTCGAGTTGGCGAAATAGAGGTTTTCGTCAACCCTAATGGCTGCTACATGAGAGAACGTTTCGACGTCGTGGCGTTTGGCCGTACGAAAGTGTTCCGTGTTGGAAATTCTCCCAACGATAGCGATATTCGGCTTGCTGGAGCGGCGCACAAAAAAGGCAATGGAGAGCCCAACGCCGGTAAGCAGACCGGTTTCCACACCGAATAGCAATACGGTGACGAGCGTAACGATCTGGGTGATGGTGTCTTGTCGATAAACTTTCCAATGGTCGCGAAAACTCTTGACGTCCATCAACCCGACCACCGAAACCATGATGATGGCGGCCAGAGCGGCGTGGGGGAGATGTCTGATCAAAGGGGTAAAAAAGAGCAACGTGAGGATGATGATCACCACACATACCAGCGAGCTGACGGGAGTTCGTCCACCTGATTGGTAATTGACGCTGGACCGGGAAAAGCTGCCTGCAACGGGATAGGCACCGGTGAAAGCAGCACCGATGTTGGCGGCCCCGAGAGCAATGAGTTCCTGGTTGCTGTTGATTCGCGTGCGCTGTTTTGTCGCAATCGTTGTTCCGATGGTAAAGCTCTCGACGTAGGCGACCAGCGCGATCATTGCAGAGGACGGTAGGAGATCTATCCACAAATCGACGTTGAAGGGTGGCAATGTGAGTTGCGGTAAACCGGAGGGCACGGGTCCAACGGTGGCTATCCCGTAGCTAGCTTCCCAGCCCCCAGCCCAGACGGCGAAGGCAGCGGCTGTGGCGACGATCATTGGCCCCGTGCGTGCGAGTGGATGACCGTCGGCGATGTCTTTGAAAAACAGCCTCGCGGTCGGGACGGCTAATATTCTCACCACCCACAAACCGGCCAGGCAAACCACGCCGATGGCGAGTGTGGCGGGGTTGGCGGTACCGGCTGCCTGAAGTAAATCTGCGAGGCGGTTAAATGGATCGCTTGCGGCTCCGCGGGCAATGCCCGTGAACGCGCTCAACTGACTGACGATGATAAGGATCGCTGCGGCATTGACGAATCCGACAATGACCGGATGGCTCAACAGATTCACCAAGCCGCCCATGTTTGAAACGCGCAGTAACAGAAGAACGAGGCCGGCCTGGAGACATAACACGGTGGTAATGCCGAGGTATTCGTTGCTGTACTGGGGGGCAAATTCGCTGACCGTGGCGGCCACCATGAGCGCGGCGATGGCGACGGGGCCTACGACCAACTGCTTTGAAGAGCCGAGAATTGCATAGATGACCATTGGCGCGAGGCAGGCGTATAACCCGGCCTGGGCGGGTAAACCGGCGAGAAAGGCATAGGCGACGGCTTGTGGAACCGTGATTACCCCGACGACGATGCCGGCTATCAGGTCGTGAGGGAAATCCTCGCGCCGGTAGTGTTTGATCACGTCCAGAATCGGGACGTAGCGGCGCCAGTTGTTAATTCGAGTTTTTAAGCGCAAGCGGGACTTGTTCTCGGTGACTTGTCGGCGCCGGATTGTACTTGTGATCCCTTAGTTTCTCCTATCGCTTTCCGTTTGCTTTTCCACTCCGAAACGGTAGCCTCAGGGGGGATTGGGAACCGGGGAGATGACATGGACACACGCGCCGCAGTTGCGTTCGCGGCCTCGGAGCCGCTCAGAGTAGAAACCGTACAGCTTGAGGGGCCGAAACCAGGTGAGGTCCTGGTGGAGATCAAGGCAACCGGGATCTGTCACACGGATGCGTTCACGCTGTCCGGTGCGGACCCTGAAGGTTTGTTCCCGTCCATCATGGGTCACGAAGGCGCCGGAGTCGTGGTGGATATTGGTGAGGGAGTGACTTCGGTTGTTCCGGGGGACCACGTCATCCCGCTTTACACGCCCGAATGCCGTCAGTGTAAATTCTGCACGTCGGGGAAAACGAACCTGTGCGGTGCTATCCGTGAGACACAAGGGCAAGGCGTCATGCCAGATGGCAGCAGCCGCTTTTCATTCAACGGAGAAAAACTCTTTCACTATATGGGTACCTCCACGTTCTCCAACTTCTCCGTCATGCCGGAGATTGCGCTGGCCAAGATCCGGTCTGACGCTCCGTTCGACAAGGTTTGTTATATCGGTTGCGGGGTAACGACCGGGTTGGGTGCGGTGATGAATACGGCCAAGGTGGAACCCGGCGCGAACGTTGCCATATTCGGACTCGGCGGTATCGGGCTCAACGTGATTCAAGGTGCACGTATCGCGGGTGCGGATCGCATCATCGGCGTGGATTTGAACGACGACAAACGCGTGCTGGCAGAGAAGTTCGGGATGACCGATTTCATCAACCCAACGGACGTGGGCGATACCGTGGCTGCTATCGTTGATCTCACCGACGGGGGTGTCGACTATTCCTTCGAGTGCATCGGTAACGTAGAGGTGATGCGCCAGGCGCTCGAATGTTGCCACAAGGGCTGGGGTGAAAGCATCATCATTGGCGTCGCAGGTTCCGGTCAGGAAATCAGCACACGCCCGTTTCAGCTGGTTGTCGGCAGGGTCTGGCGGGGTACCGCGTTCGGTGGAGCCAAGGGCCGCACGGATGTACCAAAAATCGTCGACTGGTACATGGAAGGAAAAATCAATATTGATGATCTCATTACCCACACCCTGACGTTGGACGATATCAACGAGGGGTTCGATCTGATGCATGCAGGCAAAAGCATCCGTTCGGTCGTTGTCTATTAGGAGGAACGCCTCATGAAATTCGGCGCGATGGTTGCCACCAAAATTGATGACTGGCAGCTCATCCAGTATGCGGAGAGCATCGGTTACGATCATGCATGGGTGCCGGATTCCCAGATGATCTGGTCGGATTGTTACTCAACCATGGCGTTGGCAGCCCATCATACCTCGAAGATTCGTATCGGCACTGGCGTCGCGATTGTCGGCACGCGGTTGGCGCCTGTGACGGCGCATTCCATTGCCAGCATTAACCGCATTGCGCCCGGCAGGGTATTTCTAGGCATCGGTACCGGTCACACAGCCATGCGAGTCATGGGTTTCAATCCCGTCAAACCCAAGGCGTTTCGTGAGTATCTGCGTGTGGTTCGGGCGCTGTTGCACGGCGAAGAGGTGGAATACACATTAAACGGCGAAACTCGACCCATCCAGTTCCTGCATCAGGAACTCGGTTTCGTGAACGTAGCAAATCCTGTACCGATTTATGTTGCAGCGAACGGACCGCTTGCACTCAAAGTTGCGGGAGCCTACGGAGACGGCAGGATCTCTGCGGGAGGTGAACCACTCGCGGTTTTTGCCAACAACCTGCAAGCCGTGCGCCAGGGGGCTGAGGCTGTTGATCGGGAATTTCCTCAAGACTTTCATACGGCTGCGCTCACGTTCGCGTGCGTTTTGAAGCCAGGCGAGGCGCTTACGTCTGACCGGGTCATCGACGAGGTAGGCTCGATGGTTTCCGCAAGCTTACACTTCTGGTATGAAATCTCTCTGCAGCGAGGGAATGACGAATTCATTCAGCCCGACATCCGTGACGTATGGGATCAGTACCTGATCCACGTGAATGCTCAGCCGAGCAATCGCCGCCACATGACCGTGCACGATGGCCATTGCACCTATCTACAACCCGAAGAGCGCAAGTTCGTCACCCCTGAACTCATTCGTACCTCGGGGGGCCTTGTTGGCACGCCGGAAGAGATCATCGCCATGTTGCATGAACAGGAAGCGGCGGGCCTGAAGGAAGTTACCCTCCTGCCGCCCATGGCGTGTGCGCGGCAGAATTTCCGGGATTTTGCGCAGATGATAATCGAGCGGTATTAGGTCGGGCTCTAAGGTTTAAGTTGAGGAGAGCTGTATGGATCAGATGACGTGGTTGGATCAGGTTACGGAGGAGATCGTCGAGCCTGAACGGGAGATCTGCGACCCTCACCACCATTTGTGGGATCACCCGCAAAGCCGCTATCTACTCGATGAGTTGCTTGCCGATACCGGCAGTGGGCACAACGTGGTGAGCACCGTGTTCGTCGAGTGCTCCAGCATGTATCGGGCACTGGGGCCGGAGGCGCTAAGGCCGGTCGGCGAGACCGAGTTCGTCAACGGCGTAGCGGCCATGTCCGCGAGTGGCGGCTTTGGCGAGATGCGAGCGTGCAGTGGCATCGTGAGCTACGCGAATTTATGCCTCGGTTCTGCAGTGGGTGAGGTGTTGGATGCACACATGGCGGCGAGCAGCCGGTTTCGTGGAATACGTCATGCCGCCGGATGGGATGCGAGCGATGAGGTTCGCAACTCTCATACCTTTCCCCCGCAACACCTGTACCTGGATGCGAAGTTCCGCGAGGGGTTTGCAGAACTCGGCAAGCGCGGTTTGAGCTTCGATGCCTGGCTGTACCATACCCAAATTGCGGAGTTGACCGATCTCGCGGAAGCTTTTCCGGATACGACCATCATTTTTGATCACTTCGGCGGACCGTTGGGCATTGGCCCGTACGCGGGCAAACAAGAGGAAATCTACCCCGAGTGGCAGCAATCCATCACCCGGCTTGCCGAGTGTCCCAACGTATTCCCGAAACTTGGCGGCTTGGTGATGCCACTCAACGGGTTTGGATTTCATAAGAAAGACAAGCCCGCCACATCGGCTGAGGTCGTCGCTGCCACGGGTCATTATTATCGCCATGCCATCGATTGTTTCGGCGTTGAACGGTGCATGTTCGAGAGTAATTTTCCGGTTGATAAGCAGAGTTGTTCTTATCACGTGTTGTGGAACGCTTTCAAAAAAATGGTGGCCGATGCGTCGGAAGACGAGAAGCAGGCGTTGTTCCACGACTCGGCCTGCCGGGCTTACCGCTTGTAAGAAGCCGTCTGTTCTAACAATGAAAAATCCGATCTGGCAGGCCTTTTCCCGATTTGTCGCAATCGAGCCGGTTACGCTGTTTTTCATGCACTTCGCTACCTGGATAGACCGGCCATTGCTCCGGGCAACAAAAGGCAGGCTGAGATTGAGCTTCGTCATACCCATGCTGCTGTTACATTGCCGAGGCGCGAAGACTGGAATTGCACGCGATGTGCCGTTGTTATATGTATCTGTGGGCGATGCGGTGCTGCTCATCGGTTCGAACGGTGGGCAGAGCAGAGATCCAGCCTGGTGTCACAACCTGCGTGCTCAATCCGAAGTCCGGTGTACGTTTCGCGGCCAGGAGCGGAGATTTCAGGCAAGGGAGCTCTCAGGTTCGGAGCATAAGTCGGCCTGGGAAGATGCGGTGGAGGTTTATCCGGGTTACGTTCGTTATCAGGCGCGGGTTGAGCGCAAGATCCCGTTGTTCCGTCTCGACCCAATTTAGTTGCAAAATGGTGTGAACTGTTGAGGAAGAAACCATGCGTAAAACCCAGACTTATCTGTTTCTGCTGACTTGTCTCACTACCGGTTGGATTGCAGCCCAGAATTTGGCTTCAAGCGCACCCGAAAACGCAGGTGTTTACTTTATTGAACCCGCAGACGGCGCTGAAGTAACTTCGACCTTCACAATCAAGTTCGGTTTACGTGGTATGGGGGTTGCGCCTGCTGGCGTCAACGTGGAAAACACCGGGCACCATCACCTGCTTGTCGACCTGGAAGGTGACCTGGATATGATGCAACCGTTACCTGTCTCGGACCAGGTACGTCACTTCGGGAAAGGGCAGACGGAAACGCAGATCACTTTGCCTGCGGGTGAGCATCAACTGCGACTCGTGCTGGGCAACTACTTACACATACCCCACGTTCCGCCAGTAATGTCTACGGTGATTACGGTCAAGGTCAAATAGTCGTTCGCCACTTCTGCTAAGTAGCTTTTTAACCCTGGGAAACACAAATGGCGTTGCAGGTAATAGGGGCGGGATTCGGACGTACCGGTACGTTGTCGTTGAAGTACGCTTTGGAGAAACTCGGTTTCTCGAAGTGTTACCACATGATGGAGGTCTTCGCGAACGACAACCACGTCAGTCGCTGGAGGGAAGCCGGGCGGGGTGAGCCGATAGACTGGGACGCTCTATTTACCGGTTACCAGGCGGCCGTGGACTGGCCTTCCTGTAACTTCTGGGAAGCGCAGCTCGCTCAGTTTCCGGAGGCAAAAGTGTTGCTGTCGGAGCGGGATCCGGAACGCTGGTACAAGAGTGTGATGAGTACGATCTATCCTTTCAGCGTCGCTGGTCGAAAAGCGCAGGATCCGGCGGTCAGGGCTCGAGTCGAAATGGCGTTCGAGGTTATCTGGGATGCTCTGTTCGAAGGACGAATGGATGACAAAGAGCACGTCATCGGTGTGTATCTTGC
>SMUY01110029.1_pt1 | contig 11542 bp, 7 predicted proteins | sample 2456441 | NCBI WGS metagenome assembly SMUY01 (sample SAMN11095931, study PRJNA526329) | marine sediment metagenome | biome: Marine sediment; feature: Surficial sediment; material: Deep marine sediment; isolation source: Hadal surficial sediment | place: Pacific Ocean | collected 2014-11 | depth 0-1...
AAGGTGAAAGCGTAGTGCTCAGTTTCTATGCCAGACTGCCAGTCTTCCAAATAGTTGCGCGACCCATCCAGATCGAGCGTCCAGGGACCGTTGTCCTCTTGCTTAAACAAACCGAGCACGATTCCTTTGCCATCCCGAAAAACGCGAAACTCGCTTGTTCTTATGAAGGACAGGCCCAGGCCTTCGGCAAAATCGAGCACGGCTTTGTCATTTACCCCGGTGATGATTGAGACCGGCATGTTTCGTTGCAACGGATTGGGGTAATTTGCCAGAAGGAGAATGTCATTGTCCTCGGCGGTGAAAAAGCCTTCAACCTCGAAACGGCGCTCAACCACTTTTAGCGGAAGCCCGCTCAGAATATCATGAATGGTGCTGTTCGAAAACGCGCCGCCAAGCAACACCAGTGGAGAGGCTGCCAAGTCGGTGACAGTCAATGCCGTATCTGCCTTTACGGTAATTTCCAACCATTTGAAATTGCGTGCAAGTTTTCGTGCGATGAATTCGTATCTTGGCGCGGTTTCAGGTTCGCCCGTAGCGTAGACCAGGTTGAGCCGGCGCAACTGCCAGAACTGCCGGCGCAGCTCTGTTTTAGTTGGCCATTTATCCGGGTCGCGGGCAATGCTGTTTTCGCCGGTAGATTCGAAGCCGAAAGATTGAAAAATGACCGCGGCCGCAACAAGACCAAACGCCGCGATTAGAATGTATATTTTCCTCAAATAAAATCCTCTAACTTACCTGAAAAATTCATAAACTATGAAGGACATGAAGAAACTATTCAACTACCAGACTATGCTGGTAATTGAGTGGCAGAAGCAGTGGCAGCCAAACTCAGATTTTGCTGCTACTGCAAGTGCCACTGCCACTTCTCTGTTCGCAGCAAGAAGTCACAAAATTATCGACACTCTTGTGTCGATAGCAATACTCTAAACGCCTAAATGATATTCTAAAACAGGTCGACGGTAAACATTTAATCCTAAACAACGAAAAAAGGCCTCTCCAGGTTTCCATAAAGAGGCCCCTTGCGAAAAAGTCGATTTGGCTCAATATCTCATAACCGCAAAGGCGCGGAGGCGTAAAGCATTGAAGAATAAGCGACCCATTCGAATACACTCAAAATTCATACGCTTTCTGTTCTTTGCATCTTAGCATCCTCGCGGTGATCTCTTATGAATGATCAACGTGAGAATTATCTCTTCCCCTGAATAAACGCCTCCGCATCCTTGACGTCCTCCAAACTGCCGATGATTAGCGGAGTTCGCTGATGAATGCTTTCTGGTTTGATATCGAGAATCCTCTGCCCACCGTTGCTGGCATAGCCACCAGCGCGGTGCACGATGAAGGCAAGGGGATTCGCTTCATAAACCAGACGCAGTTTTCCATGAGGGCTTTTTTTATCCGCGGGATAGAGAAAAATGCCGCCATAAAGCAGATTACGGTGGAAGTCGGCGACCAGTGAACCGATGTAGCGGGAGGAATACGGGCGATTTGTTTCTTCGTCTACCTGCTTGAGATGTTCGACGTATTTTTTGATGCCCTCGTTCCAGCGCGCTGAATTACCTTCATTGACGCTGTAAATCTTGCCGCGTTTTGGAATCTGAATATTCTCGTGGGAGAGAAGAAATTCTCCAACGCTGGGGTCGTAGGTAAAGCCGCAAACGCCGTTTCCAGTGGTAAACACGAGCATGGTTGAGGAACCATAAATGATATAGCCCGCCGCTATTTGATCCGAACCCGGTTGCAGGCAGTCTTCCAGCGTTCCACACTCGCCGGCTGAAATTTTGCGATAAATACTAAAAATGGTGCCGATGCTGACGTTGGCATCGATATTGGAAGAACCGTCGAGAGGATCGTACAACAAAACGTAGTTGCCACACTTGAACTTCTTTGGGATGGGAATGATGTCCTCGCGTTCCTCGGAGGCCATCACGCACAGACGACCTGTATGATCAAGTGCCCGGAACATAACCTCATCTGCATACTCATCAAGCTTTCTGACCTCCTCCCCGTGCACGTTGGTTGCGCCGGTAAACCCGAGCACATCAACAAGGCCGGCTTTGTTGACCTCCCTACCAATTATCTTAGCTGCGAACGCGAGGTCGTTCAGCAGCGCCGAAAACTCACCGGTGGCGTGTGGAAACTTGCGCTGTGTATCCGTAATGTGACGTTCAATGGTGACCAGTTTCGGACTCATAGAATTCGCTCCTTGCTAATCTAACCCGTTGTGCATATTAGTATCTACCCGAAAACGAGGCTGGAAGTGTCATTCCGGTAATCTCTTAAGCCGGAATCTACCGGCCAGCGGTAATGGATTCCCGCTAAAAGCGTGCGGGAATGACATTCCGAAGGTTTTATTTAGACCTGAAAAAACTATCTATCTAATTAAATTATAGATAGTTGCAAAGATAATTTTTTCGATGTTTAATATGCACAACGGGTTAATCTAATAGATATGAACCTAAACTCGATACGGCGTTAACACAGATTAATACTTCACTTAGACCAGAGATGCAGAAACGAAAGGGAAGTTTAGGACTCAAAGACTTCATTGTAAATCTGTAACCCGAATCTAAAACAGAGGGGCAAAAAATCAAGAAATAACAAGGAAACTTCACAACTGATGCGCTAAAGAATCTGCCGCACGGTTTCGGGCGCGATATTTCTGCCGGTGATGACGACGGCTGTCTTGCCCTGCGGGCGTACCCTCTCCGCCAACAAAGCAGCCACGCAAACGGCTGCAGATCCTTCAACAATGAAGTGCTCCCAATCGAAAAGCAGCCGGACTGCGTCCGCAATGGCCTGTTCGGGAACCAAAACGACATCGTCCACATATTCTTGCACCAAGCCAAGCGTCAGGTCCGTGACAAACCGGCCGGCGAGGCCGTCTGCGATGGTTTCATGCACCGGCGATTCCACCACCTTCCCGGCTTGCAGCGCATCGTACATGGCAGGAGATGCTTCAGATTGCACACCCTGAACTTTCACGCCCCCATTCTGCGACTTCGCGGCCAATGCCACGCCCGAGATCAAGCCGCCCCCGCCGATGGGCACGATGACCGTCTCGACGCCGGGTAACTCGTCCACAATTTCAAGACCGATGGTGCCCTGCCCTGCGATGATTTCGGGATCGCTAAAGGCGTGAATGAAAACTGCACCCGCCCGCTCTTGAAATTGCCATGCCAACTCCTCGCTTTCATCGTAGTCGACTCCCTGCTGAATCAAGTCCAGATCATAAGCTTGCAGCGCTTTCACTTTGGCTTGTGACGCCCCTTCCGGAACAAAAATGGTGGTGCGAATTCCAAGCCAGGCTGCGGCCTGCGCCACGCCAAGAGCGTGGTTGCCAGCCGAAGCCGTCACCACGCCTTTTTGCCTCTCCTTCCGGGTCAAAGTTAGCATTTTGTTTAGAGCGCCACGTATTTTGAAGGAGCCTGTCTTTTGCCAGTTCTCGAGTTTCAGAAAAATTCCTGTATCAAAACGTTTGCTCAAATGCAGGGATTCCTCAAGCGGCGTACGGCGTACCCTCGCTGCAATTCGGTCTCGCGCTGACAAGATTGATTTTGCATTTACTTTCAACAAAAATAATCCAGTTGTTATCTTGGCCCGGTGAACGGTATAGGCCATGGCTAGCCATTCAGACTTTCAGACACAGGGAATCTGTTGAATTAAAGTAATGAGTTCTGCCAAGAAAATCAAGCAAGGCATTCACGGGGGGAAACATCTTGCACGCATGCGAAGTATAGCACAGTAATTGATAGTCACTTGTAATGGCCATTCTACCCTAAACTTGAAATCATTCTATGCGAATTCACAAAAACACTCCCTGGTTGAGGGTGCTCGTGCTTGCCCTGCCGGTCTTTCTGGGTGGCTGCAAGGACGACGCAGGAAAACAAGGTTCTAACGCCGAAAATCAGGCTTTTCTGACCGCCGCGCTACCAGACTCTCTACTGAAAACACACCCGTTTAGTATCCAGGTGGCGGCGTTCGCCGAAAAAACAAACGCTGAAAAACGCTTTCTTGAACTCAAAGACGCAGGGTTTCCGGTTTTCGTGACCTCGCATCGAAACGTGATGAACCACCCGATTTTCAGAGTCAGGGTAGGGCCATACCAGACAAGCCGCGAAGCCGCCGATGTGCTCACGCATTTAAAGCAATACGGCTACGCCGAAGCGTTCACGGCGCGCCACAGCGATGAACTCGCACGTTCCGCAACTGTGGATAGCGCATCTGTGCGACCAGAGGAAAAAAGACTGACGACCAGCGGCGGTTGCAGTTATCCACACTGGTCACCCACAGGACGGGAGATCGCATTTTTCAAAAAGGGAGAAACAACGACCGGCATTTACACCATCGGAACGGGCGGCGGGTCCTATTCCCGCATCGTGGAGAGTACCGATCGTATAAGCATCAGGCCTGAATTTTCCTGGTCCCTGGATGGAGAGAAAATAGCACTCGTGGCGGAAGTGGTCAATCGCCGGTTCGAAAGAGTTCACAATCTGCTACTGGTTGACAAGTCCGGTAATAAAGTTACGCCCCTGATTGAACAGGAGGGAATTGCGTTTAAAATAAACGGTCCCATATGGTCGCCGGACGGCAAATATATCGCATTCAACGCAAATTATGGCTTTGACGACATGCACGAATCCACGACGCAGGATGTGCTCGTGGTCTCTACTTCCGGCCGAAGGAAGACAAACGAATTCCTGAGAGTCACGCGCTTAGATGGTGTGTGCCAGGTTCTCAATTGGCAAACCAACAGAGTGTTGTTGTACCTGGCGGATTCAAGCCAACAGTGGGGAGAGCCAAACCGTTACGAAGTGTGGCGCTACGACGTTGGAGACGATAAAAGAGAAAGGATCTCGGCGGCTGGCATTCGCAACGAACTTCTTTCGTGTGAATACATGGCCAGTGAAAACGTGCTGGTTTACTCGTTCGTCAGGAACAGCGCAGACGCCACTGCGATGGGAATTCGAATGCTCGACCTTTCTACAGGCGAGGAAACGCTTGTTCTGGAAACAAGCGTGGAATCAGCGCTATCGGAACTGGTTTCATCTGGGGACAAATTCTATTTCATTATCGACGGACGGCTCTGGATAAACAGCGTACGGGGAAAATTAATGGAAATCGACCTGCAAAGGGATTCGGCGTGGCTTTCGGTCTCGCCTTCCGGCGGCAGAGTCTGCGTCCCGAAAGACGGAGAGCTGTACGTTGTAAGACTCGAATAAGAACAAAAAAAGCCTGGCGGGAAAACCAGGCTTTTTGAAAATGGACTTACAACGTTTAAACTAAATAAACTAATTTAACTCTCGAAACTCCTGGTAAAGAGAAAGAACCGCAGGAACGTAATTTTGCGTCTCCTCGTACAAAACGCCGTCCGCTTTGTTCATGCGAATCCACCGGGCGGCCATGCTGCCGCCGCCGTTATACGCGGCCAACCCACCGTCTATTTCATATATCTCGATCAGACTTGAAAGGTACCTGCTTCCGAGTCGAATACTGATAACCGGATCGAGAAGCGTCTCTTGCGCGGTGGTCCACTCAACACCCTCAATCCGCGCTAAGAATTTACCAGTGGCTGGCATAACCTGCATCAGTCCCATAGCGCCGGCTGGCGAAATCACTTGCGGATTCCACGTAAACGCCGATTCGTGCGTAATGGTCGCGCACAGTAGATCGATGTCCAGATTTTCGTATTTCATACTAGCAGCGCTGATTTCGGATGCAATGGCGGTCTTGACCGACTCTGGCATGCGCGGATTGAAACGATTGATGACAGCCAGCACCCTTTTGATGTTTTCGAGACGAACGCTGTCGACTCTTGCAACCGCCTTCAACTCTGCTACCTTTAATTGCAGAGCCGGAGAATGACTCAGCGTCTGCCTGTTTATGAAAAACTGGCCAATGACCAGGATTGATAGTGTCAGGATACAGCCACTCAACAAAAATATGAGCGTTTTAGTTTTCAAAATATTTGCTCCCTACTGTTCAACATGCTCTTTCTTCTATCTTCTATATAAGAAAAGAGAGGATCGTGGAACCCTCTCTTTTCGAATATCTATTTACGACCCTTCCTACAAAGAGTTCCCGAGTTCTTCAATAAATTACCGAAGTAAGCCGGGATTGAAGAAACTTATTTGGCCTAAGTAAGTAGTATAGCGCTAAGCGCCTAATAATCAAGCCCAATTGAGAAGAACGTGCCCGGCATTCCATCTTCGTGCTTGAATGGAAAATCCCATCTGAGCACCATCAGTCCGCCCAGGTTAAATCTCAAACCCAAACCGTACGAAGTCAACGTATCATTGAAATTAAAACTTTGTTCGTCCGCACCGGAGGAAGATCCCACTCCCCATAAGTTCGTCGCATCAAAGAACGCCACCGCCGTCAGGAAGTCGTATTGGATCGGGAGAAACGGGAACATGGGGAACCTGAACTCAAGATTCTGAAAGACGACTCTCGTTCCTCGCAAGATCCCATAATCCGTCCCTCTGAACGTGAAAGGTCCGCCGATGCCAAAAAGCCGGTTGTCGCCGTGTGTTGACCCGGCAGACAACCTGTAGGCAATAGAGGCGCGTGGGATGTGAATAGGAATATATTTCCTGTAGTCTCCAAATAGCAGCGTTCCATTCACGTCGCCTATATTTTGGCGCACACTGAATTTCGCCCTGGTTCCTGAAACGGGAGCCGAAATTCCCCAGAATGCGGTGTCACGCACCAAAGCCAGGCTGGTGCTGGAGTAGATTGAGTTGCTGATGTTAGTTTCGGTCGTCTGGCCAGTGAAAAAATTAAATGCAATGACATTTCGGTCGACGAACACCAAATCATTTCGCAACTCTATCCGTGTAAACAGGTTGAACGGCAATGATGATCCGATTCCTATGCCACGAAAAATTTGCGTCTCAAATCCCTGGTCACCACTCGCCGTGAAAAAACCGAAGTCATCGCGAAACTGGTAAAGAGAGAACGCCCAATTTAGCCGCCGTTTCTGGTTGAAATATGTTGCGATGATAGTGGATTCAAGCGGGTCTCCAAACAGAGCAGCTTGAATAAGCAGGCTTTTGTCTCCCAACATATCGCTGAACAGGAATGCCGTTTGACCGGCAAATCCAACGTTTGTGGCAAACGCGCCGCCGCCAACAATGATATCCGGTGTCAGCTTTGACTTGTAGCCAGTAACGAGGAACTCTGTGCTGTCTGGCTTTGGAAACTCCCGGTACTTGTCGTTCGGGTCCTCCAGGTCTTCGAGCACCTTTGTTATGCCGGAGCCGTCGATCTTTTCCTTCTCGTAGTCATCCAGGATGTAAATGTACCATCCAGCATCAGAGAAGGCGCTGAAGGCCAGACGTCCGGTTTCTGTTGCCAGCGAAATAGCCGGACTCGCAGTAATAATACCGGCAACTCCGGTAATGAAGTTAGTAATTCGTGAAATCTCTTTTGTATCGATATCCATCGAATAGATATTCGGAATGCCATTCATGTCGGATACGAAAAAAACTTCATCCCCCTCGCGCGTCCAAATGGGATTGATGTGATTGCCACCCACTTGTGTCAGCAGTTCAATCTCCCCGGAAGCGAGATCGTAAAGAGCAATATTGTACGGGCCAAAGATCAGACTGTCAATATTGGTATTTGGACCTCTGTCGGTCGTGATTGCAATTTTTCTGCCGTCCGGCGACCATTGCGGATGCATTTCCGCATATCGGTCGTGGGTCAGTTGCCGTAAATTGGAGCCATCGGCATTTGCGATGTAAAGATCTGAAATACCGCCTCTTATGCCTGTGAAGACCACTTGATCGCCATTGGGTGACCAGCTCGGGGCCGCCATCCCCGTAAGGCCCTTAAAGACCAACTTCTTTACGACCTTGGTCTTTTTGGCATCAACAATGTAAATAGCGTCGGTTTCCCCGGCTTTCGAGACAAATGAAAACTGCTTGCCATCGGGCGACCAATTCATGGAAGTTGTGAAATAGCGCAACGATTCATAGCTTTGGCTGCTGCCACTCTGAACCACTTTCTTGACTTTATCGTCGCGATATCCCCGGCCGTTCTCGTTTTTGACAAGACGGCGCACCAACATGTTAAGGGTGTAATTCTTATCGCCAATATACGCCAGAGTCTCACCGTCAGGCGAGATTGCCGGCACGATATTCAGGCTGGTGCAGTCACGGCAAGGGTCGGAAATAGGTTCCGCAACTTCTTCAGGTCTTTTCAAGACAACGTCCTGCGGCAAATAGCGCGCGCGAGCATCTTCTTGCCAGCGTTTGGAAAGCTCGGCTAGGTCCAAACCCGTATGCGCTTTGAAAGCCCGGTTCAGATCGCCAGTGGCGCGGGCTGTCTTGAAAATTCGCCCTACCACCTCTTTGCCATAGCGCTCGCCAACGTAGTACCAGATCGCCTGTCCCATACGGTAAACACGGATGTCAAAAACGTACGTCATTTCTGGAATTGGAAGCAAAGTGTTGTTCAAAACAGCGTCACGCATCCACATGCGCGTGATGTTATCCATGCCCACGGACAAATACTCAGCCATTCCCTCAATGAACCAGAGTGGCGGATTAAAACGGCGAATCATTTCCTGAGGGCCTTCGGCAAGCATGATGTCGAACTGAAAAGCGTGTACCATTTCGTGCGTGAGAACATGGATAAACTGGCCGTACGAGCCAGTGATTGGCAAGATCATCCGGCCTTTGAGGGATTCGGTAACGCCCTGTACACCCTCGCTGAGGTAGCTCTGGACCGCATTTGTTTGCTGAAAATCATTGTGAGAGGAATAGAGCAAAAGAGGAATTTTTTGCTTAAATTTGTAGTCAATAATCTCGCTCAAATAGGCATAAGAGCGCTCTGCAATCTCAGCCGCATCCAATGCCGCCTGGCGCTCTTCTTCGTAGAAATGGAGATCAAAATGTTCGGTCTTGATAACTGACCATTTGAAAGTCTTGTAGTGGACTTTATTCTTGCCAAAACCAAAATAGTCGCCAAATTGAGCAAAAGCATCAGAGGAAGCGAAGACGAGTATAGTCATCACAACGACTTTGACTATGCTTTTCCATCCACCGGTTACCATGCTGGAAATCCCGGCAAACTCCCACAACATTTTTTCTCGCATCGCAAAACTCCTCCTTGCTAAAACGAAACGCAAATCTAATTACTCTAATTTAGGGAAAAAGAATACCCGAGTCCACAACTAATTTGGTGATTTGCACATGTTACACGCATGTTCATACGTTGCTGCTCTCTCTTAAGCGTTCTGTTTTCTAATGGAATACCCAGTTCAGCACAAAATTATTCCCACTTGCGTGTTTGACCACTTTTCATCTAATTGCAAGGAACCCGGGGGAAGCATACCTCCAGAAAAGCAGCGGTGTACTGTTGCTTCCATAATTCATCGCCCTGAGAAAGCAAAAAACTTACTTAATTTCTATTACATTTTAGCAACCAGTGATGTGGCTTTCAAACAGGGCCGGATGTGACAGCAGCTCTTGGGTAGTATGCCGAGCGTCAACTGCCACTGAAATGAGAAGGACAAGACCTCAGGAATTCGCAAGGATTTAGAGATCGAGAATCTTAAGCTGCCCGTTGCGACAGATAGCCAGAGGAAGGTTTATCCTCTTCAGACTCTGGCTTCAGGAACGCCTCGGAAAGAAACAATGCTACCCCTTCGTAGAAACTGACTGGCTGGTGCTCGGATTGCTCGGTCGCACCGATGACATTCTCGGTCATCTCAAGGAATTTGACCTTGCGGTTCCAGCGGGCTATTTCACTACTATTCATGCTTGAGTCCTATGTTCTTGAGTTCAGGCGGTTGCCGGTTTCATTGTTTCTCTCATCATGGGATAATCCGCCTTAAACTTATCGGCACGGCCTTCTGAAAACCAGAGCATCGTGGCTTCCTGAAATGAAATAATAGCTTGTCCTTCGTATGACAAGCTCAATCGAAAATTCTCGATTTCCATCAGTTGCAAGGACATGTAGTCGGACTGGTTAACTTTTTTCTTATGCATTTTTGCTACCTCTGCCCCAATAATGGTTGGCATATCCCGATGTTTCCAAAAGAGAGAACTTCCCGTAACCATTGAGCGATTTAGCAAGAAGCATACCAGTCCCGGGCCATGCCTGCCGTGGCATTGTAAGTATTTGTTTTTGTGATATTTGAAAATTTTGAAAGGTAGTCAAATTTCATCCGCCTGGCCGAAAACCGTTTCGGGGTTGTGCTAAAACGAACACTTTGGATCCAATCTGATTCAATCGAGCATAGGTTGCGGATAAAATTTTTTGTGCGATTACCAGCGCGCTCACTCGGCTCTGCCGCGAACGACGGCCTGTGCAAAGCTTTCAAGGTCAAAGTACTTCTGTGCGGTCGCCAGGACGTCTTCGGCAGAGACGCCTTTAATCTTCCGCGGGAAGGCGTCAGCCTCGCCGATGTCCAGGCCAAGCACCTCGTTGTGCGCATAACGGGCCATTTGCGCCCGGTAGCTCGCCAGGCCGGTTTGATAGGTTCCTGTGGTGTAGTTGACGGACCGGCGCAGCTCAGTTTCGCTGATCGGACTATTCAAGATTTCTTTAAACTGCTGGATCAAACAATCGCGCGCCTTGTTTTCCTTGCCAGGGGAGGTGGCGATGTAGGTGAAAAATGACCCGCCGACTCGGCGCGCAACCAGATATGTCGCCACGGTGTAGGCCAGGCTATGGCGGCCCCGCAACTCCTCGAAAAATCTTCCGCCCAATCCAGAAAGCACATTCTGCAGCACGGTCAAGCGGTAACGGTCGGCGCTGGCAAAAGCCGGTCCCGGAAATCCCAGCACCAACGCAGTCTGCTCTTTCTCGCTGTCTTGGACGATAATGTCCGGCTGCCCGAATTCGAGGCTCGCCGCGTTTGGTTCCAAGTCGTCGCCACCGGAAGACAGCTTGCCAAGGCTGGCCTCCAGCATCTGCTGCAATCTCTCAGCCTCAAAATCTCCCACTGCCACAACCACAAGTTTCTCCGGCGACAGATGTTGAAAATGCCAGCTTTCCAGCTCATTGCGCGTGAGTTGTTCAATCGTATCGACTGTGCCGAGGGCGGGTAGTCCGTAGGCATGTTTTTGAAAAATTACTGAATAAAACAAGCTCAAGGGATAGCGAAAGGTGTCATCCCGCAAGCGCTTTATTTTACCCAGAGTCAGTTGACGTTCTTTGGCGACCTCGGCTTCAGGGAAAACGGGATTTCGCAAAACGTCGGCCAGGATGTTCCAGCCCGCGTCCAGATGTCTGGACAAAATATTCATCGTGCAGCTCAGATAGTCTGGGTCGATCCCAAAGTGAATGTGCGACCCCAGGCGCTCGATTTCTGCCGCGAGTTCAGCGGCGCTGCGAGTGCGCGTTCCCTTTAGTGCGGTACGGGCTGCCAAGCCGGAGATGCCGCAATTCTCCGGCGTCTCGTCCGGGCGCCCTCCCTGTACGTAGACACCCATTGCAATCACCGGCACGTCATGGTTCTCTTTCGCGATTACGGTAACGCCATTCGACAAAACAAACCGCTTCGCCTCAGTTTCCTTGTTACATACTCCCGGTG
>SMUY01104636.1_pt1 | contig 11541 bp, 6 predicted proteins | sample 2456441 | NCBI WGS metagenome assembly SMUY01 (sample SAMN11095931, study PRJNA526329) | marine sediment metagenome | biome: Marine sediment; feature: Surficial sediment; material: Deep marine sediment; isolation source: Hadal surficial sediment | place: Pacific Ocean | collected 2014-11 | depth 0-1...
ACTCTCGGTTTGTGCTTGTCTGTTCAGCACCACCTTCATGACAAAAGTACTACCGCGAAGTTTTTTTTCACTGTCAAGATCACCGGAGATGCTGGCATCAGAATCAAGATTGATTGGCATCGTGACGGTCGTCGCTGAGAATCCCGCCCTGTCCAATGCATGACGAAACTGGTGAATTGAGTCGATCGTGTCTCGTAGGTTGAGCGAGGATATGACCTCCCCACCAAGAATAATTTCTTGATACGCAGTGGATAGCGAGGCTTTAGTTATCTGGTGACCATTCTCTTGTACGACATTTGAGCCAGATGTAACTCGCCATGACAGGCTATTCACCTGGATCATGGGAAAATTTTCCAATTGCCGACTGATCTCTGTCAAAAACGGTTGAGGCTGTTGTGCGGAAACCGAAAGATTCTGAATGACAGATACCCCAGCCTTCATGCGATCAACTGAAACTGGAAAGTGTGGATAATTCGCCTCAATCTGGCGCTCTTGAGCCACAATGGAAGATTTCATGGCGCTAACTACTTCTGTGTCCTGATGAAAGTTGGATGCCTCCCATAGGTTGATGCTCGACCACACCACACAAATAAACGCAACAGTGGTTACAGTAATTTTAAGCAAGCTCTGAGCTTTCCACAAATCGTGGAAATGCATGTAATCGGCAGTTGCAAACTGGTTAGCTGGTGGCCTACGTCCAAGCATATGTAGTAGTAACGGAGTCGCGTCCGAATCGGTCGGACTTTCCCTAAGTCCGATGCGCTCAGCTAGTACGTCTATATCCTCAATCAGGTAACGCACGTTGTTTGAATCTTGCAACGCCTCTTGCAGTTCTTTCTTGTGGTCTTTGCTGCAAATAATGCAAACATCAAGTGCCTGGTCAATGGGTAGTAGGCTAAGACTACTAAGATATTTATAGGTACGGTTTAGCTCAATTTGCAATGGCTTTATGATATCGTCAGTACGCACGTCAGTACGTACTAGTGGGGTTAACCGTGAAAAACTGATATTGCCATCTCGGTAGAATATTTCGCGCAATCCTGAGTATTTTTGCCAGGTAACCAGTAATAGATGGGAAGAAGAAATGTGATTAACAAATTGATAACTAATGAGGGGAACCGAATAAATTCCGGCTACAGAGGCTTCGTGTTCCAGCATGATATCCAACCAGAGAGAAACTTGTTCAGGGTTGGTCAGTGCCGAAAACAATGTCATGTCATCACGTCGCCCATCCTGCTCACGATAAAGTATTTGAGCATGACGGAACGGAGTGTTATGGTAAAATTGTTCGAATTTTCTAAGTACTATGTGATTGCGATCCCTGCCGCCAACATGGGGTATGGTTTCGGAACGAAAGTCTTCTTCCACCAGATCGACAAGTAAATAACAAGGGACTTTCGGGTGTTTGTCTAGTAAAGCAGCAAAGGCATCGTGCCCTGATATGTCGTTTGAAAACAGTTGTCCACCCTGTAACTGACCCCGCTTCCAAGAATAAACGCTAAGCCATTCAGCACTAAGAAACAAAAGCAGCTTGTCTACCATTATATTTTCACCTTACTAATGACGTCATAAATCGGCATGAGCACAGAAAACATGATCCAACCTAGCATAAAACCAAGTAACACAGTCGTTGCAGGACCTATCATGGCCTGCGCATTCGTAATCGCTTCCTTCACGTCTCGGTCATAAAAATAACTGACATTAAGCAACGCCTTGTCTAGCGCTCCAGTAGCTTCACCTACCCGTAGCATGCGTAGGACCAGTGGTGGGAATATATTGGTGCTTTGGAAGCTTTGAGTCAGATTCTTACCTTCTTCAATTTCCCGGCCCGCTTGGGTTAAGCTTTCTTCAATTACTACATTGCCAGCGATGTCGCGACAAATAGCGATACATTCCAGAATGCTTATTCCTGATGCATAAAGCATGGCAAAAAAATTGGCAAAACGCGCTAGGATAATTTTCTTGAGAATAGGCCCGACTGGCCACAGCTTGAGTTTTAAGTCATCCAAGCGGTAGCGGGCCCGTGAATTGAACGTTACTAGGAACTTGATGATAGCAAACGCAATTACCGGTACAATCAACATTACATACCAGTATTGTACGAATATGGACGACACGAACAGCAGGGCCTTGGTATGAAGTGGCAATGTCTGACCCATGGTTTTGATGAACCCAGTCAACTGTGGCACTAAATATATCATCAGAAAAAAAGCCACACCAATTACTATTACCAGTACAAACGCTGGATAAATCAACACCTGTTTGGTTTGGGAGGCCATTTCATCTTCCCATTTGAGAGTATTGGTGAGATGCAGAAACACTTCCTGCAGCTTTCCGCTTTTCTCACCTGCATTCACCAAGCTGACGAACACTTTCTCGAACACACGCGGGTGCTGGGCCATCGCTTGAGATAAACGCATGCCTCCTTCTATGTTTTCGATCAGAGTGGCAACGACTTCGCGTAAAAGTGGATTGGACAAGGTGTCGCGTAAATCTGCTAAGCTTTCTAGCAAAGGTACGCCAGCGTTGGTGAGCTGCTCCATGTTAAAAAAGAAGGTGATCAGTTCTCGGCGGGTAACGGCCGTACCAGTAGCAAATCGGCTTTTCTTCACGATCTTGCCATTAATGAGATCAAGTCCGGTACGCTTTAGGCGCATCTCCAGATCCACTAGATTAGACGCATCTTGCAAGCCAGTACGTCTCTGTCCCGACTTGTTGAGCGCCTTGTACGCGTACATGGGCATAATAATCAAACTATCCGCTGAGTGAGATCAACCACCCTGGATACTTCATTTAGCGAAGTAACGCCGTCCTTGACTCGTTGAATTCCATCCTCTATTAGGGGACGAAACCCTTTCTCCAGCGCTATTTTCTTGAGCTCACGCCCAGTGGCGCGGCGTGCAATCAGTTCATCGATATCCTGATCCATTTTCAGCATTTCCATGATCGCCACTCTACCGTTATAACCATTATGTTCACACAAATCGCAACCAACTGGACGGTAAACGGTCTGCACTGGTTGATCTGGCAAAAAGCCAAGCAGCTTCATCTCGTCATCACTTGGAGCATAGGGTTGTTTGCAATGTCGACAGAGCACACGTATCAACCGTTGTGCGATAATCCCGATAATGTTACCAGCCATGATGTCCGGTAGCATACCGATGTCAAGTAGGCGTGGAATCGCACCGATTGACGAGTTGCTATGTAGGGTGGAATATACCTGGTGGCCGGTCATGGCAGCGCGAAAAGCCATCTCGGCGGTGGGATGATCGCGAATTTCTCCCACAAGAATGATATCCGGATCCTGGCGCAGCATAGAGCGTACACCACTAGCAAAATCAAGCTTAGCTGCTTCATTCACAGAGGTTTGACGGATCATCACCATTGGGTACTCAACGGGATCTTCCAGGGTCATGATGTTAACGGCCTCGGTATTAATGTGATTTAGCACAGAATATAGCGTGGTAGTCTTGCCGCTGCCAGTCGGCCCGGTTACCAAGATGATTCCTTCTGGACGGGCGATCATCCTCCTGAGGGTAGCTAATGCTTCCTCCTGCAAACCTAAGTATTCCAGCGGTACGATACCTTTCTGCCGGTCTAGGATCCGCAAAACCATATTCTCACCATGAGTAGTGGGATGTGAAGCTACACGAAAATCAATGGGCCGGCCCGATAGGCGTAATGAAATGCGACCATCTTGGGGTGCGCGAGTCTCAGCAATATTCATATTACTCATTACTTTCAGTCGCACTACCATTGATGACCAGAAACTCTTGTGCAAACTTCGCACCTGGCGCAGTACACCATCAACGCGATACCGGATACGTAGAAAACTCGATTCCGGCTCGAAGTGTATGTCGGATGCGCCACGCTGTACTGCATCCGACAGTAACGCATCAATTAAACGTACTACCGGTTGACTAAACTCATCGACCCCCGTTTGCAGAGATTGGTAGTCCATCTCGCCCGGTTCGATCTCGTGCAAAATACCGTCAATCGAAAGCTCAAAACCGTAATACTGGTCTATTGAACGGATAATTTCGGATTCACGAGCAATCTGGATAATGAGGCGGTACTCGTCCTTGATCAGTGCACGCACTTGATCTAGTGCGATGATATTGTCGGGATCTGCAATCGCTAGCGTCAGCGTGTGCTGGTTCTTGTCCAACGCTAAGGGTATCAACAAGAAACGCCTTGCCACGTCCTTCGGAATCAGCTTGATAGCTGCTGCATCAATAATACTAGCAGAAAGATCAACGCTCTCCTGCCCCAAGCTCTCAGCCATTACGTCACGGATGGTCGCTTCCGATAAAAAGCCTAAACCTACCATCAGCCGTCCGAGTGGCAAGTGGCGCTTGCTTTGCTCTAGCAAAGCGATGCGTAACTGGTCCTCGCTGATGACGCCCTTCTCGATCAGCAATTGCCCCAGCGGTTTTTCTAATGGTTTTTCTAATGTTGTGATTGACATATATTTTTAGAAGGCTAGTTGTGCGGATTCCACTACCGCGCTAATTCTTTGAGTCGATCTGATGCTTGCGCCTTTTCAAACCCAACCGGTGTGTCACCAGCCAACACCAGAGCCTTACTGTAGTATTTAGCCGCCAGTTTGATCTTATTCAGATGATCTAGGCTGACTGCAAGATTAAAAGCGTAATCGGCATTGGTAGAATCAATACTGAGGGCACGAAAGAAAGATTGCTGTGCCGCTGCCCAACGTAACTGAATGATATAATTATTGCCTATCGTAAAATGTAGTGCTGCGGCATCAGGCTGCTGCGCTAGAAGAGTTTTTAGCCGACTCTCGGTCTGATTAGGATCAGCGATCTGTCCGAGTCCAACCATGCCTGCAATTGCCGAAGGATCGCGCGGATCCAATTCCAGTAAACGCAAGTAATAAGTTTGCGCCTCTTTATCTTGCCGCATGCGTGTAGCAATGGCCGCAAGCCCCAGTAACACATCCTTATTGTTCGAATTACTCTCTAAATGTTTCAGATAATGCTGCTTGGCAACGTCCAAATCACCTGCAACGTAGGCCTGGTAGGCGACCGTTAATTGCGGAGAAACTTTATTCGTGCTTGGCTTATGCTGAATGCTGATAGGGTGCTCACTGGAAAATGAATTTGTCCAGGCTCTGTCCTGTATAGTTTCCCGCTTTTGGCTATCAGACAAAACGGCGGATTGCGCCGTGGTGGCAAGAGATAAAGGTGGGAATGTCTTGATGATATCAGCGCCTGAAACATCTTTCTCAGGAAGTGGTGCGGATACCTTCGCTCCATTTTCTGTATCCCTTGATATCGACGCCTGAGACACAGGTGCCATAGCAAGGTTCGATTCAGGTAAAACGCTTGCTTTGGCTTGGGATGGTGTCTGAGATACCCCGCTCCTTTGACGAACAGGATCAAGCTTGAATTTGTCTGACTGGGGAGCAATTTCGGAAGTATATGTTGTTTCCTGCCACACGTAATAGGCTCCGCTCATAATTGTAATCAACACAACTCCAGAGACGATTACCCATTTACTAGCGCGTCCTACTCTGATACCGCCTATCCTCTCTTTCTTCGCCGAAAAGATATTTTGCGCAGCTATACGATCGTGAGTCGATACGCGGTCGGTTTGTTGGTGAGGTACATCATATGAGGATGAAGTTTTCTCTGGAACAAGTTCCAGCGCTTCACCAGAGGAGTAGTTTGAAACAGATGCAGCGATGGTAGCTTTGACCACCTCGTTGTCTTGAACCAGTGTAGTTTGCTCTTTCTCCCCTAGTTTGTCCCGCTCAGCCTTTTTCAAAGCCTCCAGTAACAGGCTCATGGCTATCTGTATCCAAGCTCACCCACCACTGGACGGGGCTTGACGAGAAAATTGTCATTGGGAAGCATTCCACGTAAGTGCTTGTAATCGCCATCCAAACTAGCCTCCTTGATAACAATTGGCCGTACGAAGATTACCAGCTCGGTCTTGCTCGACCTATTGTTACGGTTCTGGAACAAATATCCAATCAGTGGAAGACTAGCTAAACCAGGAACAGTAGCGTTCTGGTTGTCCACAGAGTCCTGCATCAATCCACCCATCACGGCGATGTCCCCACTATTTACCCTTATTAGTGTTTCCATCTCACGCGTTTGAATCTCAGGAATAATACTGACCACATTGGTAAGCGCCGGATTAGGATCCCGCACTCCAGGGCCAATAGTGCGGGAAATAGTGGGTCGCAAATTCAGTAAAACCGAGTCATCTTCTCCAATCTGTGGCGTAACACTCATCACGAACCCTATTGATACTGTGTGGGGGGTGGAAGTAAAAGTGTTCACCACATTGAACTGACTCTGTGAGACATTTGCCCGAACCGTGAAGTAAACTCGGTTATCTACTACTTTCAAGATTGCCGTCTGATTGTTGAGCACGGATAATTTTGGGCTTGAAATAACTTTTATGGTGCCGAAGGTTTCAAGCAGTTCAAGAGCCGAGGTAAAACCGCCTTCTCGGAAAGCTGCGGTGAATAGCTGGCCAGCAACCACCGCTGGACCCACCACCGGTATCAGTGCACCCGTCACAGCATCTATGGATTGAGTGATCGAACCCGCGCCAATCGCTAGCTGAGGATTGTTAGACTGAAGGTATTGCCAGTCAATACCCTTCTGAAAGTTCTGGTTAAGGTTTACCTCAACGATAGTGGCTTCTATGAGTACCTGACGGCGCACACTTCTCATAATGTGATCAAGAAACTCCTGCACTTTCTCGTGCTGGCGACCGGTAGCACGAACCATGATTATTCCCGCCTCCGGGTTAGAAATAACAGAAGCAGCCTCGCGGAAGGTTGGTAAATTTTTTGCTCTGAATAATGCCCGTTTTGCTGCTCTGACCGCTGCATCATCCTCACGCTGTATCTCTGTTTGAACTGTCTGGACTGTCTGGAAATCGGGAGATTGAACCTTTTTAGCCTTGTCCTTGCGTTCATCGTTGCGTCTTTCTGCTTCATTCAACTCCGCTTCTGCCGCTTCTTCTTCTGGAGAAGGTGAACCGGCAGGCAGGATTTTATCCGTTTCCCGTAATAAGTCACGCAAATTCTTCTCTAGTGTTTCCCAGAAACGATTTCTGGAAACATTTGCAACTGAAGTAAGCGAAACATTACCCCCACTCTCAGCTGCCCCCCCCGCTAGCCCCCCTTGACCCATAGAACCGGGGGTAGCAATCTGAGTGGCAATTCCTATGGAACCGGTCGTATCTCGCGTCATATTCACGTAGTCAACCGTGTAACTCCGTAGGAATGGGGTGTCAGGCATTACCGCTAAATTGGGCCCATCCATTTCATACCGTATGTCCACTTGTCTGGCAATACGTTTAAGAATTTGTGGCAAGGTCTGGTCAATGGCGTTCATCGTAACCACCCCCCTAATACCAGGATGGATATCCAGATTAAGCCTTGCGTCGCGCGCTAGCGCGAAAAGAATCTCTGGAACGGAAACACTAGTTACCACCACGCTATAAGTGTCAGGTTTAGTGGTGGGCTTGGGTGGTGGTAGAAGGATTGCGTGTTTTACTGGCTGGGGAATAACACCCGTGTGTGGAGGTTTGGCAGATTCTGCGCTAATGTGCCCTTTTGACATCTCGGGTGGCTGCGTAGCACAAGAACCGAGGAGTAGACATAAGCAAGCGATTTTTAATGAAAAATTATACATAACCTACTATTTATTAACAGTTTAATAAGAGTTTAGCACTTTTACCCAGGCCACTGAAAGAAACCCTATAAATCTAAATCTTCTTAGGCCAACCTCGCACACTACAATCCAGAATCCTTGCATCACCGCACAACTGTTATTATTGAGGTACCGTGTTCTCTCTTCGCAACAGATACCTCTGCCTTCGTTTTAGAATTAAGTACAGCCTTATCCTCATCAACTTTAGAAAGAATACAAGAAGATATCGGCATAAAAGGGGAAAAACTGGAGGCCGCTGTTTCAACTGTGCAGGGTGGGTAGGAACTGGATCTGTTGCCGCAACTGGCTGTGGAGCAACATTATCAGTAATGGCTTTCGGATCGGAGTGGAATACTTACCAGCTAAGTCCGCCCAATATTGCGCCAACTATCAAGGCAAGACCACCCACTACCCAGTAGTTCAACAAGTTTGAGCTATTCGTCTTTCTGCGCTCTGCAAGCTTGTCAAGCCATCTTCGATTGTGCTTGGGTTCTGAGTCCTCAATCGCTGCCTTGACGTGATCTACGGTTATACCATGGGTATTGCCAATGAACGCTGCTAGCAACGACTTGTCAGCATAAATATTCACCCGCCTAGTAAGCCCACCCGAAGCTTTGGTTATCAAAACTACCGCTTCGGGAGAAAAATTGTCTGGGCCGTGATAGCCTGCTGCGCGCATGCGGAACATCAAGTACTCATATACTGATTCTGCGCTGAATGGTTGCGTAGTAAAATGATGGGTGATGCGATCTTTGAGCTGACGCATTTTCGGTAAAGATAACGTAGCGTCCAATTCAGTTTGACCAAACAAAACAATTTTAAGTAACTTGTGACGGGTCGATTCAAGATTGTATAGCAGTCGTAATTCCTCCAGCGTTTCCTCCGGCATGGAGTGGGCTTCATCTATTAACACCACAACCTGCTTGCCGGCGGCGTACTTTTCAATTAGCGTATTTTGTAGCGCGCGCAATGCTTCGTTAGCACGACTTCCAGCCAGATTAAGATTTAAGTCATCGGCAATAGAATAAAGAATTTCCTCCCGAGATAAACTTGGGTTAGCAAGATAAATGGTTTCCACATTAGCCGGTAATCGCTCCATCATTACGCGACAAAGCATGGTTTTACCACTACCAACTTCGCCTGTTACCTTGATTATGCCCTCACCATGCGTGATCGCGTAAATCAGTGCCTCTAGTGTCGAGCCACGGTCGGCCCCACCATAAAAGAAATCGGTGACTGGGGTAATAGTAAAAGGCTGCTCAGAAAGCCCAAAATGGCTAAGGTACATTCTTCTCGCCCCTTGTACTTCAGAAACCTAGTAACGAATTTAAGTTAATACCCATAAATGCACGAATAGGGGTATGCTTCATCTGACAAATTTTATTTATCCTAGTAATCTATGGTTAATTGGACCAGATTCAATCTTGTACTTTCTCTGCAGCCTCCATTCGGCTATATAGCGTAGTCCGGTTTACTCCCAAAAGTTTTGCTGCCTGGCTAACGTTACCGTGAGTCAACTTAAGTGCCGCCTCAACATAGCTGTGCTCCCATTGTTTGAGCGTATTATCAAGGCTGAAATTTTGTTGGTCTTGCAGATGCTTCCTTGCTAACTCCTGCTGTGTTTTGAAGTCCCCAGGTATGAGAGGGTCGGTCAAATCCTCATTGGACCCCCAAGTATCCAGTTCGCCTTCTAATTGTTCCAAGCCCACTGTTTGCCCCGCATATTTGGTACAAAGGCGAATGATAATGTTGCGCAATTCTCTCACGTTACCTGGGAAATGATAGCCCTGCCACCGAACTGTTGCATCAATGTCGAGATAAAATGGTGCACTACTCGCTTGAGTAGAGTAGAAGTCCCGAAAAAAATCCAATAAAAGTAATCGGTCATCACCCAATTCGCGAAGCGCTGGCACATTTATGGTGAACACACTGAGACGATGATAGAGGTCAGAGCGAAAACGCTTGGCGTGTGTTTCCTGGCGAAGATCACGATTTGTCGCAGCAATCACGCGCGCATTACTTTTACGCGTCTGGGTTTCGCCCACTCGCTGATATTCTCCATTTTCCAACACTCTTAATAGCTTAGCCTGCAAATCCAACGGCAATTCGCCTATTTCATCCAAAAACAACGCTCCTTCTCCGGCATCCTCAAAATAACCGGCTTTGGCACTGATAGCACCTGTAAACGCGCCCTTGCTGTAACCGAACAGTGTCGGCTCAACCAATGTAGGAGAAATAGCAGCACAATTGAGCGCAAGAAAAGGTGCGCTAGATTTCTTGCTCAGGCGGTGTAGCTGAGTTGCTACAAGTTCCTTACCGCTACCCGATTCACCCTCAATCAATACTGGGTAGGGTGCAGCAGCATAGCTGATGATTTGGTTACGCATTTTTTTGATTGGCGCGCTATTTCCAACCATCCCTAGATCACCCGGTTCACCCGGTTCGCTCGCAGTCCTTGCATCAATCTCAGCCTTATGGGTTTTTAGAGCATTAAACAGATGCGCTTTCAAGTCTTGGGGAGAGCATGGTTTGGCTATAAAGTCTACTGCTCCTAGTGACCGAGCATGGCGTGCATGAGATTCTTCATTCTGACCGGATAGCACCAGAATTTTCATCTCCGGAGAATGTGCAAGAAGCTCAGTAACGAGTTGAAAACCTTCTTCTGGACGGTGAGGAAAGGGGGGCAGTCCTAAGTCAACTAATGCCAACTGTGGTGGCACAGCCAGCTGTCTCACCAGTTCGATGGCTTGAGGGCGTGATTTAACCACAAGCACCTCGAAATCCTGGCTCAGTATAAAACTCAGTGTTTCAGTAATAAGAACGTCATCGTCAACCAGTAGAAGTTGCGGTTTGGTAGGCTCGGGAAGTAGCGGTTTAGTTGGCTCGGGTACCATTCTCAAGGAATCACGTTGACGCAATATCACGTCACTCATTTATCGGAGCATCTAAACATATCATCTATTATGGCCTACATAAATCGTATGTAAAATAAAAATTTGCATGATTTTTCCACGTCTGTAGTTAGAGTGTGTCAGCGTTGCTTAATTTTTCAGTTTTTGAGATTAGTAAGATGGCTAATTTACAAGCTGAAGACCTAAAACGATTCTGAGTGTAGTATGCATGCCTTGTCTTAACCACCAGCGCTGGAGTATACTTCGCGTATAGCTATTTGTATCTAAACGGAAGAGTGCGCCAGCTTCATTAGCGCCGCCGAAGGCGCAACCCCCCCCGGAATCGCTCAGGCATAGATCGGGCCAGCCTTGATCCCTAAAGACCGATTGCTACAGGCTATTCTGGAGAGTGCCGATATGATTCGGCCACCGAAGGGGCACACGGAACAAAAGTTCTGTAATCTCTCAGGTAAAAAGGACAGAGGGGTGGAGCCATATTAATATGGCTCCACCTTTTTTATTTTGTAAAAACTATTTGTAATGAAAACGACATCGCTTAATCGAATCCACCGTATCATGAATGCAAAAATGGTTAACTTTGGTGGCTGGGAGATGCCCCTACACTATGGTTCTCAGCTTGACGAACACCATAAAGTACGTAGTAACGCAGGCATGTTCGACGTATCACACATGCTCACGGTGGATATCAAGGGCGAAGGTGTACGTGATTTTTTACGACTACTAGTCGCCAACAACGTGGACAAGCTGACGCAACCTGGTAAGGCGCTTTATACCTGTATGCTCAACCCTAGAGGTGGGATAATTGACGATCTCATCATTTATTTCCTATCTGAATCGTGGTTCCGCATGGTTGTAAACGCAGGCACTGCCGACAAAGATATGTTGTGGGTACAGGCCCGGCGCGATGAGCTTGTACCCGGACTGGAGATTACCCC
>SMUY01216464.1_pt1 | contig 11538 bp, 6 predicted proteins | sample 2456441 | NCBI WGS metagenome assembly SMUY01 (sample SAMN11095931, study PRJNA526329) | marine sediment metagenome | biome: Marine sediment; feature: Surficial sediment; material: Deep marine sediment; isolation source: Hadal surficial sediment | place: Pacific Ocean | collected 2014-11 | depth 0-1...
CAACCCTTACGGAACCCTCATTGGTAAGGTAAGTGCCGGGACGGTTATTGCCGGTACCAAGCTAAGACTCACCGAATACCAGGCAGCTATTGGGTTGGCCCAATTGAAGCGTCTGGAGGAGCAGACCACCATTCGCAGCGAAAATGCCGAATATTTGAGGTCGCAGATCAAGAATATCCCCGGAATTTTACCCTATGAACTCTACCCCAGTGTGACCAGGGCCTCTTTTCATTTATTTGCCTTCCGGTATAAAAAGCAGGAATTCCAGAGTCTGCCCAGAGAAATGTTTCTTACAGCACTTAAGGCAGAGGGGATACCCTGCTCGAAAGGGTATGCAACCTTAAACAATATGCCATATCTGGAAAACGCATTTCAATCCAAAAATTTCCAAAAGATGTATCCCCAGGAAATGTTAAACTACAATAAATATCTGGAACAAAATCAATGCCCGGAGAATGATCGGATTTGTAATGAAGAAGCAGTGTGGTTTCAGCAAAATTTACTGCTTGGGACTAAGGCGGATATGAATGATATTGCAATGGCCATTGAAAAAATTTATAATAATGCAGGCAAAATCCTGACAACAGGTAAAATGTAAATATCATTACTCCTATGAAACCGTATTTCTTTGCAACAATTTTATTTGTACTATTCCACTTAAACGTCCTCACCCAGAGCGGATCCATCATTCAAAAGCAAATGATATATAAAACAATTAATGGACATAAGCTCTCAGCAGACTTATTTTACACTTCCTCTACTCAGGTCAAACTAGACAATCCGGCAATTGCCTTTTTTCACGGTGGTGGTTGGGTTTATGGCAGCCCAGATGAATTTCACAGTACCTGTGAAAGGTTTGCAAAAAAGGGGTTTGTGACAATTTCATTTCAATACAGGCTTTCGATCATGGATGATGGTACTCATCCAAATCCGGATATTTCCCCCATCGAATCCGTCAAAGATGCCAGGTCAGCCATAAGGTGGATCCGGGAAAATGCTGAATCTTTAAAAATAGATAAAGATAGAATTGTGGTAGCCGGTCAATCAGCTGGTGGACATTTGACCTTGGCAACTACCTTGATGGATGATATTAATGAAGAAACAGATAACCTAAATATCAGTTCCATTCCAAATGCCATGCTATTATACTCGAGTGCAGTAAATATGATGGAAGCATGGGGTGAATGGCATATGGGTGATAGGAGAGAACAAATATGGTCAATCTCTCCCTTTCATAATTTGAAAAAGGAGATGCCTCCCACCATCGCCTTTCATGGAGAAGAGGATTGCATGGTACCTTTTTGGGTTATTGGACTATTTGAAGAAAAAATGCTTGCCCTAGGCAATCACTTTGAACTAATATCCTTCAAAGGGAGAAAGCACTATTTGGGTAAAGGAAATGAAAAATATGCCACTTATTTTGATGAGGAGATTATGGAAAGAACAGATGAGTTTTTGGAGCAGCGTGGATTTATTGGAAAAAGCCCATAGTGAATTAAAACTTGTATTTACTACTAACTAGAAATCCGTCATGAAAAAAAAAATTGTTAATTTATTACTCTCCGTATTACTTGTCCTTGCAGTACTTGTATATTTTTCTTGTCAGAATAGCACTGTATTACAAACTTTTAGACTTCCCGGAGCAAAACCTTATATCGAGGCCGGTACTTTTTTAAGTTTACAAGATGCCATAGACGCACTTCCCGAGGAGGGTGGCGTGGTTCGTATTCCTCCCGGAATATTTGAGATTCATGAGCCACTAATAATTAGTAAACCGGATGTTCAAATAGAGGGAGCAGGGACTGCCACTCATATTAAAAATATGAACACAGAAGGTAAGCCGGCAATGCTTATTCAACATCCGGACAAAGGAGAAAGCCGTGATTCGGAATTGTGGCGTGTCAACCTACTAAATTTTCGTATCACCGGAAACGAAAAGAGCGGGCACGGTATTGAAGCTCGATGGATTAATGAAATATTCATGCATGGTATAACTGTTAGTTACCACGGCGGAGATGGGATTTTGCTTTATTACTGTTACGAAGATCCACGGGTCAGCAATTCTCTGATTACCTATAACAAGGGAACAGGACTGAACTTAATAGGCTGTCATGATATCATAGTTTCTGCTAATCAATTCGAGGAAAACCAGGATGCTTTACGTTGTGTTGATGGATTCAACTTGTGTATGACAGGCAACAATCTTGACGATCATTTGGGAAATGGCGTTGTGATTGAAAATACCTATGGATCTGTGGTGACAGGAAATATGATTGAAGAATGTGCGGGTACTGCGATCATTCTTGACAAGAATTGTTACGGTATCACCATCAGTGCTAATGTAATTGCACACAACGCTTCCGGCGGGATCGATCTTCGTGATGCTCATGGGTGTACCGTGAGTGCTAACACTTTTACCATAATGGGAAAAGATGCATTAACTATCGGTCCAAAAAGTGGGAGAATCACTGTATCAAGCAACAATTTCTCGAATAGTTACATTGGCAAAGACAGCACCAAACGAGAGGATGATGATTTGAATGCCGGAGGAATTGTCTTCGAAGGTGCCACGGATATATGCGTTGTGGGAAATCTGTTCTCATCTGTACGGCCTAAAGCTTTGGTGTTGAAAGGGAAACCGAGTGAACGTGTTAACTTTTCAGGGAATGTTATTACCGATGCGCAAAGCGATCATAGGAATCTGCGAAATTCCGTAATAGAGAATAACCTGCATTAAACCCTTATAATGAGATCACCTTTCAAACATTTTTTGTTTTTACTTTTCCTAACAACCAGCGCCATGCAAGGTTTGTTCATCTCATGCACAGGAGAAAGTTCAAAAATTGAGAAAGCAGATAAAGTTCAGATGTCCAAATCCGGTCAAATCTATCAATGGTCAGAAGCTGAGGGAAAAGAGTTTCACCGCCAAATACGCCAAAATATTACCACACCTGAGGCTTGGGAAAAGCGGGCTAAGCAAATTCGCGCTCAAATTTTACAAGCAACCGATTTGGATCCGTTTCCTGAAAAATGCCCGCTTAACCCCATCTTTGGTGAGAAACGCATATTTGATGGTTATCAGGTTGAGAACGTGGCATTTGAAAGCCTCCCTGGCGTATATGTGACCGGCAGTTTGTATAGCCCGATTGAAAAAAAAGATGAACCTCCGGCGGTATTAAGCCCACATGGACATTGGCCCCACAAAGATGATTATGGACGTTATCGACCTGACGTGCAAAACCGTTGTGCAGCCATGGCCCGCATGGGTGCAATTGTATTCTCATACGATATGGTTGGCTATGGGCAGCTTACGGAATTGGGATGGCAGCATGAACATCCCGAAACCATGAAACTGCAGATCTGGAATGGTATTCGAGCGGTTGATTTCCTGCTTTCAATGGGTGCTAATCCTGAACAAATTGCCTGTACCGGTGCGTCGGGTGGAGGAACACAAACTTTTCAAATCGCCGCTGTCGATCCCCGGATTTCTGTTTCAGTGCCTGTGGTAATGGTGTCATATCGTCATTTTGGAGAGTGTATTTGTGAACTAGGTATGCCTATTCATGAAAGTAATAACTTCAAGACCAACAACGTTGAAATTGCCGCTTGCATAGCGCCAAACCCGTTGTTACTGGTTTCTGTGGGTACGGATGCAACAGAATCTACGCCCGAGGTTGAATATCCAATTATCAAATACATTTACGGATTATTTGACAAATCAGCAATGGTAGAAAATGCACATTTTCCTGATGAGGAACATGGCTATGGCCTTATTAAACGAGCTGCAGTTTATTCGTTTCTGGCGAAACATCTAAATCTAGATCTCTCCAAATCTATGGATCCGGATGGAACGCCCAATGAAAATGGGATTGTCATAGAGGAAATTGAGGACCTTTACACGTTTGATAAAAATCATCCTTTTCCAGACAATATTGTTAAGAATAATAATGACATTGTTTGGGATTGGCATAAGGAGTTACAATAATGTGTTAACCATATTTTTATATGAAAAAAGAAATTATTTCCATTTTAATGACGGCTATTTTGGCAGGGTGCGACCTCCCATCGAATCAATGTAACGAGGTACTGCTATTTGATGATTTCAGTTCAATCCGGCGTGGCCCTTATTCTATTGAAGTAGGCGCTCATACTGAATATCACTATTTACACCAGGCTGCTCCCAGATCACAATGGGCTGTTTCAACTTTTACCTGGGATTCAGATTTTCAGCGTGCCTGGCGGGTGGGGCAACAAGGGGATGACCGGCAAATGGTCCAGGTATTAAAAAATGAGCCAGACAAACATACTCATCCGATGTTGGTTGCCGGTGAACAGGATTGGGAAGACTATACCGTGAATGTCCAATTTACTCCTGAGTCAAAAGATTTGCAAAGTGGTATGGTATTTCGATATCGCAATGACCGGTGTTATTATTTTGCTGGTGTTAAGGGAGACTCGTTGATCCTTAAAATGGTTAAACATGCTACCGCTTTCCGTAAACCATATGAAGAGATATTGGGGTTAACTTATTTAAAATGGGATGAAAATGAATTGCTAACCTTGCAGATTGAGGTAAAGGATTCCCTAATATCGTGCAGTATTAAGGGTGTTGCCATCAAAGTTGAGGACAACACTTACCCAAATGGTAAAATTGGACTGATGGCAGATGTGCCAACTAAATACCATCTTGTAGAAGTCAAAACATCCGTTGAGGAACTTGAAAGGATTAATACATCCAGAGAGAAATACACTCATGAGCTGGATGAAATACAGGCATCAGTTCCGAAGATGAAGCCCTGGAAAAAGATCAACACAGAAAAGTTTGGGGTAGGCCGAAACCTGCGTTTTGGCGATTTGAATAATGATGGACAGATCGACGTCCTTATTGGACAGGTTATGCATCACGGGCCACAAGACCAAAACAGTGAATTAAGCTGCCTGACAGCCATGACCTTTGATGGTGAAATACTATGGCAAATAGGAACTCCCGACAAATGGAAAAACCATCTGACTAACGATGTTGCTTTCCAAATACATGATTTGGATAATGATGGAAAGGCTGAAGTTATTTATTGTATGAACAGGGAAATAATTGTCGCAGATGGTGCTACCGGTAAAACAAAATATAAAAGATCTACCCCTGTAGTTACTGATCAGGAGATTATTAGCCCTGCCACCCACAACAGATTTGGCAACATATTGGGGGATTGTCTTTATTTCTGTGATTTGCGCGGAACAGGATATGATCATGATATAATTATCAAAGACAGGTATCGCAGGGTTTGGGCAATGGACCACCAATTAAATATACTATGGTACAGAAATCTGAACACAGGTCATTATCCTTTCGCCTATGACATAGACCAGGATGGGAAAGATGAACTGCTAATTGGTTATTCCCTGTTAGATGATGATGGAACTACCATCTGGACACTTGAAAATGAATTGGAAGATCATGCCGATGGGGTTGCTATGGTAAAATACTTGGAGGATGCAGACCCGGTTTTTATGTGTGCCGCCAGTGATGAAGGAGTATTTTTTGCAAATATGAAGGGTGAAATTATTAAACATCATTATATAGGTCACGGCCAGAATCCTGCGGTGGCCAATTTCAGGGATGATTTACCCGGACTCGAAACTGTTTCCATAAATTTCTGGGGAAACCAGGGCATCATTCACTATTATGACGCCAATGGGGACATTTATCATGACTTTGAACCTAACCAATACGGAAGTATGTGCCTGCCATTAAATTGGACGGGAAAGTCCGAAGAGTTTTTTGTTCATAATCCTAATGTTGACGAAGGTGGTGTATTTGACGGCTGGGGCAGGAAAGTATTAGAATTTCCGGATGACGGACACCCGGATATGTGTAATGCTGTTTTGGATATTACCGGTGACAGTAGGGATGAAATTGTAGTTTGGGACCCAAATTCGATATGGGTGTATACACAGGAAAACAATCCTAAACCAGGAAGACTCTACAAGCCTGTACGAAATGAACTTTATAATTATTCTAACTACCAGGCCACCGTTTCATTACCTGGTTGGAATGAATAAATATAATGTTTAGTTAAACAAAAATTAATAATGAAAAAGAAATTAATTTTTATGCTGTTCTGTGGGTTTATGTCCACTAGTATCTGTGCTTCGGATATATACATTGGTGCTTCAACAGTCGACATTACACCAGGCCTTCCGGTTGCTCTTATGGGACAATTTCATTTACGAATTGCTAAAGAGACCAATACCCCACTCTCAGCCAATGTAATTGTGATTGAATCAAAAGAACAGATGGGAATTGATACAGTTGTTTTCGTTTCATGTGACTTGGTTTATATTCCCTCGCAAATATTGGCACTCGTACGGAAGAAAGTGAGTAAGCTGATGCCAGGATTCAGTGTTGATAAAATTATCCTCAGCGCTACCCATACACATACTTCACCGGTATTGGTAGACTCCACTGATCGGGCTGCCTTTTTGTATAAAATTCCAAATCAGGGAGTAACACAGGTAAGTGATTATAGGGATTTCTTGGTAACTCAGATTGCAAGCGGGATTGTAAGTGCTTGGGAACAAAGGACCAAGGGCAGCGTTACCTGGGGGCTAAGACGTGCATCGATTCCATACAATAGAAGAGTGGTGTATGCGGATGGGGAAGCAAAGATGTACGGCAATGCCAACGATCCCGGTTTTAGGAAGATTGAGGGTTATGAGGACCACGATATTCAATCCTTGTTTTTCTGGAATAAAGCAGGGGATTTAATAGCCATGAGTATTGACGTTGCATGTCCGGCACAGGAAGTGGAAGGTGATATTCGGGTGGATGCTGATTATTGGCATCCTGTAAGAGAAAAGTTAAAAGAATCATTTGGAGAGCAATTAGTGGTAGCTGGTTGGATAGGAGCGGCAGGAGATCAATCACCACATCCCATATATCGAAAAAGGGCTTTGAAAAGAATGGAAGATTTGAGTGGAGTGAATCGAATGGAAGATATATCAAGACGCATTGTGGAGGCCGTAGAAGAAACATATGCCATAGTCAAGGGAGACCGTCATCATAACCTTACTATGATGCATAGGTCAGAGGTGATAGAATTACCATCGAGAGTTGTTTCTGTTCAGGAATACCTGGAATCAAAGAGAATTTCTAACGCTGCTGCTGCAGAAATAGCTAGAAACCCAGAAAAAGCAGATCAATTGCATGCCAGGATGACTTGGTATGGCGATATAGTAAGAAGATATCAGGAGCAAAAATTGAACCCCAACCCCCAATATAAAACAGAGATACATATAATTCGTCTGGGAGATGTGGCCATCTGTACCAACCAATTTGAATTGTTTACAGACTATGGAATACAAATTCAGGCCCAGAGTAAGGCTTTACAAACTTTTGTAATCCAATTGGCAGGTCCGGGTACCTATCTGCCCACAAGAGATGCGGTTCGCGGGGGTGGATATAGTGCAGTATGCCAGAGTAATGCAGTGGGCCCGGATGGAGGGGAAATATTAGTGGATGCAACCCTGGAACTAATTAATTCAATGTGGGATGACGAAGAATGATAGAAGTCTCATCGCTGGACTGGTAATATTAATTCTTGCCGGGGCCCTATTTGCCTGCAATAACCAGAATACCATTCGATATGAGCATGGAGCGGTTTTACCATCGGAAGGGGTCAGCACCTATGAAGTAGCAGAGGGATATCAGATAGAATTGATAGCAAGTGAACCTTTGATCGCAGATCCGGTGGATATGGAAATAGATGAATACGGTAATATGTATGTGGTAGAAATGTCGGGGTATCCATTAGATAAGAGTCACACCGGCAAAATAAAATTGTTAAAAGACAAAGATGGAGATGGTGTCATGGATGAGGGTATTTTATTTGCGGATAACTTGATGTTTCCCAATGGAATTTTGAGGTGGAAAAAAGGTGTTTTAATTACGGATGCTCCATATGTCCTGTACCTTGAAGATAGTGATGGAGATGGTCAGGCGGATGTAAGGGACACCTTGTTAACAGGTTTTTCATTATCCAACCCGCATGTTAACGTGAATAATCCGGTATACGGATTGGATAACTGGGTGTACTTATCTCATTTTGGACGAATTGGCACCAGAAAGTATGAAGAAGAGTTTGGGGATTTAGGCGAGGAAATAAGGTTTTGGGAACGGCCTGGTTCACCAAGTCTACCAAAGAATGCAGCAAGCAAGAGTGTTCGGTTCAAACCTGATGAGAACCAGCTGGAAATGATGTCCAGCAAAAGTCAGTTTGGTCATACTTTTGATAGCTGGGGACGTCACTTTTTGACGCACAATCAAAATCACCTCTACCATGAAGTATTGGCAGCACAATATTTGAGACGTAAACCGAATTTATTGATTGCCAGTACCATAGAATCCATTTCAGATCATGGGCAGGCAACAGAAGTTTATCAGATCACCACAAGTCCGGATCGGCAATTATTTACACCAACAGGAGTATCAACATCTTCCAGCGGGATCACCTACTATGCTGCTGATTTATTTACACCACCGTATAGTGAAAATATAATTTTCGTTGCTGAATCAGTCAGTAACCTGGTACATGCAGATATATTGGAACCTAAGGGGGCGACTTTTAAAGCCAGTAGATTGCAAGAACGAAAAGAATTCTTGGCTTCAAAAGACTTTTGGGCGCGGCCGGTAAATATGTATGTTGGACCTGACGGAGCTTTATATGTGCTGGATTATTATCGACGAATAATCGAACATCCTGAGTGGATGTCGGATGAGGCTGTAGAGACCGGGAGGTTATACGATGGACATAATATGGGACGAATTTATCGGATTAGTCCGGTGGGAACACCCAGTGCATCCTGGACAAAAGGACTAAAGCTGGGGGACTCAACTTCTGAAGAACTGGTAAAGATGCTTGCACACAACAACAGATGGTGGCGAATAAATGCTCAAAGACTATTGATAGATCGAAAGGATAACGCAAGCGTACCTATTTTGGAAAAAATGGCGGCCACAGATATGTCTGTTTTTGGACGATTACATGCATTGTGGACCCTGGAGGGATTGAAAGCATTGAAATTGACTACCATAGAAGAAGCGTTACTGGATGAAGATGCTGGAATTCGTGAGCATGCAATCCGGTTGGCAGAGCCATATTTGGATAAATCGTCTAAGCTGGTAGAAGCATTACTTACTATGGGTGACGACTCTGACGAAAAGGTAAGGTTTCAATTATTAAATACACTGGGATATGTTGATAGTGAAGAAGCCTGGAAGGTATGTGAAAAAATATTATTCAATGATATGGAAGATGGCTGGGTTCAGCTTTCAGCTTTGACGGCTGTTTCATTAAACCCTGAAATTCTATTAAGAACACTATTGAATTATCCCAATATAGATAATTCAGCATATTTATCGATGGTCCGGCATTTAACAGAGATCGTAGGATCAGGACCTGATACAAATAAGATAAATGATCTGGTCCAAACTGCTTCAATGATAAATGGGCCATTAAGTATTGAACTTAATTCAGCGGTATTAGCTGGATTAACTCAGGGTTTGAATCGGAATGAGCATAATAAGGAGATAATAGGGTCGGTGGAAGATCTGCTGGTAAATACATTTTTTAACCACCCATCCCGGATAATTAAAGGGCATGTCTTTGAAATGTTGAGAATTGTAACAGAGCATGATGGTGAGAAGATCAATAAAGGAACAGCAAAGGCCTTAAATATAGTTGCGGACACTACCTTAAATGGAGAGATCCGGGCACAGATGCTGGGATTTTTGCTGTTAACTAACCCCACTCCTTATAAGTTGCGATTGAAAGAATTCATTAAGCCCTCTGAAGAGCCTGAAGTGCAAATAATGGCTTTGCAGGTATATGAGAAAGTGCCAGGGACTGAGGTTGCTGAGTATGTACTGGATAACTGGGAATTCATGACTCCGAAAGTACGTGAGGTGGCTTTGGATGTCATGATGAGTGAAAAAGATCGCATTGAACTATTAATAACTGCCTTAGAAAAAAGTAAGATATCAAAATCGAGTTTGGGTTGGCAAAGGACCGTACAACTGAACTCAAATGAGGATGAGGAATTAAGAAAAAGGGCACGAAAGTTATTAACTCAAGATGCCAGTAGAGAAATAGCTGAGCAATACCAAGAAGCTTTAAAGTTGTCAGGAGATGTCTCGAATGGATTTGAAGTATTCAAGACACATTGTTCCACATGCCATCAAGTGAGGGGAATGAATGGCGTATCATATGGGCCGGATTTGGGGACAGTTCACAACTGGTTGCCAAAAGACCTATTGACTGGTATATTGGAACCGGGTTCAGCCATAGCTCCCGGGTTTGATTTATGGGAAATAGCATTAAATAGTGGGGAGAAATTACAGGGAATGATCAAGAGTGAAACATCCAGTGCAATTAGATTAAAAATAGGACCTGAGGTAGAAAGGACCGTTAATCGGCAAGATATAACTGAAATAAAATCATTGAACAGTATGTCACCAATGCCAGGATTTGGAGGTCAATTGGATAAGCAGGAAGTAGCAGATTTGATCGCATTTTTGAGGGACAGTCATGCTGTATTATAAATGAAAAAGTCATGCAAAAGTTCAATCTGATCTTTGATGATAAATAAAATAGAAAACGAATAAAATTTGAATCTTATGAAAACTTTACTTAAGCCGACCTATCTTTTTCTAATACTGGTGCTAGTCATATCATGCACGAACAAGGTGAAGCAAGCTGATGGGGAATTAGCAAAAAGTGATATTGAACTTTGTGTTGGAGACTATTTAACCGAAGCCGAAGCTGTCAGAATGCTTGAGGAGCTTTCAAACAATTTTAGTTCCGCAGAAGAATGGAAGGCCAGGTCAGCAACTATTCGTGAGCATATCTATCAGGGGGCTGAGTTGGGCAAGATCCCCAAGGAAAACTGGGAGTATCCAATAAACATTATCTACGGCAAAAACTACCAGATGGACGGTTATAGCGTAGAAAATATTTCCCTGGAAATGCACCCGGGGTATTTCGTTAGCGGAAACCTCTATAAGCCCCTAAACGTGGAAGAAAAGATCCCTGCCATACTATGTCCTCACGGACACTGGTTCGACCCTGAAGATTATGGGAGATTCCGCCCTGATATGCAGCTTCGGAGCGCTTCACTGGCGAAAATGGGGGCAGTGGTTTTTGCCTGGGACATGTATGGAAGTGGAGAAGATACCCGAAATACGCACCTCAGCCCGGACGCTTTAACCTACCAGTGCTACAATGGAATCAGGATCCTGGATTTAATTAGCTCTCTGGATTATGTTGATACTAATCGGATTGGAATTACCGGTGCCTCAGGCGGGGGAACTCAGACATTCTTAATTGCCTCGTTAGATGACCGAATTTCTGTTTCTGTTCCAACGGTGATGGTTTCAGCACATTTTTATGGCGGTTGTGTATGTGAAAGTGGTAAGCCCATACATAAATCCGGTGATTTTGAAACCAACAACGTTGAAATAGCTGCATCAATTGCTCCAAAGCC
>SMUY01005590.1_pt1 | contig 11534 bp, 8 predicted proteins | sample 2456441 | NCBI WGS metagenome assembly SMUY01 (sample SAMN11095931, study PRJNA526329) | marine sediment metagenome | biome: Marine sediment; feature: Surficial sediment; material: Deep marine sediment; isolation source: Hadal surficial sediment | place: Pacific Ocean | collected 2014-11 | depth 0-1...
ATATTGTACTTTCACAACTAGCTCAACTTTTACTCAATTCCTACCTAAAATTACATTTTCAAAGAGAAACCATTAGCGAGTGTAGAGTAAATGAAATTTCCCGTACTTATTGCAATTTTTGGATTTCTTCTATTAGGGGGTTCCATATTTCCTGCCATGAGTCAATCTGGCCCTTCGTCAGAAAATGTTGTAATTAATGAAATTGACATTAATCCTCCAGGAAACGATTCTTTTTCTATATCTGAATGGGTTGAGCTGTATAATCCAACTAATGCTGCAATTGATATTGGCGGTTGGGCTATTGCGTCAACTACCGTACTAAAACAGACTATGATAATTCCTTATGGTACTACCATTCAACCAAACAGCTTTTTGACTTATTCTTACAAGAGCGTTTGGTTTACAGATGTATCAGAACTTGTTGAACTACGTAACGCTGATGGAATAGTCATTGATCAAACTCCAACTATTACTGATATGGAAGACGACTTTACGTCTTGGCAGAGAATCTATGATGGTTTTGATACTGATTCAGTAAATGATTGGAAATTTGCACAATCAAACGCAGGCTCTACAAATGGAAAGATTGTAGAAGAAATTGAATCAGATAAAACGATACTTGCGCTATCTATTGATAAACAAAATTACATTTTTGGTGAAACTGCAGTAATTACTGGTGAAGTATCAGAACTGTTGTTTATTGAAAAACCATTTTTTCAAGCAGCACAAGTGAAGATGAAAATTTATGGTCCAAATGGATATGAAATTTCAAGAAATCTATATCCTGACTTTTTTTTAAAATATGAAACATCTCTAAGTCTACAAGAAGTTCTTGGAATTAATGGAGGAACTTACTATGTAATAATAGAATACGGAGATGCTTTCAGCTCAACGCAATTTACTGTTGGGGATGAAATCATTGTAGTTGAGGAGAAATTAGATACCGAACTTAGCATAACTACAGATAAAGAGTCTTACATTCCCGGAGAAACTGCAACAATTACAGCTTACACTAATGAGATTATTCCTTTTGAAGGATTAAAATTCAAAGTAATTGATGCTAATGAAATCCTAATTTTTAAAGGTACACTTTATCCTGACCAAGATGGAAAATTTACAACAACTATTTTCATGACGACAGTTGCTCCCAATTATGGATTCAACCAAATTACGGCAGAATATTCAACTTATTCTACTGTGACCTCATTTGAGCTATATGAAGATGTTAAAGAAGACAAGCCAATTTCCTTGTTTACTGATAAAAAGGCCTATGCATTAGGAGAAACGGTAATTATCACAGGCAGAGTAAATGACTTTTGGATTTTCGCACTGGATCTTGAGTTACAACAGGTTGGGATGGGTTCTCTTGCGACTACTGTGCTTGATAGAATAAAGATTTTAGATTCTGTAAGACTTGAAGGGGATAGCACTTTTAGATATGAATTTGAAATTGCAGATAATCCAATAAGATATGGAGATTACACTGTTACAGTTTCTAAGGATATTGGTTCTGAAAGAGTAACGTTTCATGTAGTTGAAAATCCAGAAGAATTTGAAGAATCTTCTATTCCATTTACACTATTTACTGATAAAACAATCTATGATGTTGGAGACAAAATCATTATTTCTGGCAAAGTAAAAAATCCAGTTAAATCAAGTACTTTTCAATCCCCAGTAATTGATATTAGAATTAAACCAGTAGATGGCCCCACAATTATTTCAACAGCTTCTAAACCTACTGGATTTAAATCTGCAATCGTATTCTATACATTAACAGCTGTACCCGATACAATTGGAAATTATGAAGTAATTGATACTTTGTATAATGCCATTTATCCTCCGGGTGATTATCTAATAAGGGCAACATATGCAAATGGGAAACTTTTTGCTACGACGCCATTTTCAGTAGTGGATCCATTAGACATTGATGGACCAATTGTAACATTAGACAAAGAAGTTTATGGACTAGGTGAACAGGTACATCTTACTGCACTAGTTCCAGGAGGAGGAGCTGGTAAACCAGACTTTGGAATCGTTTTAACAAAACCTAATGGTAATGAAGATAAATTCGGCGGTGTAATTGATAACGGTAGATTTTCTTGGACTTGGACTACTCCTTTGTCAGAAACTCCTTCTGTAATACAAAATGATAGATATGTATTTTCAAGCAACTATGGAGTGTATAAAATCAGTTTGGCACAATCTGATACAGCTCCAATGGTAATATTTTTCAAAGTATCGCCTAATCCAGAAGAAGATTCTCTAAATATTGAACCATTAACCGTGACAACAGAAGTTCCAGTCTATAACGCAGCTGAAAATCAAAAAATCACAATATTAGGTACTGCAATAAAGAAAGTACAAGGAAACCAAGGACTTGTAGTTCCATATAGAGTAGATATTATAATAAAATCCCCCGCAGGATTATCTCTTGACTCATCATCTGTATATCTGGATGCTGGAGGCAATTTCAAAAGCCTTTTTGATATGCCTGTAACTATCTATAAAGAAGGCATCTACAAGGTTACTGCCGTATATCAAGGAATTAGGGCTGAAAACTTTTTCCAAGTAGACAATGATTTCATTTTTGGTGGAGAAGAGGAACTTGCATTAGTCATAGGTAGTGATAAGGAAGAATATCACCCTGGTGATGTAGCAAGCATTAGTGCTAGACCTACAAAAATGATTTTTGTAGAAACAATCAAAGTAGGAATCCCGACTGAGGAGCAAACCAAATTAAATTGTGGTGCATTTATTTGTGGAATTGGTGTACCAATTACTACACTTAGACAAGATCCTACTGGAACATTCATTTATGAACATAAATTCCCAGATGACGCGGCTCTTGGAAGCTACATTATTACATTTAATGCAGAATTTGGAACTTTCACCAAACAAATACAACTCGCAGAAAAAATTCCTGAACCCGTAGAATCATCATTAGGTGAACGAGTTATCGAAAAGGTTAACAGAATAACAGATCCTGAAATACAAATTACTGTAAACAAAAAAACTGTTGAAGAAAAAGAATTATCTCCTAGAGTAATTCAAGGCTCTCTCTTTACTACATTTAGGGGAGAAGAAGCAAATGTCAATCTCAAAATAAGTGCTGAAAATGGTATTTGTATTATTGGTCCAGATGCTGATTGTTTGATAAAAGACTCTACTAGACTTCCAGGACAAATATACGAAGTAGTACAAGTTGATGGAATAGATTACAATGTTAGGTATAGCGGACCAGATGTTTTGTTAGAAAAATATACAATTTTGCCAGTCGATTCTGACGCATTCTTTCCTGATTCCATCTGGAATGTTGAGGTAGTTAAAGAAGAACAGTCATCTAGACTATACTACAAAGTTATCTATGTAGTAACCGGATAAACTCAAATAAGCAAATTTCAAAAATCCTATATATGAAAATTCAAGTTTTGATGTTAAAACAAGATGACCCGAAAAAATGTTCAGCTGCTAAACTTGTAAAATTCGGATTAGCAAAAAATGTAAAAAAAACTAGTGCAAAAACTCTGGTTTTAGATCCTTTTGCAAAAAAATCTATTATACCTAGTGATAAAAAACTTGTATATTCTATCACCGCAATTGATTGCTCGTGGAATTTAGCTAACATGGCATTTGCAACAAAATTTTCCGGCATTCATAGAAAACTTCCTCCTCTTTTTGCTGGAAATCCAGTAAATTATTCAAAATTAAACAAGTTAACAACAGTAGAAGCAATAGCTGCTACTGTATTCATTTTAGGGAATAAGGATTTGAGTTTGGAGTTACTTGATAAATTCAAATGGGGTCACACCTTTTTTGAGCTAAATCAAAATTTGTTAGAAGACTATTCTAAACTTAAATCAGAAGATGAGATTATTCCACTTCTCAAAGAATACAACATATCAATTTAATCAAAAATTTTGACACATTTTGGAACTAAATCGATGGTTAAAGATTTATTCACGGTCATTTTCCAGACGGGTGAATAAGGTGATATAATGTCTGTAGAAGCACAAAAATCGGTTTCATATGTTCTCTCAAAACAGGTTTCACAATTTATGGATAAAGATGTTCTAATTCTACATCAAGACACATCGACTGCAACTGCTACAAGATTACTACAAAGATACGCACGACATGATATTATAGTTACTGATGATAAGATGTTGCCCGTTGGAATTGTTACAGATGAAGACATTTTAGCTCAGGTCAGTGATGTGACAGTATATGCAGAAACAACTAATTTAAAACAAATTATGAGCTCCCCATTAGTCACAATTGATCAATTTCTTACTTTACGTAATGCATTAGAAATAATGAGAAAAAATCACATCAGAAAACTCCCAGTAATTTCAAAAAAGCAAGTTGTAGTTGGTATGGTTTATCAAGCTACCATTGCAACTGCAATTAGAAAAGCCACAGCAATTCATCCAAGATTTCTGAGTCCTCCTGTAAAAGCAATCTTGGGAAATTTAGGATTTGTACTCCAGTTTTCTGGTGTACTTTTACTTATTCCAGCGGTTTTAGCAACTGTTCTAAATGATACAGTAACTGCAACTGGAATTTATTTATCGACTGTGCTTTTACTTGTGACTGGATTTTTTCTAAACTCATATGGAGAAAAAGCAAGCTTAAATCTACAACAAGCATCAGTTCTTGTTTTTGCCAGCCTATTTCTTCTCATATTATTTGGAACTATACCATATCTGTATGTTTCACCTTATGAGGTAGAACATGAAGTAGAGCTTTTTGCTAATAGCTTCTTTTCAAGTGCCGCAGGATTTACTACCGGTGGTATTTCATTATTTGATACCCCAGAAGATTTGCCAAAAAGTTTTACATTTTATCGAAGCTTTACGCAACTAATTGGGGGCATGAGTTTCATTTACCTTGTTATCACTGCGTTTTATCCTGAAAGCAAACTTCAAGCTATGCGTGGTTTTATTTCAGGAAAGACATTACATCTAAGAGAATTATTTGCAACAATCACGGTGATTTTTGCCGTTTACATAGTAATCATTGCTCTCCTCTTGTATATCTTCGGCGAGCGAGACATTATTGATAATTTTTCATTAGCTATGAGTACAGTTTCAACTGGTGGGTTCGTTCCTAGCTCCACAATTTTACAAGATATGTTAGTAGAAGAATACATTGTTTTGATGGGCGCCATGATATTGGGCGCATTGCCTTTTACTTTTCACTATGCTTTTGTTCGAAAAAGATTCCTGTCTCCTAAATTAGGAAAAGAAGTGCTAGTTTTCTTTGCAATTTTGGCTGGCGCAGTGGTGATTTTTAGTTTAGTTAGTGGATTAGATCCAATACGTTCTGTTTTTTATCCAATCTCTGCTGGCACTACAGCTGGATTACAAATTGAAAGCTTAGACGGATTATCTGGAGCATCTCAAACAATTTTGGTTTTGTTAATGTTCATTGGAGGATGTGGTTTTTCAACTGCTGGCGGCATCAAAATTTTTAGATTTTTACAACTCAAAAATATTGTTAAAGCATTACGGGCTACTACCAGAAACGAATTATCCGATGAAAATAAAAAAGAAATTCTTACAGCGGTAATAGTCATATCCTTATTTCCAATTATTGCTTTCTTTGCAGCAATTCATCTCGCAGATGTTACTGGTGCTGAATTTAATGATGCATTCGTAGAGGCAACAGGAATAATTACTACTGGAGGACTTTGGGCTAACGTAATAACAAATGATGTAAATCCTACAACTAAAATCGTCATGAGCTTTTTGATGATATTTGGAAGATTGGAGATTATAGCTGTACTCTACATATTCATTCCAAAACTAATTACCTAATTTTTTTATAACTTCTTTATGGCGATTTTCTTAACCTACTAAATATGCAATATAAGCTAGTAAACCCGCAAATCCAGTTATTGTTAATCCAATTGGACTAAGCATTCTCTGAATCTTTGAAACTCTATATGTAAAATTTCAGGTTTAATCTTTTTGAGTTTTAGAAATCAAACTTTAAAATTTCGTTCCTAACTAGTCACGAAAAACCACCTAACAAATTTAAGAAATCTTCAAATTCAACTAGTTTGTAAAAATCTCAAGTGCGAGCTGGTGAACGACACACTGCTACGGCAGAGGAAACTCCTCCCTCCATGCAGGAAATGTGTTCTGGCGACAGATAGTCAGAGATGACTGGCAACAGAATAGAAAAAAATCCAACCTAGCGTACAATGATGGTAAAACCTGAGGTTTCTAGAATAGGAATGAAAGAGCTGACCCACATGGAGCAAGGCCAAATCGAACTATAAGATCCTGCACTTAGTTCAGGTAGGCCGCAAAGCGAAATATCGTTAAAACAGAAGGAGGGTTACGGCCAGCACGCACATTTTAAGATGGCTTCCAACCTTTTGGCATGGAACCATTTTTACTCGTGCTATCTGAACTTGCTGGCTCATCTTTCTTTTCTTGTTCATAGACACTTCTAGTTTGCTCGTAAGATACATCACCTTTCAACTGTGCTTCCCCTCTAACTGTTTGATATCCTCCAGAAGATGCACTAGTTGCATATCCTTGTAATTGGGATGGGTCAATGCCTGTTTGACCTTGACCTACTTCAGATTTTAATTTTCGACTACTCCAAACTAGAATTCCAATTGTCCCAATTCCTGCCATACCAGCCATGCCATAAATTATCATTATTGGAAAACCTCCCCCTGTGGTATCTCCATAACCTTCAGGTGCATTTGGAGTAACCCCTATAACTTCAGTATTGTCTAAAATATCAATACTTGCAAATCCTATTAATGCAACATTTGCTGAATCAGCAGATTCTACAGATCTGACAAAATATTCCTTATCTTTTGTAAATTCAACTTGAATTTCTCTTTCAACTTGTCGTCCTTCTCTGATACTACTTTCACCCATTGTGTATGTGGTGATAACAAATCCTGAAATCTCTTCAGCTATTCCAAATTGTTTTGCATCAGAAGTAATACCAGTAGGATCAAACAAACTGTGCCAATTTCCTAGTGGTTGATCTCTTATACCATCTGCGTTAATCAAATTCGTCGAAAGAATTGAATCAGCCTCTGTGCCAGACAGTATTGCAAATACTTCTGGTTCTATACTTTGTATAAATGAACCAGGAAAGTTTATCTCAACACCGTTAATTACTATTGGTGAATTCACTGTAAGTCCTCTCCAACCCATTTCGACAAGAGATGGACTGTTTAGAGAAAATTGGCGAAGATTATAATTTGATAAGGTTGGCTTTAATACAATCTTGTAATCAATTAGAGCGGTTAAAGGATTTCCGTTTAATATAGCACTATACTCAACATCTAAATCTGTAATTTGTACACTACTGCCATCACTTAAAATTTTTTGATTCAATTTGTTTATCAGGTCTTGAACTCCTCGATTTGTAGAATCAGCGTTAAATGCCACTTCCAAGTTTTTTCCTCTCAATATGTCTGCAATTTCTCCTCCTTCATTATATCCAACGAATATCGTTCGCTGATATGTCATTTTGATTTTTACAGATTGTTCATCAGGAATTATTTTTGCGTCTAATTGGGCTCCCCAGACCGACGTGCTACTTCCAATAATTAAAAGTCCTGTAAAAAATACAACAAAAATGGATGCCCTCAATACGAAATCTGATCGCTTATTCCAAATAATAAACTTTCCATGATATTTTGACATAATCCCTGTAAATGATAAAGTAATATGGAACTACGATCGAATGGAAATTTAGTTTTAGAGCTGAATGAGATGATTACAATACTTGCGGGAGGAACAGGTTCGGTAAAATTAGTCCGAGGAATTGCATCCCAGAGAAGCGATGTGAATGTTATCAGTAATGTAGGTGATAATTATTGGCTATATGGAATGTATGTCTGCCCTGATATTGATACAATAATCTATGGTTTAGCAGATCTGTTGGACTACGAAAGAGGATGGGGTATTCAAAAAGATACTTTTGGATTTTTAAGACAAATGGAGGTTTTTGGAGAAGAGACTTGGTTTAGAATTGGAGACAGAGATGCTGCAACTCATCTTATTAGAACTAACATGCTAAAAAATGGAAAAAATCTAAGCGATATTACAAAATGGATGTGTGAAAAATTTGCAGTTGAAGCTAAGGTTATTCCGGTAACTGATAACAGCATAGAAACACGAATAACCACTAACAAAGGCGAACTTCATCTTCAAGAATATTGGGTAAAATATAGGGGTAGAGACAAGGTAGAAGGCATTCAATATATTGGAGCTGACAAGGCTCGCCCTAATCCTGAAGCAATTAATGCAATGCATGATTCAGAACTTGTTATTATTGCTCCTGGTAATCCTCTTACAAGCATAGGGCCAATGTTATCAATTAAAGGAATCAGAAAAGAATTATCTAAAATAAAAAAGAAAGTTGTTGCAGTAAGCCCCTTAATTGGTGATAAAGCATTTAGTGGCCCTGCTGCTCAATATTTGCAAGCTGCTGGTATTGAAGTTTCCTCGTTTGGATTAGCAAAAATGTACTCTGATGTTTGTGCAAATATAGTAATTGATAATAAAGATAAAGCACTCACAAAAAAAATTCAAAACTTAGACATAAAAGTCTATGAAACAAAATTAAAAATGAATAATAAAATTGCAGAACAAGCATTAGCTTCGTATGTATTGAATCAAGTTCACGTATAATTTGAAAATAGTAGCTATTATTCCTGTAAAGACTTTTTCTAAATCTAAAACAAGATTAAATTTATCATTAAATCAACGAGAAGATCTTTGTAGAATTATGTTGGAAGAAGTAGTTGAAACAATATCTAATACAAAAAATATTGATAAAATAATTGTTGTTTCAAAAGATGAAGAAGCTCTTAAACTTACAAAAAAATTCGATGTAATAGAAATATTTGATGATGATGAATCAGGAGTAAATCATGCTGTATCACTTGCTGACAACTATCTTGCAAATAATGAATGGGATACTTCCATTATTTTCCCACAAGATATTCCATTTATTCAATCTGAAGACATTGAAGATATTATTCAATTTTCAAAATCTACACAATCTATTTTAGTTATTCCTTCAAGACGTTTTGATGGAACAAATGCATTACTTAGACGCCCACATAATTTAATGAAAACACATTATGATGAGGATAGCTATAAAATTCATTTAGAGATAGGCAAATCAATGACTTCAAATACGTCACTAATTTTATTGAGGAGAATAATGCTGGATATTGATAATCAAGAGGATTTGAAATTTTTGTTATCTCATAATGAAAAGCCTGAATTTTGTACCAAAATCAATCAAATTTGTTAGCTTGCTTGTAAACTAATCTAAAAATTTAAAAGCAACTATACAGCAATGTATAAATACGAGAATTTCACGATTCCACGAGATGTTATAGAAATGGTAAAAGATGATAATCAAAAAGCTAAGTGTCCAAGATGTGGTAAAGGAAATGTTTTTACTGATAATAATACCGGAGAAAATTTTTGTGGAAAGTGTGGATTTGTTCTAACAGATCAAGCAGTAGAAACAGGTCCTGAATGGCGTTCTTTTTCAAAGGAAGAGCATGACGGTAGGAGTCGTGCTGGGGTTCCAACATCGTTGGCAATGCATGATATGGGCCTTGCAACAATAATTGGACCCACAAATAGGGACGCTACTGGAAAACCTCTTTCTGCATCAATGAAAAGTACTATTGAACGTCTTCGAACTTGGGATAGTCGAAGTCAAGTTCATGAACCAGTAGATAGAAACTTTAGACAGGCATTTAGTGAGCTTGACAGACTTAAAGATAAACTGGTAGTTGGAGATGCCGTTATAGAAAAGGCAGCATACATCTATAGAAAAGCACTGGAGAAAGGACTAGTACGAGGACGCTCAATTTCAGCATTGATTGCATCTTCTCTTTATGCAGCATGTCGTGATACTGAAACTCCTAGGACCTTAAAAGACGTTGCAAATTCAAGTAATATTAAAAGAAAAGATATTGCAAGATGTTATCGATTACTTCTCAGAGAACTTGGCTTAAAAATGCCGGTAGTTGATCCAGTAAAATGTGTTGCAAGAATTGCTAGTAAAGCTAGTTTATCTGAAAAGACCAAACGTGATGCTACAAAAATTCTCAAAAGAGCAGAAGAAATTAAAATTTCAGCAGGAAAAGATCCCATGGGCCTTGCAGCAGCTGCACTATATGTAGCATGTGTTACAAATGGAGAAAGTAAAACACAAAGAGATGTTGCAGAAGCTGCAGGTGTTACAGAAGTAACTATAAGAAATAGATACAAGGGGCTAAAAATAGCTCTAGATCTCTAACTCGGAATCTAATCTCAGGCACTAAAGCAACTATAGTTCAAATTCCGATAAATCCCTTTGATCAACTTTATTTACAATACTAAGAAAAAAGAATATGGCTAAAAAATTCGCTTGTGGAGATGTAGTAGACGGTTGTGCGTGGTCCATCACTGCAAAAGACGAAGAAGAATTATTTCAAAAAATAGCTGAACACGCAAAAGATACCCATAACATGTCAGAAATACCAGATGAAATCCTTCAGAAAGTCAAGTCTAAAATCACAGATGTTTAGTTAATTCAATCTCAAATCTACAACGATAAGTGTTCTATTTCGCTAAGTCACTTTACAACGAAAATATAATTTTGTTTTGCTTCATAATTCGGCAGGCAATATTCGTCATGTTTTGAGGAAATCAGATAGAACCCGTTGATATAATCATCAGCATTAGTACTAGAATTTTTAACATTAAAAATCTACATTATTTTATATTTTTAAGATAGTTCTTAAGCTAAAACAAATCAAGTAGTCTCTAATCTTTTTTCTTTCTTTAAATTTACATAATTCAAAAATAGCATTGCAATTGAAATTATTCCAGTAATGATGAATAAGATTTCTAAACTATTTGTAAGCGAATGAGAAAAAGCATTTTTAATAGTAATTTCATTAATATCTGCTAGAAAATAAACATAAGAAAAAATAAAATAATTTGTAGCCCAATGCACCAAAATTGCAGAGGGGAATCCGTGTTTAAAATACACCCATCCTATAATTATTCCACTTGCAGTTGCCTGTGCAAATTTTCCAAAACTCCATGGTTCACCAGAAATAATATGAGCCAATCCAAAAAATATTCCAACTATCACTATCAAAATTATTGCCTTTTTATTTTCATGGATGTTGAGTGACTGCGTTGGGTTCCATAGTGATTTGAAAAATAATTTAATTGATAATCTCTGTGAATAAATTAGAAAGAGTGGTATCCCAATTAGCATTACTCTAAATCCAATTTCTTCACTAATTGGTGCTGAGGTGACGTTAAAAAATTGAATTAAAACATCTGATTGTTGAGGAGGTTCTGTGAAAATCCCTAAACTTTGCTGAACAAAATCAATTATACCAGATATTACTATTAAGATTGTAAACCATTTGATTACAGAAACTAAATAATTTGATTTTGTTTCATACTTTCCTTCAGACATTATGGGCGAAAGAGCTTTTAGGAAATTTGTTTTTGGTCCTAAGACTGTAACAG
>SMUY01234871.1_pt1 | contig 11531 bp, 11 predicted proteins | sample 2456441 | NCBI WGS metagenome assembly SMUY01 (sample SAMN11095931, study PRJNA526329) | marine sediment metagenome | biome: Marine sediment; feature: Surficial sediment; material: Deep marine sediment; isolation source: Hadal surficial sediment | place: Pacific Ocean | collected 2014-11 | depth...
ACGAAGGATTTGATGTAATGCTGGAAACTGGAGGCAGCTTACCAATAAAAGATGTTGATAATAGAGTTTTGATAATAATGGATTTAAAATGTCCTTCAAGCAAAATGGAAAAGAAAAATTTGTATGAGAATATTAATTATCTCAAACCAAAAGACGAACTAAAATTTGTTATAGGAAACAGGGAAGATTATGATTGGTCGAAGGAAATTATTTCTAAATATGACTTAATAAATAAAAGTGAGATTTTATTTTCGGTAGTGTTTGGTGAACTTGAGCCGGTTACTTTAGTTAACTGGATAATTGAAGATAAACTTGATGTTAGATATCAATTGCAAATGCATAAATATATCTGGCATCCGGAAACAAAAGGTGTGTGATGAAAATTGCAAAAGAATTCCATTGGGAAATGGGTCATCGCTTACCCGAACATTTTGGGTTGTGTAAAAACATTCATGGGCATTCATATAAAATGATAGTTGAGTTTGAAGGTGAACTTGATGAACGAGGAATGGTAATCGATTTTTATGGTGTGGAGAAAAGAATAGCCCCAATCATTGATGAACTTGATCACGCTTTTATGGTGAAGAATGATGATAAGATAACGCTTGAGTTTTTAGAAAAACTAGACTCAAAAAAAGTTGTGGTTGATTTCTTTGCTACCGTAGAAAATATTTGCATTTATATTTCCGATAAAATTATAAAGAGCAATCTTCCGAAAAATATAAAGTTTATTAAAGTAAGAGTTTATGAAACTGCGGAGGATTACGCTGAGGAGGAGAAAAAAGTGTAAGCCGCGGATTCGCGGCAAATATCATTTCAATAATTTCTTCTACTTAACAATCTCATCTCATAATGAAGCTGCTAATTGAATCCTCTAATTGTTGTTAAATTATTCATTCTACTCTTTTAAGAAAGAGTTTCATTGATTAAATTTGATACGAATGTTAACAGAACTTGATATATTAAAGGATGTTACAGGTAGGTTTGATAAACTTAGCATTGAATATATGCTTACCGGTTCACTTGCAATATCCTATTATGTGCAACCCAGAATGACTAGAGATATTGATCTGGTTGTGGAAATCCTCCCCGTAATGATTGAAAGGATTGAACAAATATTTAAATCAGATTATTACCTATCAGTTGAATCAATAAAAGACGCTGTTAAAAACGAGTTTATATTTAACTTAATTCATAATAAAAGTTCGATAAAAATTGATTGCATTATCAGAAAAAATGAACGATACAAAATAGTCGAATTTGAAAGAAGAAAAAAAATTAAACTTACCGATTTCCATATATTTATTGTGAGCAAGGAGGATTTAATTATTTCAAAATTATTTTGGATAAAGGAAGGTAACTCAGAACTTCAAAAAAGTGATGTTAAAAATCTATTAAATTCAGGATTTGATAGGGAGTATTTATTAAATTGGGTCAAAGAATTGAATCTCCACAAGATATTCGATAAAATAGAATATGAATGATACAATACCTGAAATACAAGATAAGATAGACGATATTTATAAGAACAAAACTGGTGAAGAAAAACTACTCATTGCTTTAAGTATGTTTGAAACTGCACGGGAGATAGTTATTTCATCACTCCCCAACAACCTTACGGAAAGGGAATTACGGAAAGCATTATTTTTACGATTTTATGGAAATGATTTTAGCGTAAATGAAAAAGAAAAAATTCTTTCAATTCTTTAGCCACGAATTAACACTAATTTTCACGAATTGAATTAGTGCTAATTCGTGAAAACTTGCCTGACGGCAGTCAGGTTACTAGCTTCACTTTACCATTTTCTCCAACTTCATAATCTCATCTCTCAACGAAGCGGCTTTTTCAAATTCAAGATCTTTAGCTGCTTCGTGCATTTGTTCGCGTAATTGTTTAATCAAATCCTGCTTTTGCTCATTATCCATATATTTAAGAATTGGTTCTGCTACTTTAGAAAATCCGTAATCTTCCTTTCCATCCCTCTTTCTAACATCGGCGATGGAAGTGGAATTCATTATTTCCTCAACACTTTTATAAATTGTTGCAGGCACAATGTTATTCTTCTCATTATACTCTTTTTGTAGTTTTCTTCGCCGGTTAGTTTCGCGTATCGTCTTTTGCATCGATTGTGTAATTACATTGGCATACATTATAACTATGCCGTTTACATTTCGTGCTGTTCGCCCTGCAGTTTGCATCAAAGATCTTTCGCTGCGTAGGAACCCTTCCTTATCAGCATCTATAATTGCAACGAGAGAAACTTCCGGTAGATCCAATCCTTCACGTAACAAATTAACACCAACCAAAACATCAAACTCACCTAACCGCAGGTCGCGGAGTATCTCAACCCTCTCCAAAGAATCAATATCGCTGTGGATGTAACGAACAAGTATTCCAATTTTATCTAAATAATCCGCAAGGTCTTCAGCCATCTTTTTTGTGAGAGTTGTTACAAGTGTTCTCTCTTTCCGTGTCACCCTTCCGCGTATCTCGCCGATCAGATCGTCAATCTGTCCGGTAATAGGTCTTACTTCAATTGGCGGATCGAGAAGACCGGTAGGACGAATTATCTGCTCAACTATAACACCATCGCTTTTTTCTAGTTCGTAATCGGAAGGTGTTGCGCTAATGAAGATCAATTGGTTTAACTTTGCATTAAACTCTTCAAATTTCATCGGTCTGTTATCTAATGCGGATGGAAGACGAAATCCATAATCAACAAGATTCTCTTTTCTTTTTCTGTCTCCTTTATACATTGCTCTTAGCTGAGGAATAGTAACATGAGATTCATCAATCACCAAAAGAAAATCATCTGGAAAATAATCGAGAAGCGTGTATGGTCTTGAGCCGGGTTCTCTGCCATCCATATGACGCGAGTAATTTTCGATACCGGAACAGTATCCTATTTCCTTTATCATCTCGATATCAAAACGTGTACGCTGCTCAATACGTTGTGCTTCAATGTACTTTTCTTCTTTTCTGAAATAATCCAACCGTTCTTTCAATTCCTCATCAATACTATAAATCGCCTTCTGTAATTTGTCTCTGTCTGTCACAAAATACTTCGCTGGATACACAGGCGCCGATTCAACTTCCCTAATAACTTTACCGGTTTGTGAATCAATAATCGAAAGCCGTTCTATTTCATCATCCCAGAACTCAATCCGCAAAGCTTCTTCATACTGGTATGCAGGAATTATCTCAACAACATCGCCCCTTGCCCGAAAAGTGCCTCGCTTAAAATCAACATCATTTCTTACAAAATGAATATCAATTAAATTACGTAAAAGTTTTTTCCTTTCAACTCGTTCACCTTTTCTTATAAAAATTATTTGATCTGCATAATCCTGAGGTGCCCCGATTCCGTATATACAGCTAACACTTGCAACAACAATTACATCGGATCTTCCTTCAATTAACGAAGTGGTTGCTTTTAAACGAAGGCGGTCAATCTCTTCGTTTATGGAAAAATCTTTTTCTATATATAGATCACTTTTAACAACATAAGCTTCGGGTTGATAGTAATCGTAATAGCTGATGAAAAACTCTACTGCATTGTTGGGAAAGAACCCTTTGAATTCAGAGTAGAGTTGTGCGGCAAGAGTTTTGTTGTGGGATATTATAAGAGTTGGTTTGTTAACTTCATTAATTACATTTGAGATGGTAAAAGTTTTCCCGCTTCCTGTAACACCAAGAAGAGTTTGAAATTTATCACCGCGTTTTAATCCTTCTACAAGTTGGTCAATTGCTTGCGGTTGATCGCCGGTGGGACTATAATTTGATACAAGTTCAAATTTATTCATTTGATTTAATCAAGCAGCACATCGTGTGCATGAAACGAATCTTTGTTAAGATGTCCCCGCAGCACTACTACTTTAACCGATTCAATTCCTGGTGGAATATGATCTGCATGAACCTGGACAACCTTTCCTGTCTTATCAACTGCGAAGAATGCATTATTGTTTATCCCTCTATCATGAAGAATCTCTACTTTTATATCTTTCACTGCACTGTTATTTGTGTCAAAATCCGAGAAAGATCCGAGCCCTTCTTTGGAAAAATAAACAAAATAAACAAAGGCTATAATAGATAGTACAAGTAATGGTAGAATTAATTTCTGTAAATGTTTCATAATCTTATTCCTTATTATTTGGAAGGCAAATTTAGTAATTTTTATTAGTAGTAAAAATGAAATTTTATTAACTCTAATTAAGGAATATTATGAACAATCAGAAAATATGGATAATCGCTGCAGGAAAGGAACATCACAATGGTAGGAGGAATTTACCACTTAGACACTTAGTACACTTAGAATCACCAAGTCAATTTCGTTTGGATTTTACTTAACTGCTCGTAATTTAAAATAAACTTCTTCCGGAGAAAAAATTCCGGCAAAAAATCTCTCATAAATTACCGGCTCAATGTTTACAATAAAATCCATCCACTTTAATGCGGCAAAATGTGATGTAATGAATTTCTTTTCAACAACTTCAAACTGTGCTTTACCTTCATAGTTTGTGCGATGATCCAATTTCCATTTTTCATAAAACTTTAACTTACGATTACCTAAGAATTCATAATTATCGAAGGTGCGGATGGAAAAAGGAATTTTATGATCGGGCTCGCCAAAGTATTTTGTGTTGAGGAAGAAAGGAGCATAAACAATTAGCAATCCATTGGGCTTAAGTATTCTGTAAATCTCTGAAATATAATCATGAAAATTATTTAAATGCTCTAAAATATGTGAAGCAAATACTTCATCGAATGTATTATCATCAAACGGATATGGAAATTTATTTAAATCGTGGATTTGATTTCCACCATAATCAACAACATCAAGATTCACATATCCTTCCTTAATGTCTTTACCGCAGCCGAGGTTTAGTTTCAAAGATAATTCCTCTTTATTTTCTTAATGGTCTTTTCTTAATTACTCCACCGTGCGCATCTTTTATACTGTTCATAATAATAAAGGCATCCGGATCAATTTTATCAATTTCCCTTTTTAGTTTAGCAAGTTCAAGCCTTGTAACTACTGTATAAACAATATCAACCTTTTGCAGCTCGTCTCCTCGTTTGGCAAATCCCCGTTTACCGGAATACAGAGTAACACCCCTTCCTAAGTTCTCTATTATAGCCAATCTTATCTCCTCACTTTTATTAGAAATAATAGAAACACCTGTATATTCTTCAACACCTTCAATTACAAAATCTACTGTTCTCGAGGCGGCAAGGTATGTTAAAATTGCATATAATGCTATCTCGACTGATAAAATATAAGCACCAAACAAAAATATAATCGTGTTGAAAATCAAAATAATGTCTCCGATTGTAAGACCTATTCGTTTAGTTAAATAAACCGCAAGTACCTCTGTGCCATCAATTACAGCACCCCCCCTAATTGATAAGCCAATACCAAGACCCAGAAAAAACCCACCGAATATAGCAACAAGTAATTTATCCGCAGTAACAACCGGATAGGGAATAAAATAGATTGCCAGGGCAAGCCCTATTATAGCAATGATACTTTTGATTGCGAATGTTTTACCTATTTGCGAATAACCAACAACAAGGAAAGGAAGATTTATTACAACAAGCAGAACTGATAGGGAGATACCGGTAATCTGTTGCACTAATAACGATATACCTGTTACACCACCATCGATAAAAGAATTTGGAAGCAAGAATCCTTTCAAGCCGAAACCAGCAGATGCAATAGCAAACAAAATAAGCATTGCATCTCTAACAAAATAAGAAATATAAAATTTATATGTATTGATGTCTTCCTGCAATTGTTCTTCATCAGATTTTATATCTGTCTTTTTAGATTTTCGGAAAAGAAGATCAATAATTATTTGGGAAGATTTCTTTTTCAAGTTTTTATTCCTTCAATGTGAATGATGAATAAGTCCCGTGTTTGGATCATTAAACACTGAAATTTTTGTGTAAGAATTTTCTCAGCATTTTAAGCAGATCACAATCCAAACTTATAAAAATGAAGTGAAATAATTAATTGTTTTTCAATAAATAAAAAAGCCCGACTCAAATGAGCCGGGCTTATAATACGGTTGATGAATATAGATTAGTTCAATGAAACTAATGGGTTATCAATTCCTTCGATAATAATTTCTTCAATCTTTAGTTTTTTAACACCGCTGCTGATCACATCAAGTTCTGCAGCAGCAGCTTTTGAAAGATCAATCTGGCGACCGGGGATGTAAGGACCGCGATCATTGATTCTAACAATTACAGATTTATTTGTTCTTGTATTCGTTACCCTAAGAATAGTACCGAATCTTAAAGATTTATGAGCAGCAGTTAATGCATTCTGATCATAAATCTCTCCATTAGCAGTTAATCTTCCGTGAAACCTTGGCCCGTACCATGACGCTCTCATTGTTCCACGATCAATATACCGGATAATTGAAGTATTGATAATGCTCTGTTCCTGAACCGGTACAAATTCTTCTGTAAGAATTGCAGTTTCAGAAGATACCTTATCATTCGTAGCAATAGTGAAACCTACTAATCCAATCACGGCAAGAATCATTACCATTTTACTTAATGACTTCAAGCATCGCCTCCTTGATTATTTATAATGACTTTTCACCTACAATTATAAGAATAGCGTAATTCAAAGGCAATAAAAGAGTTATGCTTAAAGACCTAAAGTAGAATATGCCAAATTATCGACTATTTAGGTTTTATGGTCGGGTTGTGTTATTTTTCTTAGCACAAGTAAGTATTTACCGATAAAAATAAAGAGTTGAAAATGACGGTGATTGTTTTCCAAAAAATCTAAGAGGCGTAAAGATTTAAACAAATTTTGGAAGTGAAATAAAATATTCAAATTGCGAAAATAGTATTTTTTTATTTAGATTTATTTTATGAATCAAAAATGGCATAAGACTCTTAAAAAAGAGCTAAACCTGTTTCACGTTTACGCTATTGCAACAGGCACAACCTTAAGTGCTGGTTTTTTTCTTCTGCCGGGATTAGCCGCACTTGAAGCAGGTCCCGCTGTTCCCCTCGTATATCTTATCGCAGTAATCCCATTGGTACCTGCAATGTTTTCCATAATTGAATTAGCGACTGCAATGCCAAGAGCCGGTGGTGTTTATTATTTCTTAGATAGAACAATGGGCCCAATGGTTGGAACGGTGGGTGGATTTGGCACATGGTCTGCGCTGGTTTTAAAAGTTGCTTTTGCACTTATTGGAATGGGTGCGTATATAAAATTATTTTTCCCCTCAGTTCAGATTGTTCCGGTTGCTGTAGTAATTGCACTTGTGCTTGGATTGCTGAGTCTCTTTGGTTCAAAGAAGACCGGGAGACTACAGATTATTTTAGTAGCCGTACTTCTTTTTTGTTTGTTGATATTTATTGGTGGTGGTTTGCCTCAAATAAACATGATCCACTTCGATAATTTTTTATCATCCGAATGGTCATCAATTTTATCTGCTTCAGGATTGGTTTATATAAGCTATGTTGGATTAACAAATATTGCAAGCTTATCCGAAGAAGTTAAAAACCCGGAACGTAATTTACCACTCGGAATATTTTTAGCACTCGGTACCGCACTAATTATTTACGTATTGGGCACTATGGTAATGATAGGAGTAATTCCTTTGGAAAGATTTGTTGGGGACTTAACTCCCGTAGCAACTGCCGGGGAATATTTATTCGGCGAAGTTGGATTAATCTTTTTCTCTATTGCAGCTCTGTTCGCATTCATCGCTGTTGCGAATGGTGGGATGCTTAGTGCATCAAGATATCCGCTCGCACTTAGCCGCGATCATCTTCTTCCCCGTTATTTTTTAAAGATGAGTAAATGGAGCACACCATCCTTTGCAATTTTAGTTACAGTAGGAACTATAGTTGTTATCCTTTTACTTTTAGACCCAACCGGAATAGCTAAGCTTGCAAGTGCATTTCAGTTGATGGTTTTTGCGCTTATATGTTTAGCTGTAATAATTATTAGAGAAAGTAAAATTGAAGCGTACGATCCCGGTTTTAAGTCTCCCTTATACCCATGGATGCAGATATCAGGAGTAGTGCTGCCATTCTTCTTAATCGTTGAGATGGGCTTAATGCCTTTATTGTTCAGTCTTGGATTGATAACTGTAGGAATTGCATGGTATTGGTTTTACGGCAGAAGCAGAGTTGTGCGTACAGGGGCAATCTATCATTTGTTCGAACGAATAGGGCGATTACGTTATGATGGTTTGGATACAGAATTGAGAGGCATTTTAAAAGAAAAAGGTTTAAGAGAAGCTGATCCGTTTGATGAAATTGTAACACGAAGTTTGGTCATTGATCTAAAAGAAAAAAAAGAATTTGAAGAGATTGTGAAAGAAGCTTCAAATTGGATATCTCAATTTGTAGATAAATCTTCAGCAGAAATAGAAAAGCAATTTTTAGATGGAACGAGAATGGGCGCCACTCCTGTTACTCATAATATTGCACTTCCTCATTTAAGATTGAAAGGATTAAAACAAGCGGAGATGGTAATCGTTAGAGGTAATGAAGGAATTCATATAAAATTTAAAAACCCTTTAACAGATTTTGAAGAGGACGAGCAAGATGTTCATGCAGTGTATTTTTTGGTTAGCCCCGAAGCAGACCCCACACAGCATTTAAGAATATTAGCACAAATCGCCGGGAGAGTTGAAGAAGAATCTTTTGAATCAGAATGGCATGATGCAAAAGACGAACAGGAAATAAAAGAAGCACTTATTCACGAAGATCGTTGTTTATCACTTGTTATAAGTAATGAGACTGCTGCAAAGGTTTTAATTAATAAACCTTTAATGGAAATTCGTTTCCCTGAAGGTTGTTTGGTAGCGATGCTGCGAAGGGAGGGACAAACAATTATTCCCAAGGGAAGCACAGTTATTTTGGAAGGAGATAGATTAACTATCATTGGCGATCCGAAAAGTATGGCTGAAATTAAAAAAGAGTATGAGGGTGTATGATGAGGTTTAACCCTGTTCTAAATTATAAAGTCGTTAATCCGCGCCATCGTCTTCGAGGCGAGTCGATATTCTTAATTCAATTCCGCTGTTGAAATTTCAATTGATATATAATTTGCCCCGGTTATTTCCGGGCATTTTTTGTATATTTTTGATAATAAGAAAGCAATTTTTTAATCGGAGAGCTTTAAATGAAAAAATTATTTGCTTTGGTATACTTTATTATTTTTCCTTTACTGATATGTTCGTCACTAATCGCACAGGTAATTGGAGAGGGTGGATGGAGAGTTGGAGAAAAACAGATAAGAATTTCTGCTAGTAATCCCGAACACGTTCGGAACTTATACAACTTAAAGTTCAATTTCGACTTTTACGGACCAGATTACGATCATATCATTGCTTATGTCACCTCATCTGAATTAGCTAAAATAGAAGGGATAGGGATTCCCTACGTAGTTGAAATTGAAGATCTAAATAAACACAACGAAAATATATGGGAGACGCTCGATGCATATCATACTTACCAGGAAATAATTGATCTTGCTGATAGTTTGGAAACAAACTTTCCCGAGATCTGTAAGAAATACATTTTTGGTTATTCAATTCAGAATCGACAGTGTGTGGCTCTGAAAATTAGCGACAATGTTGAAATTGATGAACCTGAAGCGGAAGTAATGTTTGATGGTGGAATTCATGGTAATGAAATTGGTGGCCCTGAAAATATAATCCGTTTTGCACGCGACCTTTGTATACAATATGGTTCCGATCCTATAGTAACTGATTTAATAAATAACCGTGAGATTTGGCTTTACTTAATGGTTAATCCGGATGGCAGATACTATGATACACGCTATAATGTTAACGGTGTAGATCTGAACCGCGATTGGGCTTACATGTGGGACGCATGGGGAGGAAGCACAGGACCATGCTCACAGGTTGAATCAAAAGCTTTAAGAGAATGTATGTATAACAATCAATTTGTTATTCATACAACATATCACAGCGGTACCGAGTATATTTCCTGTCCGTGGAGCTACCGACCCGATCAACCACTTGATTGGGATCGCATTTATCAATTGGCTGGAGTTTATTCTTCTGTTTCCGGCTACTCAAATTTAGAATACGGTCAGGGTTATAGTGGTATGTATGGGATTAATGGAAGTACTAAAGATGGTAACTATGGGATAATGGGTTCAGTCAGCTGGTCAATGGAGATCTCTAATAGCAAGCACCCACCGACCTCACAAATAATGATGTATTACAACTGGAACTATCCTTCAATGATTGCTATGATTGAATATGCCGGCTATGGATTGGAAGGGACAGTAACTGATGCAATAACAGGGGATCCGATTACGGCAGCAGTATTCGTGAATGATTATTATCCTGCTTATTCAGATCCAACCGCTGGAGATTACCACAAGTATGTACTTCCGGGTACTTATTCGATAACTATAACAGCCAACGGGTATCAAAGCCAAACCATTAATAATGTGGTAGTTACTTCTAACAGCGCTGCAATTACTAATTTCCAGTTGCAGCCAGGTGGAGGTCATTTTGTATATAAGTTTTCTGCATCACAAATACCGGACAATAATTTTCTAGATGAAGGATTAACACATGCTGTGTTAGGATCCCCGGATGATATTAATTATTCAATAGGGAAAAACGGTTGGTGTGTTCTTGATATGCTAAATCCAATCATTGACGGAGCCGGTTCGGATCTTATTGTATATGAAGGGGATTCTTCCCCTGAAGGATATTATTGTTATGCTGGTCAAACCATTGATGGACCCTGGCATTTATTGGGACCCGGAACCGGGACAACGCAATTCGATCTTGCAGCATCCGGATTAGCGGAAGCACAGTTTATAAGAATTTTAGACGATGGTGATGGGACTGCTATTGCACAAAATGCCGGCTTTGATCTGGATGCAATTAAAGCTACTGATATAATTCCTGTGGAACTTGTCTCATTTACTGCTGAGAATGTTATGAATGAAGTAATCCTCAAATGGCAAACAGCCACTGAAACAAATAATATGGGATTTGAAATAGAAAGGTCAAATGTCCGAATTGAAACGCTAAATGAAAATGTTTGGGATAACCTCGGTTTTGTTGATGGAAATGGAACCGCAACTGAAATAACAAGATATAGTTTTACCGATCAGATAGAAAAATCAGGTACTTACTTATACAGGTTAAAACAAATTGATTTTGATGGTACAGTAAACTACAGCTCGGAAATTGAAGTTGATGCGAATGGACCGACAGAATTCAGCCTTTATCAAAATTACCCAAATCCATTCAACCCGGCTACAACAATTAAATTTTCGCTGGCCAAACAAGCTAATGTAAAGATTGTTGTTTATAATGTAGTTGGGCAAATTGTAGTTGAATTGATAAATAAAACAATGGAAGAAGGATATCACGAGGTTCAGTTCATTGCGAACGATTATGCCAGTGGAATATATTATTATAGATTGAAAACATCTGAATTTACATCCATTAAGAAAATGTTATTACTGAAATAACGACAAATGTCGTAATGTAAATAG
>SMUY01356174.1_pt1 | contig 11530 bp, 9 predicted proteins | sample 2456441 | NCBI WGS metagenome assembly SMUY01 (sample SAMN11095931, study PRJNA526329) | marine sediment metagenome | biome: Marine sediment; feature: Surficial sediment; material: Deep marine sediment; isolation source: Hadal surficial sediment | place: Pacific Ocean | collected 2014-11 | depth 0-1...
ACTGCGGATGTTGTGATGGTGGCAAGTAAGGATAAAGCACAGGAGCTTAAGGAAATAATCAGCACATTGGAGGCCAGACAGCGAGAAGAACGGTTAACGCATCGGCGTGTTTTTCGACCCTGGGGGTTTTATGAAACGGTGGATACTGGTGAGCACTTTCAGGTAAAGCGAATTACCGTCAATCCAGGCAAAAAACTATCATTGCAGCTTCATCATAAAAGAGCTGAACACTGGGTCGTTGTGAATGGGACGGCGACAGTGACAAAAGGTGAAGAGGTGTTTTCCTTGAGCAAGAATGAATCAACCTACATTCCGATTGAAGTCAAACATCGACTTGAAAATGCAACAGATCAGCCGCTGGAGACTATTGAAGTACAGTCCGGAAGTTATCTGGGCGAAGATGATATTGAAAGGTTTGAAGATGACTTTGGACGGGAATGACGTGTTAATGGGACAGCAGTGTAATTTTCCAGCCAAAGCCGAAGTGGGAATCAATGAATTAAGCACGGCCTAAGGATTGTGTTATTGTTGTCGTCCCGCAAACGCGGGAATCCAGTTATACACAGTTCAATCACGGGTTTAATCCATGAAAATACTTGTCACGGGGGTAGCGGGGTTTATTGGTTCACATATTTGCTTGAGCTTGCTAGGGCGCGGTGATGCAGTCATTGGTCTGGATAATTTGAATGACTATTATTCAGTTTCGTTAAAAGAGGCCCGGCTTAAAAGGATTCAGGACTTCTGTCAACCGACGGTTACTAGCAAAAAGACCTGCGGTGAATTTCAATTCGTGAAAATGGAGCTGGCCGATCGTTCTGGCATGGAAACCTTATTTAAAGGATCAAAATTCGATAAAGTAATCCATCTGGCCGCGCAAGCAGGGGTTCGCTATTCAATCGAAAACCCATACGCCTATATTGATAGTAATATCGTTGGTTTTCTGAATGTATTGGAAGGCTGTCGCCACAATAAAGTAAAACATCTGGTCTACGCTTCTTCCAGCTCTGTTTATGGTGCCAACGAAAGCATGCCATTTTCTGTACACGACAACGTCGATCATCCACTTTCCCTCTATGCCGCCAGTAAAAAATCAAATGAACTCATGGCACACACCTATTCGAATCTTTATGATCTGCCGACCACAGGACTTCGTTTCTTTACCGTGTATGGACCCTGGGGACGTCCAGATATGGCCTTGTTCTTATTCACCAAGGCCATACTGGCGGGCGAACCCATCAAGGTGTTTAATTATGGCAAACACAGAAGAGATTTTACTTATATTGATGATACCGTAGAAGGCGTTATCAGAACGCTGGACAAGCCAGCTCAAGCAGACCAAAGTTGGACAGGAACAAAACCTGATCCTGCAAGCAGTAATGCACCGTGGCGACTTTATAACATTGGCAATAACAATCCTGTTGACTTGCTTACTTATATAGAAACGCTGGAAAAAGCACTGGGTAAAACTGCAGAAAAAGAATTATTACCACTACAGCCCGGTGATGTGCCCGACACCTATGCTGATGTCCAGGCATTAGTCGATGATGTAGCTTATCAACCGAGCACTTCAATAGAAGAAGGGATCAGGCGATTTGTTGAATGGTATTTGGGATATTTCAATGAATCATAATCGTTCAAAAAGTAAAATTTTTAAATAATAGTTAATTTAAGAGATTATTGGATTTAATGGGGAATTGTATTTCAGCACTTACCAAATCGCTCTTAACTGAGTGTCTGGAGAATTGGGGGGAGAACCACAATCATACTTAATCTAGTAGTTTAGTTTATGCAGCAAACTACTTGTTTTTATTTAGTTATATTGTCTATAATCTGCAGAAGTGTTAATATATATATATATTAAATTAATATATATGATATGTGGTCCCTATGACATTAGTCGGCTAACAGACGTTTGAGTTGGTCATTCTCTTTCTTCAGATCAATCACTTCTGTGGAGGTGACTTCCCGTTTAATGTCACCGGCTAATCGTTACTTCCCGGCTTCTAGAAATTCCTTGCTCCAACGGTAATACAAATTTTGATTGATATTTTCTCTGCAACACAGTTCAGCAATGCTTTCTTCACCGCGCAGTCCTTCCAGTACAATCCGGATCTTTTCTTCAGCCGAATATTTTTTGCGCGTACGACGGCGTATATCTTTAACCAACTTCTCGGTATTATTGCTCATGATGAGACTCCTGTTTTATAGGTTTAACTTATCAGAAGTCTCTCGTAATATTTAGCTCAATTGTGTCTCATTTCTTTTGAAGGGATACAACAAACATCTTTATGAACAATTAGTAGGATCCCCAAGTGTGATCAGTAGAATTATTTACTTCTTCTGTAATTCTACGTATAAACATAGGGGGTTTGCTGACTCGATGACAAACAGGGATCCACAGTATTTAAGATGCTCTTGACAGCATCTCATCTATGCTTATTATTAATCTTTGATTAGTGAAAGACTTGTCGATAAAATCCAGCGGAATACCGACAACTTTTAAAAGATATGTCATAATATTTTTATTATTTATTTTATTTCTTAAGGTATAAGGCTTTGAAATATTGTCCTATAAGCAATAAATATAAGTCACTCTAAGAGTTATAGATGTACCAAGATTTATAAAACACGGGGCCTTCTAATGGGAACAAAATCCAAAATAGAGAGTTTTGAGCAAACCACGAAGACGCTTCATGGTCACCGGCGCAGATTAGACGATCGAATAAACTTCAGCTCTATTCTGAATTCTGCAACGAATGCCATTATTTTAACCGATCAGGATGGTGTGATCTCTTTTGTTAATCAGCAGACCACAGAGCTGTTTGGTTACGAGCAAGATGAGTTGATTGGTCTAAAGATTGAGATGCTACTACCTGAACGCTTTCAGCACCGATACGTTGATCACCGCAAGGATTATAATACCAATCAAAAAATACGGGAGATGGGGATTAGTTTGAATCTTTTTGCATGCCGAAAGGACGGCACCGAGTTCCCTTGTGAGGTCGGTTTGAGTCCACTGAAAACGGCTGATGGTGATTATGTAGTCTGTGGATTGCATGATATCAGTATACGCAAGCATGCTGAAGGTGCGTTGTTTTGTTAGAAAGCGAACGGAAATTAAATGAGCAGTACACTGAATTGGAGATTATTTACAGTACGTCCCCTATGGGCATGTGCTTTATGGACACGGATTTACGTTATTTGAGGTGTAATGAAAAACTCGCCGAGATCAATGGCATTTCTGCTGCTGACCACATCGGCAGAACGTTACGAGAAATTGTCCCCGAAATTGCAGAAACGATGGAGCATATTTATCGCACAGTGATCGATACAGGTGAGCCTGTTATCGACGTTGAAGCCAGCATGACAGCAGGCACTGATTCGCAAAAGAAAAGATACTTTTCAGCTTGCTATTACCCGGTCAAATCGGAGGATGGTGTTGTCCGTGGTGTCAGTTCCATTGTTCAGGAAATCACCGCACGCGTGGAGGTTGATAAGGCTCTAAGTGAAAGTCAAGAGCGTTACAAGCAACTTGTTGAGCACGCGAGCGATATCATCTATCGAACCGATTTAGAAGGCTATTTTACATATATTAATCCCATAGCCATTAGCATTATGGGATATACGGAAGAAGAAGTTCTGGGTGAACATTTTACCAAAGGTGTCGTACAAGCTTATCGAAGAAAGACGATAACTTTTTATGAGAGACAATTGCGTAAACAGATTAAGAATACGTATTACGAATATCCAGTTTTGGCAAATGATGGTACCGAAGTATGGTTGGGGCAAAATGTACAACTGATATGGGAGAAGGGACAGATCGCAGGGTTTCAGGCCGTCGCGCGTGATATCACCGCACGCGTGGAGGTTGAGGTGTCCTTGCAAGAGGCACATGAACAGTTAGAAAACCGAGTCCAGGAGAGGACTAAGGAGCTAACAGAAGCAAACGTTAAATTGAAGAATGAAAATACCGAGCGCAAACTAGCGGAAACTGCATTAAAAGAAAGTGAAGAACGTAACCGCTTATTACTTGATTCAACAGCCGAAGCCATTTACGGATTAGACCTCAACGGTAACTGTACTTTCTGTAATTCTGCCTGTCTAAGGATGTTGGGTTATGAAACCCAGGACAACCTGCTCGGCAAGAATATGCATGGATTGATTCACCATACTCGGGTCTCCGGTTCGCCCTATCCTGTTGAAGACTGCCAGATCTATAAAGCATTCATCAGGAATGAAAGAAGTCACGTCGATACAGAAGTGTTGTTTCGAAAGGATGGAAGTAGTTTCCCGGCAGAATACTGGTCCTACCCTATCAACTCCGATGGTAAAACTATTGGCTGTGTGGTGACATTCATGGACATCACCGAGCGCAAGCGGGCAGAGGAGTATTTACTAAAATACGAACACATAGTCTCCGCTAGTGTTGACCTGCTGGCATTTTTAAATAAGGACTATATCTATCAGGCAGTGAACGACTCATATCTTGACTACTTTGGGAAGAGTCGGGGAGAGGTGATCGGGCATCAAGCGAGTGAGATCTTGGGGCAGGAGGTATTCGAGAACCAAGTTAAACCAAACATGGACCGGTGTCTGACAGGGCAGCAAGTTAACTTCCAGATTTGTCTGAATTATCAGAAGAATGGACACCGCTATATGGATGTTTACTACTCCCCGTTCCGGGAAAGTGATGGGTCGGTTTCGGGTATCGCCGCAAACATCCGTGACATCACAGAGAAAAAACAGGCAGAAGAAGAGGCAAGCATGCACCGTGAGCGCCTGGCACACCTTGTCCGAGTACAGACTCTTGGCGAAATGGCCTCGGGAATTGCGCACGAAATTAATCAGCCACTGGCCGCTATCGATAGTTATGCGCAGGCCAGCCGAAGGCATCTTCAATCCGGGAAGGCTAACACTGGCAAGGTGGAGGAACTTATTGAAAAAATAAGTGATCAGGCCAGACGTGCCGGCAGTATTATAAGTCATCTGCGTGCGATGATGCAGAACAAAATAAGCAATCCAGTTGCGCTAGACATCAATAATCTACTCGGAGAGGCAGCGAAATTAGCGGGGATAGAAACCAAGAATAATGACTGCAACCTCATATTTAAATATTCCCGTTCACTTCCAAGAGTTATCTGCGATGAGATCCAGATCCAGCAGGTGGCGCTTAACTTAATCAGCAACGCTGTAGAAGCAATGGGTGACATAGCAGATGATGTAGAGAAAAATATCAATGTAGAAACTAGGATTAAAGATGACAACTATGTGGAGGTTTGCATTTCTGACAACGGTCCTGGTATTAACGATCGAGATGTGAATAATATTTTCGAAGCATTTTACACGACAAAAGACTCAGGTTTGGGGATGGGTCTGACGATTTGCAAGAGCATCATTGAGAACCATGGGGGAAAGTTAGGATATTTGCAGAGTAAGACGGGCGGTGCTAGATTCTATTTTTCCTTACCTGTTGAGAAATAGAGAAATTTGATCATATGACGGAACAAAAAGTATATATTATTGACGACGATGAGGCTGTACGTGATTCGATAAAGGAACTGGTCGAATCTGTCAGCCTGAATGCCGAGATATTCGAAAGTGCGGTTTCATTCCTCGATTCTTTTACAACCGATAAGGCCGGATGTCTTGTACTGGACATCCGCATGGCCAAGATGAGTGGACTTGTTTTGCAAGAACGGCTTAATGAAATGGGTGCAACGCTACCTGTTATCTTTATTACCGGCCACGGCGATGTCGACATGGCGATAAAAGCACTTAAGTCCGGTGCCGTGGATTTTATTCAGAAGCCCTACCATGATCAGAATTTGTTGGATAGTATTAACGATGCTCTGGAACTGGACAATCGGAACCGAAACGTATTCCAACATGAAGAGACCATGGGAAAGTGTATTGAAAAACTTACCAAACGTGAGCATCAAGTCATGGATTTACTTTCGCAAGGGCATACAAACAAAATGATTGGCAAAAGTCTTGATATCAGTCCACGTACTGTAGAGGTCCACCGTCAGCACATATTACAAAAGTTCAATGTCAAATCAGTTACCCAGCTTATGTATCTACTCAACCGATCAGCTTCCTAAGTCGTCGTATAAGTCCTCGCTTGTCTTGGCCCGACAGCGTGTATATGTTTGATAGTAATACCGCTGCCAACTACGTAAGTATATCCGTAGATGACCGCATACTTTTCAGTTTGTTATTCACATATACTCACTTCACTTCAAAAAAAATTAAATTTACATCCAACAACCAATAAACGGTTCTGAAACCATTTTTATTGCTTGCATGCTACTAAACATTATTTTTAATAAATGGCTAAATCAGATACAAAGCAGTATCAGACAAATAAAATTATTTACGTGGTGGAACCGGATAGTTCAATACACGAACAGATTGCTTCACTTTATACCTCCTCCTCGTGTTCAGTAATGATGTATACATGTGCTGAAGGCTTCCTCGAGCAATCCGAGATTGTGTCCGGCTGTCTCATCATAGGAACAGAGATGCCCGGTATGAGTACTGTTGAATTAATGCAAGAACTTAAATACCTGGGGATCAAGATCCCGGTCATCGTACTGGGTGATAAAGATGATTTGCCAAAGGCAGTCAAAGTTATGCGTGCGGGCGCGTTGGATTTTATCGGCAAGCCTTTCACTAATCAGAGATTAAAAATAAGCATAGATGAGATGCTGTCAAGAGTATCTTAAATACTGTGGATCCCTGTTAGTCGTCGAATCAGTAAACATCTTATATTGATACATAGAATTACAGAAGAAGTAAGTTATACTACTGAACACACTTAGGGATCCTACTAATTGTTCATAAAGATGTTTGTTTTAAAATCTTACACGTCATCAAATCTTTGGCGGTTTACATTTTAAATATAATTATTATTAATTCTTTTTACACTCTTTGGTTGGGGAGGTTTGCCTGAATCTGAGGCCTACTATCTTAATGTGGAGCAGAACCTTCCAGTGGGCGCCTATCAACTCACCGTCAAGGACGTGCCGGTGGATGCCTTCTGGTCTATCAGCCTTTACACCACAACAGGGATGGTTACTATACTTATCTCTGCCAAAATTAAAAATAATTAAGAGCTGTTAATGTGCTCAGGTTAAACTACTTAAAACAGTCACCAGGTCTGTTATTTTTCATTATATCATTGCATGAGTTCACTAACCCAGTTTGTGCGAATAATGACCCTGCACTATTAATTCTTACACTTTCGGAAACGATCTCTTCCGATTATCATCAGGATATGAAGCGGCATTCGGATGATAGCGCAAATTTAATTGGAATGACCAACACTGATCAATCATTAATTGACGAGACTGTAATACTGACAGCTGACTATGACATCCAAATTGATGACCTAACCCAGGCTGTTAATAAAAATGAAAAATCGCCTGATGTAAAATTACCTACCCAAGAAAGTGAGCAAGATGTTCTGGCGGGATCAACAGCACCGGGGGTGCCCTATATCGATCAGGTGCTGGATGAATTAGCGCTTAAAGCACCGAAATTTGTCATAGAAGAAGTAGAACAACCCGAAGGCCGGCGTTTTTTAAGTACAGAATATCGTTTATATGAAAGGGAAATAAATAACAAAGATTCGTCATTTGAACATGGCGCTGTAGTCCGTTGGAGTCGTGAAACCATAGATTACGGGACATTAAGCTTTGATGGTCAACTGAAAAAACAGACAGGTGATTTGTTTCCTGATGACCAAAACAGTTTTGGTGAACAGCTAACATTAAGACAGAATGACTTTGCACTTAACAATAACTGGTTAATGAATAATACAATTGGGGATATGAGGGGAACCACAAATTCCATGATCAGCTCCAGTTACCGGTTTCATCTTCCTTCTTCCTTGATCCGCGGCGCGGATACCCTCCTGTATTCAGAGGACGCTGAGTTGCAGTTAACCGCTGGTGAAATCGGAAACCTTCAAGGTATCAGGACTCAGTCATTTGAATCTTCCGGTGGCAGCTTATGGGGTCTGGGATATGTACAGGATTTTAAAGAAAACTGGACAGCTGGATTGCAAAGCTGGACAGTTAACGCAGATGAAAGTATTGAGGATCACTCCAGTATTGCCGCCCTCCTGCAATATAAACACCCCGATAAAATAGATCTTTATCAATTACATTCACTTGTAAATGATAGTGATGAATGGGGGCTGTGGCTGGATGGTTATAATGTGTTGGGTCGCTGGCGGCACCATTATGGGCTTTTTCGGTTTCAGCCGGATTTGCTCTGGACTGATGTTTCAATTGCAAATGATCGGCAGGGATTTTATTGGCGTGGTGACAGAATTTCATTCCGCCGCAACTGGAGTTTTGGCTTGGAGTTTGAAGAGACTAATGTTGAAGATGATACCAATATAGCGGGACAAGAAACGACCAAGGCTTTCAGTTCTGTGTTTTGGCGCTTGACCAGAAATACGAGTGTTGGCGGGAATCTGGAAACTATATTAACCCGCTCCGGTTCAGGTCTTGGGACAAATTCAAGTGATGAGTATTCGGTAAGAGGCTTTCTGAATCGCAGGTTTCAGCTTGGCAATGCCCGGTTTCAGGTAGAACGCAATGAAATACATAGCGGTGCGAATCCCTCTGAGTCAACAGAATTCATATGGGACCACCAATGGAATATTCCTTACCTTGATCAATTCAATACTTCAATTGGCATTGAAGATATAAATGCAGCAGCAGGAGATGCTAAACGTTACAGTTTCGGTGCATCCTATTCACACAGGTTTACCCCTGAAGTGAATTTATTTGGCAGTATCAGTCAAATCTATTCGGACCAGGAAATGGCAGGTGAAAATAATAACACTAATATAGATTTGAATTTATTTTGGCGTCCTCATCGTGATTGGTTGATAAATCTATCTGCTATCTGGAGCAGAAATGAATCAGATCCAGAATTTGCTGCAGGTGAAACAGTTACAGATCGTAGTATATTCCTGTCAATTCAGCGCATTATCTCAGAAGGTGTGCCAGCTACAAAATATGGTGCTAGGACCGGAAACAAAGGGACAGGCAGAATTATAGGCAGGGTATTCTTTGATGAGAATCGTGATGGAATCTGGTCGCCCATTGAAAAAGTTGCAACTGGTCTTGCCGTTTACCTGGATGGTCGTAATACCCGGCAAACAGATAGCGAAGGCAGATTTGAATTCTGGCCGGTTTTCACCGGTAAGCATGCGGTATATCTGGCTATAGAGGATGTTCCCCTTCCCTGGGGAATGGCGGATGATTCATCCCTAAAGGTCCAGGTCTATGTGCGTGAGGATACGGTTATAAATATTCCATTGATCCGATTGGATCGATAGGGTTTTTATTATTAGTTATAAAAGTTACTGAAGGATGACATCAAGATCAAATTTGCCGTGTTCCCATTCTATAGGGCCCTTAAGTTTTAAAGGGAGCGTAAATTCAGCTGTTTTTTGAGGATCTTCAGGTGAAGCAGGAGTTAGGGGAATGGCGCGTGTCTCACCCGGTAGGATCGCCCGCGGAGACACGATAAACTCCAGGAACTGTTTATTGTTGTCTGTTCCTTCAATAATACCCACCGGCCGTCCATGTGCATTGCCTGTATTTCTGATCATTGCTACCGGTAACATGCGGCCGTTAACATCTGATAAACCGATTTCCTGAAATTCAAGTTTAGGTTGGGCATCTCCAACTTTCACGTAGATGATTACCCCCAGGCGTCCCGTAAGAGGTATTTGAATATCGTTACCCACTGAAAGGGTTACAGCAGATTCTGTGGTTTGCTCAACTAGTATTGCCAGCCGGCATTCTCCTGTTTTTGCATCTTCCGGAATCTTGATCTCAAAGCGGAATTTGCGGTTCTGCTGAGGAGCAAGTTTGAGTTCACGTCGTTCAATGCGTGTCCATGGCCGGCAACTGTCCGGTTGCAACTCAGGTGGATGAATCACAACGCCATATTGCTCATCCAAATCCCAATCAGCTGTTCTTATGTGATAATGGGCAGGTTTCAGAGCATCATTACCAATGAGGACGACGTTACGTATAACATCACCAGGTTTACCCTGAAGTTCAAAACGCGGTGGAGAAACTACACCGGCAAAACTTATATCTGCCATTACTTGTTTTAATGAAACATAAAACAACAGAGGCATACAGATAGCAATTATCTTATATAGATTCAAAAAGCTACTGTTGTGAAAGGTTTTACTGAACTTCAATTTCATAGATCGGATTAAATTCAAGTCCGGAAGTAAAATATCGCGCATCAATATACAGTGTTATGTTAAATATATCTAACAAAACAGGATCATTAATCTCACCTTGAAATATCTGACTGCGATTACCGGGGATCACCGAACCATCTGCAAAGACACCCTGTGTTGTCCAAGTCATACGCATACCGTTAGGATTGTTAATTCCCCGGATATGCGTAGTAGGTAATGTCAAAAATATCCTTGCTGTTTTACCTATGAAAGCCGATGTATCCAGACGAATTTCGAGCCCCAATATATGTGTAACCATGGCATGCAGCTTATCACCTGGATCAATAGTGGCAATGTCCCTTTCAACCCAGTCAAGAGAAACCATTACGCGTTGCCTTGGTGATGCTGAATCATTTAATCGTTCAGCAGCCGATAAATTATGCGAATACAACAATGCCAAGATGATCAAGTAGGTGAGTTTCATGGCATGGACAGAGTATAGGTGACACGACCGGTGTAGGTACCTATCGGCACAACATTCACATTGCTGTAGTGAAAGGTGTGGGTGTTTTCAATTGATCGTGAATTCTGGAAAGTGAGCAGCGTCTGGGTATTACTGCCGTCAAATGCACCTGCTGGGATGTCACCATCTGAAGTAGTCCAGTTGATCGTAGTAAAGGGTATGGTATCGCCTCCGGCACTCATCATAGGTGTCAAGGAATTTGCTGTCAGTGTCGCTGTTTTGGAATTCGCCACGGCAGACCGGGCAGTAACACGGACTAATATCTGTGGTGTACCGGTAATTGGGACACCATTACCGATCTGGCCCACGGGGACATTGAAGGTAACCACATTAATCCCGCTTCCCGTGCTGCCGACCCTGATGCGGAGTTGGTCGTTTGGAAGACCACTGACAACAATGGTTACGGCATGAGCAGGGAGGAAACAGGATAGCAGAACAGCAGTAAGAAATATTTGATATCGGCCTTTCATTACCTGACATAATAAGAATCCTCCCCGGTTGAGGCAAGCGCCCAATCGTGCGGGGGGATTAATTGGATAGTAAACTTTTACGGGTCAGTGGCGGTATAGGTAACCTGGCCAGAATACGTATCCGCTTCTACAACCGTGGTATTCAGATAAGTAAAGGTCCATTCAGCATTACGTTGAGTCACCCCGCTGGCACCCTGCAAAGTCGGTGTAGAAGTATTACCGCCGCTATCCGATAATGCAGGTGCACTCAGGTCACTATTATTGCTGGAACAAGATATATCGGCATAGGTGATTGCATTCTGGGTGGCCTGGGTTCCC
>SMUY01333959.1_pt1 | contig 11527 bp, 12 predicted proteins | sample 2456441 | NCBI WGS metagenome assembly SMUY01 (sample SAMN11095931, study PRJNA526329) | marine sediment metagenome | biome: Marine sediment; feature: Surficial sediment; material: Deep marine sediment; isolation source: Hadal surficial sediment | place: Pacific Ocean | collected 2014-11 | depth...
GGGGGGGAAAATGTATATATATATTAAGACCTATGAAGAAATGATGGCAAAGCTGGAAGAAGAGGAGTAGATCTTTCCCCTTACGAATTGCGACAAGCAAAGAACGCCTACCCTTTTTTAATTTCGGAAGCGGCTTTAAAATAGAAAGATCCCTATTCTTCTATTTTTTGTAATTTACCACCTATTGGCCATTTTAATTTGTTGGCTGGATGTATTTGATCCATTGTAACCGTCAAAACTCTTTCCATGAAATATTTTTTAGTTTTCAGCGCATGTGTGACCTTATTCTGCTCGTGTAACAATAACAAGCCCATGACGGAAGAGGCCCTGCTGACTAAAGCCAAAGCCATACACCAACGCGTTATTACCCTGGATACTCACTGCGATATTAGTTTGAAGAACTTTACCGATTCCATCAACTATAGTCAAGATCTGGATAATCAAGTGACTTTACCTAAAATGAAGATAGGTGGATTGGACGTTGCATGGTTTATCGTCTATACCGGACAGGACTCGTTGACCGACGACGGCTATGCTAAAGCCTACGAGAACGCTATCTCTAAGTTTGAAGCGATTCACAGACTGGTAAATGATTATGCTCCAAATGAGATCGAACTGGCCACTACTTCAGAAGATGTAAGAAGAATAAATGCCAAAGGTAAAAAAGTTGCGATGATAGGAATTGAGAATGGTTATCCCGTGGGATTGGATATCGCTAATGTGAAGAAATTTTATGAACTGGGTGGCCGATATATGTCGTTGGCGCATAATGGACATAGCCAGTTATGCGATAGTAATACCGGGGAAGCGGACGGCATATGGCTTCATAATGGTTTGAGTGATCTGGGAAAAGAAGTAATCGCCGAAATGAACAAATGGGGAATAATGATCGATGTCTCCCATCCTTCCAAAGAATCGATGAGACAAATGATAGTCCTGAGCAAAGCGCCTATTATTGCTTCGCACTCTGCAGTTCGGGCTTTATGTGATCACAGCAGAAACTTAGACGATGAGCAGCTGCAGTGGATGAAAGAAAACGGTGGTGTTGTGCAAACGGTAGCTTTTAAAAGTTATTTGAACGCCGAAAAATACGCTGCCAGAGAAGTGTATGAAGTCGAAGTCGCGAAGAAAATAGCCGATTCTATGGAAGTAAAATGGCTGGAACGAGAAGAGATAATGGCACTGAAGGATTCAGATAGAGAAAGCTATTTCAATTTTTTAGGTGAAATGAGGCCTATCAGGAATAAGAAATTGGACGAAATGGACAACCTCCCTCCTGCCGTCGATGTGAGTGATCTCGTTGACCATATAGATTATCTGGTTGAGAAAATGGGCGTTCAGCATGTTGGTATTAGCAGCGATTTTGATGGGGGCGGTGGCATAGAAGGCTGGAGCGATGCCTCAGAAACGTTCAATGTTACCGTAGAATTGGTACGTAGAGGTTATACAGAAGAAGAAATTGCAATGCTTTGGAGCGGAAATTTGCTTCGAGTGCTGGACGAAGTGGAAAAAGTAGCAAAAAAGCTAAATCCGATGCGATAACGAATAAGGTACAGCAGAAAAGTATTTAAACCGATATATGAAAAATATACCGGTTTTTTTTTCGCAAGAATTTGACGTAACAAACTAAATTTTTATTGGAATAGCGGGGATAAATGAATTAAGCAAAATCCTAGATTCTTACACATAATTCCTACATATAAAATAGCGATATTGTATATATTCGTTAAAACGCTTGATATATTCGATATAATACAGATCGTAACCGATTATTTAACAATTGCTTATTGCTTTTCCACCTATATTTACAGTACCAAATTATATGCTTATGAAAGCCCCCGTTTTTTATAAAGTATTTTTGTGGATATTCTTTATCTGCTCCTTTCAGTTTTTATCAGCCCAAGTTGGTATCGGAACTTCAAATCCAAGAAAGGCGTTAGAAGTCGCAGGCGATATGAAAGTTTCACAGACCATGAATGTGTTAAATTTTAATGATTTGACAGATTCTGGGACCTCCAACTTCCTGCTTCAGGAATCGAATAACAGCATTAAGTCGATAGACGTGAGCAATCCATCCGGAGCGGCTTTAGGGTATATACAAGAGTATATCATTATCAATCCAAATTCCGATTGGGTAAAAGATTTCGACACAGGCATTGACGCTACCGATTTTGTTCTCGTTGTTATTTCCGCTGTATATAATTCTGATCTACAATTAAGCTCCGGTCCTGATAGAGCTGAGAATTCCACTATACCCTATACCGCTTCCTTCGTGAGTGGGGGTACCTGGCATATGATCGCTGACTATCCTATGGCCGCTAATTCCAATAACAGCGATGTGGGCACATGGATCATTACTACTTTGATCTTCTCTAACGACTTGAACAAGCAGTTTGGAATTATTAATATTCCAATGGCGGATGGGACTACAGGATCTGCTTCATCCCCTATAATTGACTAAATACGAATCTCATGCAAAAATTTACATTTCTTTTATTATTTCTTTCCTTCTTGACCAACGCCCAGGTAGGTATTGGTACAACAACACCGACCGCCGATTTACATGTCGTTGGTGATATACTCGTTCAAAGCGGATTTACTGTAGGAACACTGAATATCATAACAGCTGTTGAAGAGGACTTCAAACTTCTTACCCGGGTTACGAACTCTATCCCGGTAGGTGAAATTACCGATTTGGATGTTAGCACAATATATGTAGCCCCTATCAATACGATAGATTATCATTTCACTAATATTTCTTTAGATAATCTGACCGATGTCGATCTTCTTTACGATGAGTCGAAGTACGTGATAGCAGTATCCAATTTTCGCTATGTGGGAGATGCCATTAAAAAAAGAATCATAAACGGCGGCAGGAGACAAATCGGGCATTTTGTTGTACATACATTTACCAGTGGTGGAACCTGGCATTTGGAAATTCGAAACCGAAACCTCGATCTGGATGTTGGGGATTCTTTGGAGTATTACGTTACCCTGGTGGTCTATGATAAATCGTTTTACAGACACTTAACGCCCATTACCACTACTTTGAATGGTAACAATACCGGAACGGCTTCTTCTATTCCTATTTTATACTAAAACCATCTCTTATGAAAAAACTTTACATTATTCTATACGTCTTGTTTTGTGTTCAATTTCTGAATGCGCAAGTGGGAATCAACACCCTTACGCCCACGGCTGATCTAGACGTGGTTGGCGACGCACTTATTGAAGGCAGTTTGTTCCTCGAGAACCCGGGAACTAACCTCGTAATACGAGGGTCTAAGCTATTGGTCCTGACCACGGCTAACAGTATTAAACAATACGACATTAATATTAGCAAATACGGGCCTATAAATTATACCCAATTCGAATTTAATGACCTTTCCAAAGATGGACTCCAGGATTACGATACCAGGATCTCTACAGCAAAATATATTGTTTCCATACAGGGATATTATTTTCTCGAGGCCGGAACAGGTGATACCAACATTATGGTACATAGCCTTATCGATAATGAAAATATTGAAGGCTACCAGATCTATGCCTATCCCAATACCACTACCAACACCTGGTTTTTGAGGGCATTCGTAAATGATTCCGAATTTATGACACCGGGACCTGGAAACGGCCAAATGATTACTACTTCCGTAGATATGTACCTGAACGTTATTATATATCGAAAAGGGTTTATAGCCAAGGAACAAAATAGTATCTTAATAGATATGTCCAATTCGGAAACCATGACCGCTACCCTTCCTACTGGCTTTTAAAAAAAGGCTGCCGAACAGCATAGAAGAGGACTCGAAAGATTTCATTAATCGGCATGGAAATTTGATCTCCGTTTTTAACTGAGTGATCACAGGAGCCAAACAAATTCAATAAATATCCTAATTAATTTTTGAGTTACCGGTTTGTTTTGGTGGCATAGGGCCCCGAAGGTGCACTATGAGTCCGTTTAAAAAATTCCGGAGAAACTGATCTCCACATTCCATATATTTAGGATGTCTTTGATTTCGATAGAGCGCACCGATCTCACTTTTGGTGACCGCAAAGTCTACCAAAGCACATATCTTTACAATGTCCTCGTCGCGTAACTTATGCGCCACACGTAGTTTCTTCATAATGTCATTATTGGTCAATTCTGCCATGCTTAAACGATAGTTTCTTTAAATTTGATTCCCAGGGCTTTTTCAATTTCGTATACCCGCTGAATTTCACTGGGCAAAACCAAAGCAATGGAGTTCCCTTTGTTTCCGGCTCTTGCGGTTCTACCACTTCGGTGTGTATAATATTCCAGGTGTTCCGGTAATTGGTGATGGATCACAAAACCCAAATTACTCACATCAATTCCACGTGCCGAAACATCGGTGGACACCAATATTCGTAAACTTTTATTCTTAAAAGCTCGCATCACCTTATCGCGCTCCTTTTGTTGCATATCCCCTTCGAGAGCACCCACCGAAAATCCTTCTCTTTGTAATTCAGCGGTCAAACTTTGTGTGCCCGCTTTGGTACGACAAAATATGATTCCTCGTTCTTCACCTGTAGAATTCAATAATCTTACCAATATGCTCACCTTGTCTTTGATACTGGTACTGATATATTGATGAGAGATATTTGCATTGACCAATGCATTTTTATTTACTTCAATAAAAGGCGCATCTGCAGCCATATACGTTTTGATGAGCCGTTTGATCTCATCGGGCATGGTAGCAGAGAAAAGCCAGGTATTCTTTTGCGTTCCTGTCCGGCTTAAAATACTGTTGAGTTCTTTTTTAAAACCCATACTCAACATTTCATCGGCTTCATCAAGAACGACGGTGGACACCCCTTGAAGGTCTATGACTTTACGATCCATAAGGTCGATCAATCGCCCGGGGGTTGCAACTACGATGTGAGTTATTCGACGCAGGCGTTGTATTTGCCTTTCAATTTTTTCTCCACCATACACTGCTTCCCCAAAGATCTTATCCCGGGAATATTTTGTGTATTTAAAAAGTTGTTTTTGAATTTGTTGCACCAATTCCCGTGTGGGAGCTAAGATGAGCGCTTGTATTTCATGCCTTGAAGGATCTATTTGTTGAAGAATAGGAAGCCCAAAAGCTGCGGTCTTACCCGTCCCGGTCTGCGCCATACCTATTAGATCTGTATTGGAAGCCAACAAAACCGGAATAACGGTTTGCTGAATTTCTGTAGGGGATATTATACCTAACTCCTTTAAGCCCCTGACCAGATCACTTTGGACTCCGAGCTCATTAAATGTGGACATAACTACTACTTTACTATTTTAACCTTTACCGCATTCATTCCTTTTTGACCTCTTTCAAGTTCATAACTAACTCTGTTGCCTTCAGTGATCTCTTCAACAGTCCCGCTAACGTGAACGAAATATCGTTCTTTATTTTCAGCATCAATAATAAAACCAAAACCTTTTGAGCTATCAAAATAGTCCACAGTACCTTCACGAACGGGATCCTCTTTTTCCGATTCCTCCTTTTTAGGGATCCCCAGAACAATGTCTTCGGCTTCTATTTCTACTTTTTTGGATGGGTCGGGTGGAGTATCTGTTAATTGACCATTTTCATCCACATACACCAACATGCTTTCCAGGCCGCCTCCTTTTTTGGCGTTAGCTTTGCGCTCCTCCCTTTTTTTTCGTTTTTCTTCTTGTTTTTTCAAGCGTTTTTTTTCCCGTTCTTTTTTACCATAGGTCTCTTGTGATCCTGCCATTAAACTATTGTGTTTTAAAAATTAATGCCGCAAAGGTACAGAGAATCATAAAGTTCTGGGCTTATAACCGTTATTAAATTATTAAATTCCCTGATTTTCAATAAAATTTGAACGTATTTTTGCCTGGAATTGTCACTAAATCTATATCGGAACCCACGCAGTATGGATAAAATTAAACAGTATCACTACAAATTATACAAGCCCTACGGCTATATCAGTCAATTTGTAAGTACACAGCGATACAGTCATAAAAAGAAGTATTTAGGGGAGCTTTATGAATTCCATCGAGGCACTATGGCCATCGGCAGGTTGGATGAGCATAGTGAAGGATTGTTGCTATTGACTACCGATGGAAAAGTAAGCAATGCCTTAAACAGCAGTAATTATGAAAAGGAATACTACGCTTTGGTTGATGGAATTATTTCCTCTGAAGCTATTTCCCGGTTACAAAAAGGTGTCGAAATAGGATTCGGAGGCAAGAAATACATCACCAGGCCCTGTAAGGCATTTTCGATTAATACCCCTACTCTACCCCAAACCAAACAGCGCGTCAGGAACTCACGTCACGGTCCCACTTCATGGATCTCCATAACACTTACGCAAGGAAAGTTTCGTCAAGTACGTAAAATGACCGCTGCGATAGGATTCCCAACACTACGATTGGTACGAGTACGTATTGGCGAGCATACTGTTGAGGGACTGGAATGTGGCTCTTGCGAGGCTATGGCAGAGCTGTTACCTTAGATCGATTATTCTTTAATTATCTTGATGGTGGCTCTGTTTCCGGTTAAAAGATTCCATTCCTTAGCGGAAATAATTGTTCCGTTATCATCATAGACATGAAGTTCGGCGGTGTTGGGGCCGGAAGTTCCTTGATTAAGCGCTTCAAAAACAATTTCATTGACTCCTTCTACCAGGGTGAGTGTAAATCCACTGAATCTACTTCCTAAATAAACACTGGATTGAACAATGTCCTTATTGACATAGATACGGATCAGGTCCCCATCTACGAATTCGTGATCACGGTATTTGATGCTTACAAATTTGGATCCTGTCGTAACATCACCCAAATACTGATCCCTGCCATACTCCGGCAAGGGTTCTTTATCTCTTACAAACGCTTTTGGTGTATTACCTTTGTCATTAAGAAGTAATCCATCTCCCTTCATCATATCAAATTGCTCAGGTTCATCTGTGCTTAAAGACATATTGGTCATTGGATCTCTTTCGTCCTTGGGAAGGGTTAAACCCGGTCTGTCGCGAAGTGGAAGCTCAATTCCGGTTGGATCTTTAGTATTGGTGTCCTTAGTTTCAAATTGCACCGTATTGGTATTGGTTTCAATTTGGGCAAAGGCAGACTGTATTCCGAAGAATATACTTAAAATCACAAATAAGACTCCTTTCATATTACAAATTCTTTGATGTAAACGTAGCAAAAATCAAACCAAAGAATCAATCCGAGCCGTTCTTTTCTTGATCCTTATCTTTATTGCGCTTATTCTTCTTCCGAAGAAAAAAGTACATCATTATCAATAAAACGGGTATAACGATATATACAATGACCTCAAACGGATTCGAAAGATCCAGCGGCATATTATTATCCGGATGTGGTACTTCTCGTGGTATTTGAAAGTCTAGAGACATTATTGTTTTATCACTTTATAAATTTTTATGATGCCATGATCCCCACTGATTTTCAGAAAATACACTCCTTTAGAAATCACATCTAAATTTGAAATTACGGTAATGTCATGTCTATTTTCGACTTCGACGTTCATCTTTCTGCCTTGAATATCGAATAGACCTGCCGTCACAGGGTTTATACTTTCTATAGTGATCTCGGTGGTAAACGGATTTGGATATATGGCAATATCATTTTCAATACTGAAATCGGTATTACTCAACAGGATCGAATCGTAATTGGAAATTTCAAAGTCATCGAAATAAAATCCGTCCGCGGGTATGGACCCGTCAGTATCCATCATAAATCTAAATCCTACTGAAGTTTCCATGCTATAATCCTGTAGGCTGAAAAAATAGGGTAACCAGGGTTCATTCAATGTAAAAGTACTGATAGTTTCCCAATTACTTCCCCCATCTATCGTTAACTGAAAATCGACTATATCCCCTTGTTCCAGTGAGTACTTTGAAACGAATGAAACAATGGGCGAGGTGGTTCCCGAAAGATCGAAGGTAGAGTTGAGTTCGAAGAAATTAAGGGTATTATTCATTCCGTTGCCTCCATTGGAATCCCCAAAGCAAAGGGTTCCACTATAGGAATCATCACTTACTTCGCTCCAAAGGATACCGCTTCCGGTGGCAGTCCAATTGGAAGCCCCATTCTGGGCATCGTCAAAATAAAGTACCTCTTTCGCGCCCACAAAAACAGGTATTTCCAGGACATCATTTAACACGTCATCCTGAAAGATTGATATTTTTATTTCGAAGAAAACGTCTTCAAAATCGGAATCCAAAGAAATAGTAAAAGGTTCATTTTCATTATCGGCCCTGGTACGCGCTTCTATATTTCCATAGTTCTCCGGAGCGCTTACCGAAACTCCGGCAACAGACGCCTCGATCGCTACCGTTACATTTTCGGCACTAGCTCCCACTCCAACATTTTTCGCTTCAACCACCAGTGAAAAGGATCCGCCGGGTATCGCGTCACCGATGAGCTTATGGCTCTGAATATCAACATAGGCACCGGCGATCCAGGAATTATAGAACAACGGATACACATTCTCACTCACCAGATCGAAAATTGTGCTCTGAGGCGGCCAAAATCCTGCGCCATCAATTTCCGGGGTCCATCCATAGATCCCTTCAGAATGCATAAAATCCCGGGTCGTTCCGCAAGAAGTATATCCCAGCATTTGAAAGGTAACTCCATAGGGATAATCATTCTCACTTAAGAAAATAGAGGCCCATTCCGAATAGATATCAAATTCCGGCGGAGAGGTGTCGAAACCATAGGGCATCAAATAACTGCCGGCAGTAGAATGTGTAGAAAATGCCGTTTTAGGAGCAATGACTGCCAGAAAATCACGAATTGCCGATGTTTCCGGTTCGGAAAAAGCACCTTCGCCCCTATAAGTACCGGAACAAGGATCGGGACTTGAGCAAGAGTTGTTATTGGCATACGCAAAACTATAGTTCCTGTTAAGATCAACACCTACACAATTTCCATCGTTCGGATTCCGGTTTTTCCTCCAAAACCCTCCCCCGTTCGGATTTGTCTGCCGATTGTATTCGTATCCATCGGGATTTACAACAGGAACAAAATAGATCTCTCGATTGTCGACCAAAAATTTAACCTGCCCATCTGTTTCATAGTTCTCCAATAACCAAAACATATAATTAATAGTAGTTGCCATAGACAGAGGTTCACGCGCATGATGAAGCGCATCGAAATAGGCAACCGGTTCATCTTCATTTATATTGGGATTGTCCGATATTTTAGCCATCCATATATCCCTCCCTTCAATGCTGGTCCCAATACTGATTTTTGTCGTAATGAGCTCGGGGTAATCTTGTTTCATTTCGTCCAACTTGTCTGCAATTTCGTCGTATGTATAGAAACCACCCATAGAGCCCAGATCAAAACCATTTGCCACAGTTGAATTACGTGTCATATCGATCAGGTTTTCACTATCTGAAATGCTTTGTTCTCTGTAAAAGACACTGTAGTCTTCAATTTCAACTGTAAGATCAATTTTCAGATCTCTCAAGGTCTGCAATTCGTCCTGAGTCACATAAAAAGAAATGGTATTATTTTCGTTCTGTTCGTAATGATCTATGGCCATTCCAAGGGCCACCAATTGTTGGGGAACCGATGGTTCGGTAACAGAGACAGCTATTTTACTGTATTTCTCCTCTTGTGAGTTCATTTCAGAAAAGAACAAACCGAATAATATAAATAGGTAGAGTGCCGGGTGATCGTTTATTTTCATTTTAAGATAAATTACAATTATTTTCAAAATTATCAATTATTGAAACAACAACGCAATTTAATTGGAACCAATTGCCTGATAAGTAGGAAAATTCAGGGGAAAATAGGGCCGAAAGTTATTTTGAAGATAATTAACAAAATAATAGCGTTCAATATTGAATTATTTGAGACATATTTTGGTTCTTGCAGCAACAAACTTTTAATACTTAGTAAAATGAAAAAAATTCTAGCACTAACCCTGCTCAGCGGGTCATTTCTGTTTATGTCCTGCGTTTCCAAAAAGAAGTACGTTGAATTGGAAAACCAATACAACGCAACCAGGTCCACCCTCGCAAAAACACAACTTGAGAAAGAGGAAATTGAAGCAAAATATGCAAAAATTGAGGATCGCGTAGCCAATTATAACGCCAAGATCAGATCCTTGTCTGATACCAATATGGAATTGGAAAGCACCAGCCTGAGAAACTATGGCAATGTAGTTCTGTCTAACAAGGACAAAGAACAGATGAAGGCGGCACTCGCCAATGTAGATCAAAAAGAATTGGCGGAGGCCCGTACACTTAAAGATTCTATGAACCTTATTATCTCCTACAATCTCAAAAGAAATTTAGACGAAACTTTGATCGCCGAAGGAGAGGAAGATGACATCACCATCGAAGTGAATGAGACGGTGGTAATGATTACCATATCGGATAAATTATTGTTTAAATCCGGAAGCTACCGCGTGAATCCGAAGGCCGATAACCTACTCCAACGGCTGGCAGCTGTTATCAATAGTGAACCGGCGATGGAAGTCCTTATTGAAGGTCATACCGATGGGCAATCCGTGAAAAAAGGCGCTTCGATCAAAGATAATTGGGAGCTAAGTGTAGAACGATCCACCGCGGTCATTAGAAAATTACAAAACGATTTTGGTGTGGCTCCGGAAAAGTTGATCGCCGCAGGGAGAAGCAGCTACCAACCCATAGGGGAAAATGAAACTATTGAAGGGCGTTCAAAAAACCGGCGTACACGAATTGTGATATTACCAAATTTAGATAAGTTCTTAGCTCTACTGAGTGCGAACTAGTTCATATAATTTATCCATAAAAAACGGCTTCAATACACAATTGGAGCCGTTTTTATTAGCTAAAAACTCCATAAACACCTATTATTTACCAGGGGGGACGGAAGGCCTTACCTCTATTTTGGATGGCAGGGTACGCGGATGCATTTTTAACAGATCCACTGCCAGCTTTCCAATGTCCTCGATTTGTATTTTCCACGCGCCTTTTTCGCTGGGTTTATTATGATTGAAATACGTAGAAACACTACCAGGCATGATCGTACTAACCTTGACGCCTTTATCACGCAAATCGAGCATTACGGCATGTGTAAAACCATTTAATCCAAATTTACTGGCATTGTAAGCACTGCCACTGGCAAAGAAATTGACGCCGGCCAAACTTGAAATAGTAATATAATATCCCTTCGAAGCTATTAATTCGTTAACGGTAACTTTTAAAGTATAAAATGCTCCGGTGAGATTGGTGTCGATAGTTTCATTCCATTGCTTTATAGACATTGTCTGAATCGATGCGAAATGTCCTACTCCTGCGTTGGCAATCACAACGTCAATCTTCCTAAATTCCTCAATGATCTGTTTTACGGCATTTTGCATACTTTCATAGTCCCTAACGTCAGCTTCTATTCCAATTGCATAGCTACCCTCAATTCCGTGATTATTTAATTCACTCAAAGATTCACGAATCGTCTTGCCGTTCCTGCCTGTGATTGCTACATGCATTCCCTGATTCAAAAAAGCTACCGCGATACCATAGCCAATTCCCTTTGTCCCCCCTGTGA
>SMUY01033621.1_pt1 | contig 11526 bp, 9 predicted proteins | sample 2456441 | NCBI WGS metagenome assembly SMUY01 (sample SAMN11095931, study PRJNA526329) | marine sediment metagenome | biome: Marine sediment; feature: Surficial sediment; material: Deep marine sediment; isolation source: Hadal surficial sediment | place: Pacific Ocean | collected 2014-11 | depth 0-1...
CAACCGGACGAACGAGACTTCATCGGCAGGGCCGCGATCAGCAAGGTCCGTGCAAGTAACGGCAGACAGAAGTTTGCAGGGCTGCTGCTCGAGGATCGCGGCGTTTTGCGCAATCATCAACGGGTTGTCGTTGACGGGGTCGGGGAGGGCGAGATAACGAGCGGCGGTTTTTCACCGACCCTGCAACGTTCAATTGCGCTTGCGCGCTTACCTGCCGGTAATTACGAACAGGCACAGGTCGAGGTGCGGGGTAAGATGCTCGCCGTGCGAATCGTGCGGCCGCCCTTCGTGCGCAACGGAAAGATCTGTATCGACCTGTAAACAAGCTATTCGGGACTTGATGGGGCCACAGCGGGCCTTACCGGGCAACAAGCAAAGTGTCTGCGACAGGAGAGTAAAACAATGAGCGAATTGCCAGGCGATCTGCGATACACGAGCGACCATGAATGGCTGCGTCAGGAAGAGGATGGCAGTGTAACAGTGGGAATTACGGACCACGCGCAATCGGCGCTCGGCGACCTGGTGTATGTCGAGCTGCCCGAAGCCGGCCAGGAGCTCGAAGCCGGCGGCGAGATGGCGGTCGTGGAATCGGTCAAAGCAGCATCAGACGTTTATGCACCGATCTCGGGTTCGGTGCTCGATGTCAATGCCGATCTCGCGGAAGACCCGGAGAAGATCAATGCGGATCCCTACGGAGATGGCTGGATCGTTCGATTGCAGCCGTCGGGTGGCATTGATTCGGGTGACACGATGGACCCGGATGCATACCAGGCAATGCTCGATGAACTCGAAGCCTGATTGATTTTTTTATTGCCAGCGGAAGCCGAAAATGCCTTTCATACCGCACACGGAACAAGACATTAAAGAAATGCTTGCCACGATAGGCGCGCCGGGCATTGACAGCTTGTTCGACGAAATTCCGGCCGAACTTCTGATTGAGGACCTCGACGGTATACCCGAAGCGCTGACCGAAATGGAAATATTACGTCTGATGCATGCTCGCGCAGCACGGGATGGCTCACCGCTTTCATTTATCGGTGCCGGCGCCTATGAGCATCATATTCCGACCGCGGTCTGGGATATCGCCACACGCGGCGAGTTCTACAGCGCCTATACGCCCTATCAGGCCGAGGCAAGCCAGGGCACGCTGCAGACGATTTACGAATACCAGACGATGATCACGGGCCTGACCGGTCTTGATGTGAGCAACGCATCGTTATATGACGGTGCATCGGCGCTTGCTGAGGCTGCACTGATGGCCGTCAGGGCAAATCGGACGGTGAAGTCAAGACGCGTATTGCTCGCGTCTGGCGTCAACCCGGTGTATCGGAAGGTAGCTACAGCGATCGCCGGCAGCCAGAAACTGACCTTCGATCGGCTACCATTGGACCCGAAATACGGGACGGCAAATCTCGATGCATTGAGTAATCAGGAAGCGCCGGTCGCTGTCGTCATTCAACAGCCGTCGTTCTTCGGCACGCTCGAGCAAATCGATCAACTGACAGACTGGGCGCACGCACAGGGCGCGTTGGTCATCGCGATCGTAAATCCGACTTCACTCGCGCTGCTCAAAGCGCCGGGCGATTGGGGGTCGGCAGGCGCGGACATCGCCTGCGGCGAAGGGCAGCCGCTGGGGGTGCCGTTGTCGTCGGGCGGGCCTTATTTCGGCTTCATGGCCTGCAAGCAAAAGCTCGTGCGGCAAATGCCGGGGCGCATCGTTGGACGGACCACGGATCTGGACGGCAATCCGGGTTTCACGCTCACATTGCAGGCCCGGGAGCAACACATTCGCCGTGCGAAGGCGACATCAAATATCTGTACAAATCAAGGGCTTATTGTAACTGCGGCGACGATCTACATGTCGCTGCTGGGCCATCAGGGGCTTGCGAGGGTTGCGCTGGCATCACAGCGGCAAACAGCGGCGCTGATCGGTCTGCTCACGCAAATTGACGGTGTGGAGCGATTATTCGACGGCCCTCATTTTCATGACGCGGGAATCCGGCTGGATCGTCCGGTTGAGCCGGTCCTGCAGGCGCTCGCGGTGAGGGATATCCTCGGTGGCTATGACCTGTCGCGGGAATTGCCCGAGCTTGGCGATGCGCTGCTCGTCTGCGCAACGGAAACAAAAACACGGGCAGACCTCGAGGCTTACGCCAGTGCTCTGCAGGAAATTATGAGTGCGGGCAAGGTACGCAGCGCCTGAACGAACGATGAATCTGACATTGGAAACCTGATCGATGCCAACAATCACATACCAGGATGGGACATACCGAACCTACGGGGAGCTGCCAACTGTCGGCAGCAAGGCCCCTGATTTTTCCCTGGTCAATACGGACCTCAAAGACGTCACACTCGCGAACTGGCTCGGCATGCGCAAGATATTCAATATTTTCCCGAGTATCGACACACCGGTCTGCGCAAAGTCAGTCATCGCATTCGACAGGTATTCCAAAGATTACGATGACATTGCGGAGCTGATGATTTCCTATGACCTGCCGTTCGCGCATTCGAGATTTCGCGATAAGCAGTCTCTGCAGCGAGTTGTCGGGCTGTCCGCCATTCGCCACATGGGCTTTGGTGAAAACTATGGCGTGCAAATCATCGAGGGTCCGCTTGCCGGCATGTTCTCGAGGGCCGTTGTCGTACTCGATGAAAACAACACGGTTGTGCATCGGGAACAAATCGAAGACCTTTCGACCGAACCCGATTACGCGGCGGCGTATCAGGCGCTCGGTATCAAAATAGAAGACTGAGCCTGCATGAGATCAATTGGGCAGGTAACAAGGAAATGAGATGAGCGAAGCACTGATCTTCGAAAAATCACGGCCGGGCCGCAGGGCATTTGCCCAGGCTCCTGCGGAAGCCGCCGAAGCCGGCATACCGAAAGCATTTCTCAGAGACGAGCCTGCGCTCTTGCCCGAGGTTTCCGAACTGCAGGTCGTCCGGCATTTCACGCGTTTGTCGCAAGAGAATTTTTCGATAGACACGCAATTCTACCCACTCGGTTCCTGCACGATGAAATACAACCCGAGGGCCTGTAATGCCCTGGCCATGCTGCCGGGCTTCATGCACCGCCATCCGCTCGGGCCCGCAAGCTACGGCCAGGGGTTTCTCGAGTGCATGTATGAACTCCAGGAAATGCTGAAGGCGGTCAGCGGCATGCAAGGCGTTTCTTTGACGCCGATGGCCGGGGCGCAGGGAGAGTTTGCGGGTGTGGCAATGATTCGCGCCTATCATGTCGCGCAGGGCGATCATGCACGAGACCAAATTATCGTCCCGGATGCGGCGCACGGCACAAATCCCGCAACGGCAACGATGTGTGGCTGCATCGTACGTGAAGTGCCGACGGATAAAGAGGGCGATATCGATATCGAGGCACTGAAGAAAGCGCTGGGGCCCAATACGGCTGGCATCATGCTGACCAATCCCTCCACGCTCGGTGTATTTGAGCGCAGGATCATGGAAATCCAGGATCTCGTGCATGATGCGGGTGGACTGCTTTACTACGACGGCGCCAATCTGAACGCTATTCTCGGCAAAGTCCGGCCGGGTGATATGGGTTTTGATGTCATTCACCTGAATCTGCACAAGACGTTTTCGACGCCGCATGGCGGTGGCGGCCCCGGCTCGGGTGCGGTCGGCGTCGGCGAACGTCTGCTGCCGTTCTTGCCCGTGCCAGTCGTCGGTAAGACAGAAGACCATGGGGAGGTGTTCTTCGACTGGCTGACAGAAGACGATTTGCCGCAGACCATAGGGCGTCTGTCGGCGTTTATGGGAAATGCCGGGGTACTGCTGCGGGCCTACGTGTACATGCGCATGATCGGGCGGGACGGTATGAAGCGCGTCGCAGAATTCGCGACGCTGAACGCCAATTACATGCAGGCGCGTCTCAAGGATGCCGGCTTTGAACTCGCATATCCGCAACGGCGGGCCAGCCACGAGTTCATCATCACACTGAAGAAAGAGTCGAGATCGTTCGATCTGACCGCGATGGATGTCGCCAAAGTCCTCCTGGACCACGGATTTCATGCGCCGACGACCTACTTCCCGTTGCTGGTGCCCGAATGCCTGCTGATCGAGCCGACGGAGACAGAAAGTAAAGAAACCCTCGACCGCTTCATTGACGCGATGATCGCGATCGCCGAGGATGCGAAGAAGGATGGAGCGAGGCACAAGGAAGCGCCTTACACGATGCCGGTCCGGCGGCTGGACGACGTGAAGGCAGCGAGAAATCTGGATCTCGCCTACAAAGTAAGGTCAGAGTAAGGGTCGCGCCCCAGGCGACGGGGCTCGGCCCTGTCGAGGGAATCGACAGCATGGTCGGCCGGGCCGACTATTGGTCGGAACACCGACTATCTCAAGGAAAGAGGGAACTGGGTGGTTTTCTGTCAGTCCAGAAACCATGGAAACAGGAGAAATCGTGCACACGGGTTATCAGGAGAACATGCCAAGCAGAATCGGTCTGATGTTGGTCGCGATTTGTCTCACGCTGCCGGCGTTCTCCGAAGAGCCAGCGTGGGTTGGCACGATTGAAAAAATTTCGTCGGGCATCGTGTCCATCCGCGTTGACAGCACTCGTGCATTCGATACCGAGTGGAACTCTTCGACACAGGCTACCGGGTTCGTCGTCGATGCGAAACGCGGCCTGATCCTGACGAACCGCCACGTTGTAACGCCTGGACCGGTCGTGGCAGAGGCTATCTTTCCGAACAATGAGGAAGTGCGGCTGACGGCGATCTATCGTGATCCAGTGCATGATTTCGGCTTTTTCAGATATGATCCGCGCGGATTGCGTTATATCGAGCCGACGGAACTGCGCCTTGTGCCGGGGGCAGCTGCCATTGGCCGTGAGATCCGCGTCGTCGGTAACGATGCTGGCGAGCAGCTCTCGATTCTTTCGGGGACGATTGCTCGACTCGACCGAAGAGCGCCGGATTACGGTCGCGGCAAGTACAACGATTTCAACACTTTCTATTTTCAGGCCGCATCGGGCACGTCCGGCGGCTCATCCGGATCGCCGGTCGTCAATATTGAGGGTGAAGTTGTTGCGCTGAATGCCGGCGCGAACAATTCGGCGGCGAGCAGTTTCTTCCTGCCGCTCGATCGTATTGCCCGAGTTTTGAAACTCCTGCAGGACGGCAAGCCCGTGTCGCGCGGCACGCTGCAGACTGTTTTCCAGGTCAAGCCCTATGATGAACTGCGAAGACTTGGCCTTACGGAAGATACCGAACAGCTGGTTCGTTCGTCGCATCCGGAACAGACTGGCATGCTAACGGTAGAGCAGGTCATCCCCGAGTCGGATGCCGCCGGCAAACTGGCGCCGGGCGACATATTGCTTCGTATTAACGGCGAACTGGTCACGAAGTTCGTGCCGCTGGCGGCGATCTTCGATGACAACGTGGGTAACACGATCACCATTGAACTTGAAAGGGGCGGGCGTCACATAAGCGAAGAAGTGCTTGTTGGCGATCTTCACAGCATATCTCCGGACGAGTACATGGAGTTTGGTGATGCGATCGTGCACAACCTGTCGTATCAGCAGGCTCGTCACTACAATCGGCCGATAAACGGTGTGTATGTTGCAAACCCCGGTTATGTGTTGTCGAGATCTGCAATACCACGCGGCGCGGTAATCACGGAAGTCGGCGGTACGGTCGTCGATAACATCACTGACCTCGAAGCGATCCTCAACGGCCTCGGCGACCGCGACCGGACGACGATTCGCTACAAGACAATAGAAGACCCGCGCAACAGTATCGTGCGCTCGATCGAGATGGACAGGAGATGGTTTCCGGCGCGGCGTTGTCAGCGGGATGATTCTACCGGTATCTGGCCCTGCAGGAACCTGGCGCCTGGCCCCGACAGCTCTGCGACAGAGACCGGCAGTGCGCGGTTCAGCAGTCACAGCGATCCGCGTGTTCGAAAGATAGTGCCATCACTTGTTGTCGTCACCTTCGACCTGCCTTATACGGTATCCGGCGTATCTGACCGCAATTATTACGGCACCGGGCTGATCGTTGACACCGAGCGGGGTCTCGTCGTCGTCGACAGAAATACGGTTCCGGTCGCACTGGGGGACGTCAGCATCACATTTGCAGGCTCACTGGAAGTCCGGGGCAGGGTTGAGTATGTGCACCCACTGCACAACCTGGCGGTGGTCTCCTACGATCCGGCGGCGATCGGCGACACACCGGTCAGGGCGGCAACGTTCAATACCGAACTGCTCGAACCCGGAGACGAGGTCTGGGTCGTTGGTCTCAAAGGCGACCACCAGCTTGTGCATCAGGCGAGTACCGTCTCGTCCGTCGATCCGTTGACGCTACCGTTGTCGCGCACTCTTAGATTTCGGGATTCGAATCTGGAAGGCATTGACCTGGTGAATGCACCGCCTGACGTTGACGGCGTGCTGCTCGATAAACGCGGACGTGTCGTCAGCCTGTGGTCCAGCTTTTCATTTCAGAGCGGCAATGATTCCGGCCAGTTTAATCGCGGGATCGGCAGTGATCTGGTGACCGAACTCCTCGATCTCGTGCGGACAGGACGGCCGTTGTATTCGCTGCAAGCAGAGCTTGCTTATGCTCCGTTGTTTGCTGCCCGCAAACTGGGACTTGACGAGGTGTGGCTGTCAAAACTCGAAAATTACAACCCGCAGGGCCGGCGCGTATTGAGAGTGAGGCGCCTCGTGGCCGGGTCGCCAGCCGCAGCCCAGCTGCGCAACGGCGACATGATACTGGCGATCGACGGGCAGCTGGTTACCACCTTCCGTGAGCTCGAGCGCGCAGTGCAGAAGCCCGATGTCGTCGTAACGGCCTGGCGGGACGGCGCTGTACAGCAGCTCGAAATTGAGACGGTTGCACTGGACGGGCTGGGAATACAACGGGCAGTATCCTGGGCCGGAGCATTGCTGCAGGATCCGCACCGGGCAATGGCCGCGCAACGAGGTATTGATCCGTACGGTGTGTATATCGCGTTCTTTAGTTACGGATCTCCCGCAACCCGTTACGGATTGTGGGCCGGACGGCGGATAGTCGAAGTGGACGACCAGGCGACGCCGGACCTGCAGACCTTCGTTGATGTTGTCAGGGGCAAGAAGGATAAATCGGCAGTGCGCCTGAAGACCATTACATGGAATGGTGCGGCAGAAATCATAACTCTGAAGCTCGACAACCAATACTGGCCAGCCTATGAAATCAGACGCATGGAAAATGGCTGGCAGCGCATCGACATCGGGTAGGGCTTGTCTCGGGCGCTGCCGTCCTGCGATCTACCTTCGTTCAAAATCATCAGCGCTTCTGATTTCGGCGATCCTGCTGGGCATTTCCGGAATCAGCCTGCCACAGGCACTCTACAAATATCGTGGCCCGGACGGCGAGTGGGTATTTACCGACAGGGCTCCCGAGACGGAGGCACTCGCCGAAGTGCGTGATTTACCCAGCGGGCTCAAGAAGCCGGAGGTATCGCTGGCATATCGTCTGGTCGGCAGGAAAATTCAGTTTCATGCAACAAATAATTTTCATGCGCCGGTTGAACTCGTGCTCGTGCTTGACGTACTTGAAAATGTCGAACGACCGCCGCCCGATCAGTCAATGGACTGGCTCTTGCCTCCCCGCAGCCAGACTGAGTTGCTGCAGCTGGATGCCGTTGGCGACGTCGGTGTGCCCGATATCAGCTATCGCTTCTTGTATCTGCTTGGGGATCCGAACGCTGAACACAGGCCACACCGTCCGTATCGTGCGCCGTTTTCGATAGCAAACAAATTCATGGTCTCGCAGGCGTTTCCTATTCAGGTAACGCACAATACCGCTGATAGTTATTACGCCGTCGATTTTGCAATGCCGGTCGGCACCGACGTCTATGCCGCTCGAGGAGGCACAGTTATCGAAGTGGCCAGCACGAATTTTCGCGCCGGATCCGACCCGGCAGAGCAGGGGACATCGGCAAACCTGGTCCGTATATTGCACGACGATGGTACGATTGGCGTCTATGCTCATCTGAACTGGAACACCATTCGCGTGAGGCCCGGCGATGAAGTGAAGCGCGGTGAATATATCGCCGATTCCGGAAATACCGGTTTTTCAAGCGGACCGCATTTGCATTTTGTCGTTCTGCGCAATGGTGGAGGGCACCTGGAGTCTTTACCAATCGTGTTTGAGGGCCCTAATGAGACTGAAGTGACGCCGGATTTGGGACAACAACTCGCCGCCTACTAGTTGTCCAACAAGGTTATGTTGATGGGCTCGGCGAGTCGTGATTATTTTTCATGGTGTATGCCAGCGACGATCAGACCGGAATCTGCGAGAACGACATTGGCGCAAACTTGTGGACTACCAGGGCACCGGTTTGCATTGCATTCCGCTCTTAACCGTGTATGTTCGCAGCCTTGTGAAAGGCAGCTGAAATCTTTCCGAGGACATAAAATGGTTCACGGGACGCACAATGCGGTCGCTGACGAACGCAATGACAATATCCTGGTTTACGTTAATGGCGACCTTGTACCCCGCAACGAGGCCAGTATCTCCGTCTTTGACAGCGGCTATCTGATCGGCGACGGCATTTGGGAAGCCTTGCGCCTTCACGAAGGCGTGCTCGTTTTTCTCGATGAGCACCTTGACCGACTCTGGCAGGCGGCCGCGGCGGTTGCCATGGACTTGCGCATGAGCCGCGAAGACCTCACCGCCGAGCTGTGGCGTACGCTCGAAGCGAACAAAATGCGCGACAATGTACATGTGCGCTTCATGTTGACGCGAGGCATCAAGAAAACGCCGTCACAGGACCCGCGCCTGGTGGTCAGCGGTCCCAACCTGGTCATCATCGCTGAGCACAAGCTGGCCAGCCCGGAAAGCAAGGAAAATGGCGTTACCCTGTTTACCAGCGCGATTCGTCGCGGATCGCCTGATTATCTCGACCCACGATTGAACTGTCACAGCAAATTACATGAGGTGCTGGCACTGCTGCAGGCAATCGAGGCCGGCGCCGACGAGGCATTAATGCTGGATATTCACGGCTTCGTCGCAACCTGCAACGCGACCAACTTCTTCATCGTCAAAAATAGCGAAGTGTGGACATCGACGGGTCAGTACTGCATGAACGGCATCACTCGTGCCAAAGTTATCGAGGTGTGCGAGAACAAGGGAATCCCCTGCTTGCAAAAGAACTTTTCCCTATTTGACGTCTACGGTGCGGATGAGGCGTTCGTCACAGGCACGTTCGGCGGACTCACACCCGTCACGGCGGTCGACGGGCGCACGATCGGCGAAGGCGTCTTCGGTCCGATGACGCGCCGACTGGAAGCGTTGTACCAGGATGAAATCAAAGCCGCGGTTCTCGCCGCGCAAAAAGCGTCATAGGAAGATCGGTGGCAGAAAAACCGATTCGTCTTTGTGTTTGGAGCGGGCCGAGAAATATTTCAACGGCCTTGATGTATTCTTTCGCCCAGCGTGTTGATACGACGGTTTATGACGAACCGCTTTATGCCCATTACCTCGTCAACTCCGCTGCGAAGGACTACCATCCTGGCGCCGACGACATCATCGCTACAATGGAGAACGACGGCGAGAAAGTCGTTGCCGATATCATCCTGGGAGAACAGCCTACGCCGGTAGCGTTTTTCAAACAGATGACGCACCACCTGGTCAATCTGGAACGCGCATTCTTGAAGCAAACCGTGAATGTGATGCTGATCCGCCACCCTCGCGACATGCTGCCCTCTTATGCCGAGCAGGTCAGCGAACCGACCCTGAGAGATGTCGGCTATAAAACGCATCTGGACCTTGTCGAATATCTGCATTCGCTGGGGCAGGAGCCACCGGTGTTGGATTCCGCGGCGACTCTGATGAACCCTGATGGCGTGCTCCGGAAGCTATGTGGTCGTATCGGCATTCCATTCGATGAGGCCATGCTGTCCTGGCCGGCCGGTGCCCGGCCCGAAGACGGCATCTGGGCCCGGTACTGGTACGCCAGCGTACATCGTTCAACAGGCTTTCAACCGTACAAGCCGAAAACGGCGCCGTTTCCGGAGCGACTTGAGCCGCTCCTTGAGGAATGCATGCCGTACTATGAAGCCCTTGTAAAACAGGCGATCACAGCGGACTAGCTGCCAGAGGACTGATTATGACGACCGCTTTTCTAAACGGCGACTACATGGCGCTCGACGGGGCAAGAATATCGCCGATGGATCGTGGTTTCCTGTTCGGGGACGGAGTATACGAAGTAATTCCCGTGCATGATGGCAAGCCGATCGGGTTCAGTCTGCACATCGATCGCATGAAAAAAAGCTTGAGCGCCGTCGACATCAATCTGGACTGGACACACGATCAGTGGCGCGATATCTGCGACAAGCTCGTCGATAAGAACGGTGGAGGTAACCTGGTGGTGTATCTTCAGGTTAGTCGCGGCGCCGACACCAAGCGTCATCATGCCTACCCCAAAGGGATAACACCGACAGTTTTCGGATTCGCGTCAGAAATTGCAGCATCGCCGGACGGTGAGGAGACGGCGGTCACGCCTCTGAAAATCTCCAGTGCCGAAGACAAGCGCTGGCGTCGCTGCGATATCAAGTCTACCGCGCTTTTGGGCAACATCATTCATTTCCAGAAAGGTCAGGCCGCGGGCAGCGATGAAATGCTGCTGTTCAATGTGGCCGGCGAAGTAACCGAAGCCAGCACGAGTAATGTCTTCGTCGTCAAAGACGGCGTCGTCATGACGCCGCCACTGGATCACCAGGTCTTACCCGGCGTCACGCGTCTGATGTTGCTGGATATGCTGCGAAAAGATGGCTCCGTGCCGGTCGAAGAGCGTGTTGTAACAATGGAGGAAGCACGCCATGCCGACGAGATCTGGTTAACGAGTTCAACCAGGGAAGTGGCTCCCGTCGCACAACTCGACGGAAGTCCCGTGGGTAGCGGCGAGGCGGGCCCGGTGTGGGCCATCGCGCACAGGCTCTTCACCGACAAAAAATTCGATTACTAGATCTTAGCGGTTCGACCCCTAATGTAGAATCATTCTGTCTCGCTGAGTTCTTCAACGAACGCTTCAAAGCTGTTGATCGGCAGTGAACAATGGCTGCCCAGGCAGCGATAGGCGATCGTCTGGTCTTCAATCGCGCGCCTCTCGGCTAATGCGCCTGGCAGGTTTTCTGCGTCCTCAGTGATCGGGAAAACCAGCCGGCGCGGCGCATAGTTCGTTGTGGCCGTGTCCCGCCAGCGGTGGATTTCATCTACCTCGCCACGAATGATGATGATCTCGGGCGGCGTCAGATATTCTTCCAGCGCCGTAATCAGGCTCACGTGACCATGCGGATGCTCGGCCATGGCCCGCCAGGCGTTTCTCAAAGTGCCTTCGGCGGCTTCGAGGAAACGCGATTCTCCAAGCAGATAGCCGAGCCGCTGCAATGCAAGCGCTGCGATGCCGTTGCCTGAAGGCATCGCCTCGTCCGCCAATGGTTTGGGCCGGTGCATCAGCGACTCATGATCGTCGGCGGTAAAATAAAAGCCGCCGCTGTCGTTATCATAAAAGTGATTCAGCATC
>SMUY01227127.1_pt1 | contig 11526 bp, 6 predicted proteins | sample 2456441 | NCBI WGS metagenome assembly SMUY01 (sample SAMN11095931, study PRJNA526329) | marine sediment metagenome | biome: Marine sediment; feature: Surficial sediment; material: Deep marine sediment; isolation source: Hadal surficial sediment | place: Pacific Ocean | collected 2014-11 | depth 0-1...
AACGCGAGCATTGCGAGCCTGAAGCAAGCCGGGGCAAACGGCGGCTGCGTCGCAGCGAGTTCCTGCAGGCGCTGCTCCGCCTGTCGCTCCCGGCCTTCGCGCAGGTCTTTTTCCGCTGCCGCAAAGGCTTGTTGTACTGATTCGGCGCTCATGGCTCGTGGTATCGGTCCTTGTTCCTCGCGGTAGCAGCGATCAGCAGTCTTCGTCCCTGACCAGGTCCAGGTTAAAAGTAATGCCGACCCTGGGGATGTCATTTTGTTGCATTTCCACCCAGTGCTCGAGGTAGGACGGAAACATGACGATCAGCCCGGTTTGCGGTTGCACCGAGAACTCCAGGTTGCTGAATATGGTCTGCCCGGTTTGGCCGCCTGGCTCGTGCATGCGAAAACCGGCTTTCGGGTCGAGAAAAGAGATTCGGGCAGAGGTCTTGTTTGCTGAAACGTAATAGGTGCCGCTGATCAGGCTGTTCCGGTGCCGATGGACCTCGTGGTAGCAGCCCTTGACGGCGATAGTGCCGAACATGGTTATAAGGTTCAGCGGCGGATTCTCAGTCGAAAACCCCATGTTGCGGGCAAAGCAACGGCCGTGGCGCAGTATTTGCTCGGCAATCTCGGCAAATTCCGCGTCCCTTTGAATCTGGTTGCGGCTGAAAAAAGAGGTATAGCCGCTCCGGTACTCTTTTTTGCAGATTTCCACACCTTCCGGATCCGAACTCCTGAGCGTTTCAACCTTCCGCACCAGGGCCTGGTTGAATTCCCTGTCGTCGGTCAGACGATTGATATAGATGGGTACCGGGAAAACCGGGAACATCGCTTTCTTGTTGTTTTCGGGCGTAGCAAATTTTGTCATGGCTTTTCCCCCGGTCATGCCTGGCGGGTCTGTACAGGATAACCCCTGGCTGGCGCGCTGGAAAACATCGTTTTGTCAGATTGGCCCAACGCACCACCTTATATTGCTGCCGCTTGCTCCGTTTCCTGTGATAGTCTGCCGGCCTTTATCCGGGCGCCAGCGGGTGCCTGCCAGGGGGACACACATGAAAATCGCTCGATTTGCCAGCCTGCTTGTTACGTTGATTCTGTTCGCTTGCGAGGGGAAGGGAATCGACCAGGATCAAATGCCGGAGGCGGCCGGCGCGGATGCGGGTGAGAAAATCGCTCAGCTCAATGAGTTGTACGAGGAATGTTTCGATCGCTCGATGGAACTGAACCCGATTTACGCGACTTTCATCGGCGACTATCGATATAACGACCGTTTCGCCAACAGCATCGGCCCGGAGCATATCGAGAAAACATCCGCCTTGACGCGCGAGTGTCTCGATCGCCTGCTGGCGATCGGTTCCGGCGGGCTAAGCGGGCAGGATTTGCTCAGTTTCCAGATTTTCCAGCGTAACCAGGAAGAAAATCAGGCTGGCGAGAAATTTCCGGGGGAGTTGATACCGTTGAACCAGTTCAGGAGCACGCCGAATTTCTTCGCGCAAATGGGGTCAGGGGCCAGCCTGCACCCGTTCAAAACGGTCAAGGACTACCAGGATTTCCTGGGGCGCATCGATGGCTTCGTAATCTGGATGCACCAGGCGCGGGACAACATGCGGGCAGGCATGGAAAAAGGGCTCGTGCAGCCCCGTGTACTGATGGAAAAAGTCGTGCCGCAATTGGCCGCGCACGTTGTAAGCGATATTGAGGAAAGCCTGTTTTACCGGCCAATTCAAAATATGCCGGAATCGTTTAGCGACGAGGAAAGAACGACATTGACCGCGGCGTATCGCGATGCGATTGAAAACAAGGTTTTCCCGGTTTACGGCATGCTGCGTGACTTCGTCCAAGATGAGTATCTTCCGGCCACGCGCGCGACCGTCGGCATGCTGGACTTGCCCGGCGGCAATGCATGGTATGCGTATCGCGTTGCCACAACGACAACCACCGATCTGTCGCCACAAGCCATTCATGAGATTGGCCTTGCCGAGGTCGAGCGTATCCAGGCCGCGATGCAAACGGTCATGGATGAAGTCGGCTTCGATGGCACGCTCAAGGAATTTTTCGAGTATCTGAATTCCGACCCGCAGTTTTATTTTGACGAACGAGATCAGCTCATCGATGGTTATAAGGCGCTACGCGAGGAAGTGCACGCGAAGGCGCTCAAGATTTTTGATCGCCTGCCAAAGGCGGACTATGAGATTCGCGCGGTCGAGCCGTTTCGCGAAAAGACTGCCTCGGGTGGTTCTTACATGAGGCCGTCGCCCGATGGTTCCCGCCCCGGTGTTTTTTATGCGAATGCCTACGATCTGAAGGCGCGGCCAAAATGGGCCATGCAATCGCTGTTCCTGCACGAGGCGATTCCGGGCCACCATTTCCAAGGGGCGCTGACCCTGGAAATCGAGGACCTGCCGCGTTTCAGGAAATTTGGCGGTTACACGGCGTACAGCGAAGGCTGGGGCCTATACGCCGAGTCACTGGGCAAGGAAATCGGCATGTACGCCGATCCCTACCAGTATTTTGGAGCGCTCAATGCAGAGCTGTGGCGGGCGATTCGCCTGGTGGTCGATACCGGCCTGCATTACCAGGGCTGGACCCGGCAGCAGGTGCTGGATTACATGTATGCCAATTCGGCAACGAAAGAGGCGAGAGCCGTTTCCGAGGCCGAACGCTATATTGCCATTCCGAGCCAGGCGCTGGCCTATAAGATCGGTCAGCTCAAGATATCCGAGTTGCGTGCGCGGGCTGAATCCGCGCTGGGCGAGCGATTCGATATCAAGGCCTTCCATCGCCAGGTGCTGGAAGACGGCCCGCTGCCGCTGAGCGTACTCGAAGCCAAGATCGATCGCTGGATCGCCGGCCACTGAAGCACCGATGGTTTGACAGGGCGGCGGGTCCGCTGAATTTACGCTGCTGACCGGCCTCAGATGGAGAGAGTGATGAAAGCACGTTTTGCGGTGCTGATCGCATTGGCCTTGCTTGTTTGCGGTGCAGCAATCGCCGGGCCTGCACTCGAGCAGATCATGGCGGACCCCGACTGGATCGGTAACCGGCCTGAAGGAGCTTACTGGAGCGATTCCGGCGAATCGGTTTTCTATCGTCAGAAACGTCGCGGCGAACGAATCCGCGACTGGTACCGTGTTTCGGTAGATGGCGGAGAGATCCAGGAGCCCGATGCGCAGGGTCTGACCGCGAGCTCGAATGCCAGCCGCGTTTATGACGGTGACCGGACCCGCGTGGCCTGGATCCACGAAGACGATGTCTGGATTCGTGACCTGCCGGCCGGGGAGTCGCGGCAGCTGACCGCGACCGCAGAGCCGGAAAGCGCACCGGTATTCATGGCCGACGGAAACCGGCTTGCCTGGGTCAGCGATGGCGACTACCGGGTCTACAATTTCGATACCGGCCTGACTCGCCCGCTCGCCGAAATACGGCTGGAGAAAAAACCCGGGGACGATCCGGAGTTTGACGTCCTCCGCGAGCATCAGATGCGGACCTACGAGACGCTTCGCGAGGACGAGCGCCTGGCCGACTCCCTGGAAAAACACGAGGAGGAGGTGCACCGGGCGGATGCCAGCCGCACGCCGTTGCCGATCTACCTGGGCACGGATCTGCGTGAAGTCGCGCGCAGCCTGTCGCCATCGGGTCGTTACATGATGCTGGTCGTCGAGAACGAAAAAGACGAGCCAGGGCAAAGCGGAAAAATGCCCAACTATGTAACCAGCAGCGGTTACACGGAGATTCGCGATACCCGATCGAGGGTAAACCGCAACCCGCCGTCCGGCCAGGATATTTTGCTGATCGATCTGCAGGACGGGTCATTCGCAAAGCTGGACCTGGGCGTATTGCCGGGGATCAAAAAGGACCCGCTGAGAAAAATTCGCAAGGAAGCGATCGAATGGCATGTAGAACGCGGCGCCGATAGGGATCAAGTCGAAGAAACACTCAAGGTGCCGGATCAACGTTCATTGGCGGTTTTCGAGATTAGCTGGAACGCCAACGGTAGCCAGGTCTTGCTGCAAATGACCGCCAACGACAACAAGGATCGCTGGATGGCGACCGTCGATTTCGAAAAATCCGCCCTGGTGCTTCAACATCGGTTGACCGACGACGCCTGGATAAACTGGGACAACAATGAGCATGGCTGGATGCCCGATGGCGAATCCTTTTGGTATTTGTCCGAGGAATCCGGCTATTCGCATCTTTACCTCAAAGCCATCGGCCAGAAAAAATCCCGGCAATTGACCCGCGGTTCCTTCGTGGTGACGGAACCCGAAGTCGATGCCTCCGGAATGAGCTTTTATGTGCGAGCCAATCGCACTCATCCCGGTAACTATGAGATCTACAAGGTACCGGTTGCCGGCGGCGAGTTGACTCAGATAAGCGCGCTGGGCGGTGTGAACGGCTTTGATTTGTCGCCGGACGGACGGCGCCTGCTGATTACGCACTCATTCTTCGATCGTCATCCCGACCTTTTCGTGCAGGACGCCGAGACGGGCGCCGATCCGTTGCGGCTGACCGACACGGTTTCAGCGCAATACAAGGCCATCGACTGGGTCATACCCGAGATCGTCGAGGTGCCATCGAGCCACGTGGACCGGCCTGTTTATTCGAAGCTCTATCTGCCCGTCGATTACGATCCGGACAAAAAATACCCGGCAGTAATGTTCGTACACGGCGCCGGATACACTCAGAACGCGCACATGGGCTGGCCGTATTATTTTCGCGAGTTCATGTTTCACACCATGCTCACGCAAAATGGCTATCTCGTCATCGATATGGATTACCGCGCGTCAAAGGGCTATGGGCGCGGCTGGCGAACCGCCATCTATCGCAACATGGGGCATCCGGAGCTCGAGGATTTTATCGATGGCGTGGATTTCCTGGTGGAAAACTACAATGTGGACCGCGACCGGGTCGGAATCTACGGGGGTTCCTATGGCGGGTTCATGACTTTCATGGCGCTGTTTCGCGCCCCCGATCTTTTCGCCGCGGGCGCCGCGCTCAGGCCCGTCGTTGACTGGCGGCATTACAACCATGGCTATACATCGCGCATGCTCAACACGCCCGAGATCGACCCGATGGCTTTCGAGCGCAGCTCGCCGATCGAGTTCGCCGAGGGTTTGCGGAGACCACTGCTGATCGCCGCGGGCATGCAGGACGACAACGTTTTTTTCCAGGATTCGATCATGCTGGTGCAGCGCCTGATCGAACTGCAAAAGGAAGATTTTGAAATCGCGATTTATCCGCTGGACCCGCACAGCTTCGTACATGCGGATTCCTGGCTGGACGAGTACCGCCGCGTATTCAAATTGATGGAGCGACACCTGAAACCGGAATGATTTCCAGCCGGGTTCCAGCAAATGTAAAGGCGCCGGTGACCGCATGAGCGGGCACCGGCGCGTGTCCGAGAGGCTGGCTCCTCGGCGCTGGTTTATTCGCCGTCGCTTTCCACGGTAAAAGCGACCAGGGTCCCGGCCGCCAGGCAGCCAGTTGCCAGGAACTCGCCGTAGGCGTGGACACCCATACCAGTCTGGAGGTCCGCCAGCTCAACGCGTTCAATGGTCTGGGTATTTTCCTCGGTATCTCGAGTGAGCAGCAGAATGCGCGTTTCACTGCTGGTCGCGATACAACGATCGCCGACTTCGCTACTGATCAGCAGACTGCCACTTTCCAGATCAATATTCAGAATAATGCCTTTGAGGCGGTCGACGAAGTCGGCGATGCGTTTCAGGATCACCAGCGCCGACTTGACCACGGCCGGTGAGCCGGCGGGCAGGTTGATCACGCCGTCAACCAGGCCGCGGTATCCCGCTTGAATCTCGCTGGCATCCAGCTCAGCGCCATCGAGTGCGAAGATGCGCGTTCCTTCCTGTAGCTGAACCTGGACTGCCGATCCGGGAGTGAATCCCTGGTTCGGGGCTAGCAGGAAGCCAAACCGGCCAGTGTCAGGATCGACCCGGGACGCCGTGATTCCACGCAGGTGGGCAAATGCGTCAAGGGGGCCGAGTTCTATCGTGACTGTGTCCAGTGCGATGCGCCGGCGGGTATCGACATCGTCGCCGGCGATCACGCCGACGAATGGCGCCGGGAATCCGATCGCCGTTAGTTCTTGTCCGCTAGTCAACAGGTCGAACCTGGCTGGATCGCCCTGCTGATTGAAGATTCCGGTGTTTTCAGACACCCGGACCACGACGCAATGACCAAAATTCAGACCGTCGCCGGTATTGTCCGCAGCGGCAATGACATGCCTGGGGCAAAGCACGAAGCGCTGATTGCCAGCATCGAGACGGACGATCAGGCCGTGAACGCGGGCGAGTTTGCCCAGACGCGTGAAGCGATCGATGCGGATGAAAATCACCGGGCGAACGGTCACTTCGCCGTTCGTCGTCGACACGGTAATCGATTTTTCCGCATCGAAATCCAATTCGATATGCAACAGACCATCAGCGAGGACCTGGATCGGTTCGCTTGGGAAAAGGTCGATACGACCATCGACCGGCAGCGGTGGAGTGATCCTGACGGCGATATCGCCGTTCTCGTCATACTCGATCAGCTCGAGATCGGTCAGAATCATGCGGATTCTTCGGTACTGGCCCGCCGGCACGTCCTCGATGGCGATTATGTCGGCGACGTTGCCCAGACTCAGCAGATCGATGGTCACAGGATCGGACAAGACGCTGACCGGACCATCCGGCCCGATCAAAAAGATCGCGGCGATGCTCGCGTTCACCTCATCGAAACGAAAATCCGGGCCATCGGTCAGCGATATCGCAACAGTCCCGATTTGCGCTGATAGAGGCGGCCGGTCCGCCGTACTGGTTTCGTCGGCACCGCCACAGGCGGCCAGCGTGGCGGCCAGTAACAAAGCGGTGAGGATTTTCAGTCTAAAATGATTCATGAGACCTTCCTTTTCCGGGCCGCACGGTTGGCCAATCAGACTTGCGGACGAATGGCCACTGGTTAGCGGGTTTACGGGATTAACGCAGGGTTCAGCCAATGGTTGACCCTGAGCGGATAAAAAAAGAACATCTGTCGTCTGCGCATCAAGAAACGCTGGAATCTGGACGGGGGGCCATACGCTTGCTTGACGAACTGGCAAAACTCGAAGAAACGGCAAGACGGCTCGAACCGGACCAGGAGCAGCGCGCCGCGCTGAACCGTGGTGTCGAGGCGTATGCCAACCAGTTCCTGAACGCTTTGCCCGGCCTGAAGACCTATGTGGCAGATGACCCGTCAACGGCGCCGCAACCACCCCCCATTGCGGATGATCCGGTCGGGCTTGAGACGGCGCTTGCCTACCTGGAATCCGCTGTCGACCGGACCGGGATCAACCCGGCATCCGGCGGCCACATCGGTTATATACCGGGTGGCGGCGTATATACGGCCGCACTGGGCGATTACCTAGCCGATGTCTTCAATCGTTATGCAGGCATACTGTTTGCAGGTCCCGGTGCGGTACGCTTGGAAAAAAGCCTGTTGCGCTGGATGGGCTCGCTGATCGGCTTTCCGGATGGGGCGGCCGGCGACCTGACATCGGGTGGCAGCATGGCCAACCTCACCGGCATTGTTGCCGGCCGGGAGGCGCACGAGGTGAGGGCTGTCGATATTCCGCGGACCGTGGTTTATCTCAGCGAGCACGCGCATCATTCGGTAGAGAAAGCCCTGCGGGTAGCCGGACTCGGTGAGTGCGTGCTGCGTTTTCTGGAGCTGGATGAGCGCTACCGAATCAAGCCGGATGCACTGGCGGAGGCGATAGCGGCCGACCGGGCGGGCGCCTTGATTCCGTGGCTGGTCGTCGCCTCGGCTGGCACCACCGATGTCGGCGCCGTGGACCCGCTCGATGCCCTGGCCGATATCTGCCGGCAGCACCGCCTCTGGTTACATATCGATGCCGCCTATGGGGGGTTTTTCGTACTTTGCGACGCGGCGAAGGATTTGCTCGGCGGTATGTCGCGTGCGGATTCGGTGGTCATGGACCCGCACAAGGGACTGTTTCTACCCTATGGCAGCGGTGCGGTGCTGGTGCGTGATCAGGCCGCGATGCACAAGGCTTTTAGTTACCAGGCCCATTACATGCAGGATGCCGTCCAGGATGTCGCGACGATGTCACCGGCTGACCTGTCGCCCGAGTTGAGCCGGCCGTTTCGGGGTTTGCGCATGTGGCTGCCGCTGATGGTCCACGGCCTGGCGCCGTTTCGCGCCGCATTGGACGAGAAACTGCTGCTGGCCAAATATTTTCACCAGGAAATCCAGAAAGTAGCCGGTTTTGCAGCCGGACCGGAGCCACAATTGAGTGTGGCGACCTATCGTTATGTTCCAAAAAGCGGCGATGCCGACCGGTTCAACCAGCAACTGGTCGACGAATTACAAAAAGACGGCCGGGTTTTTATCTCCTCAACCCGCATTAACGGCCGGTTTGTCCTGCGCGCTGCAATACTGAATTTCCGTACCCACCGCGACACGGTCGATCTGACGATAGAAATCCTGGCCGATGCGGCGATGCGGCTGGCAAAAACCTAACCCGGATTATTCATGAATAATCCGGGCTGATGGCAGGGAGTATCGATGACACGACAATATCCGGCATCAAAAATCATCGGTTTGCTTGCTCTGGTCTGTTTGCTGTCCGCCTGTGCAGCACGACCCGATTATCATGGCACGGTGCCTGAGGAAGCGCGGCTCGATCCGGAAGCGGACCTCGAACTGGTTCGGGTCCGGGAGCATCTGGATGTTTCCAGTGCGGCGGTGCGCGATGACAGTTTGTTGCTCGATCTGGAACTCGATGGCAAGCCTTTTCGTGGCCAGGCCACTCGTTCCACGCGGTTCGATATCGATATTCACACAGACTGGTTGCCGGTTTTTTTTATCGAGGAAATCAGCCGGGAGAGTCTTGACGAAGAGAATAACGGCGCAACCAGAATTCCGGTGTTCGACGAGGTTCAGTGGCAGGAGATTTCCCGGCGAGTTATTGATTCGTTTACACCCAGCCAGCCATTACAGGGTGTCGTTATTAACTCTCGCGATACCGTGGTATACGCATACCGGAACCAGGACGGCAGCATTGTAACTGAGACTGACCGCTCGAAATGGCCGACCGGGATTCCGCTGACCAATGTGCTGCGGCTGGAGAAACAGGCGGACCTCTTGCTGGACATCATCGGCGCTTATCTCGACGAGACCGGGGTATACAGCGGGCAGGTGCTGTTCAAAACCGGCGAGCTCGGGCCGCACGCGAGGCCGCTGGTCATCGTCGACCGAGCTCGGGGCCAGGTCGGCTTTCTGTCACTGGAGCCGTTTACCTTTGGCAGTACTCCGACCAGCCTGGTGACCAGCGCCGGCAAGACCGGCTGGCAGATCGTACGCAGTTATTTCATCGAACCGTTAAACCGGCCGGTCAGTTTTGTTTCGCGCTTGTTTTTTTTCGTGCTGGATACCGCATGGGACATCACCGAGCAATTATTCATCAACACTTTTTCCTATCGTTCCCTGAAGAATAAACCGATACCGCCGCTCAACGACGGTCCGGGTATGGACCTGGTTGCGTGGGAATCCACTCTCGACAGGATGTTCGGGGCGAAACGCGTCACCGGTACGGCGGAGTTCCTGGTCGATGGCGATAAGTTTTTTCCATACTTTATCGATGCGATAAACAAGGCCGAGAAATCGGTCAAGATTCGAACCTATATTTTCGACCGGGACGACTTCGCTCTTGAGATTGCCGACCTGTTGAAAAAACGGTCAGCGGATGTCGAGGTCAAGATAACCGTGGACGGCATCGGCAACCAGATGGCGCAAAAAGCAGAGGCCGGAACCACGCCGGCCGGATATCGGGCGCCGCCTGAAATCACGCGCTATCTCAGAGACGGATCCAGGGTTGAAACCCGGGTGCTAACCAATCCGTGGATGGCCGGTGACCATGTCAAGACTTCGATTATCGATGGCAAGATCGCGTTCATCGGCGGTATGAACATCGGCAGGGAATACCGCTGGGAGTGGCACGACCTGATGCTGAAGCTGACCGGCCCCGTGGTTGACCTGATCGAATACGATTTCGATGGGAAATGGGAGCACTCGTCCATCCTGGGGGATGTCGCGCTGGCCGCCCATTGGATGCGGAAAAAACGCGAATTGCCGAAGCCCGAGGAGTTTGAAATGCGCATATTACGCACCAAGCCGGCCAGATCGGAGATCTACCGTGCCCAGCGCCAGGCGATACGCAGGGCGCAGAAATATATCTACTTGGAGAACGCCTATTTCTCCAGCTCAGCCATTCTCTACGAACTGGTAAAGGCGCGCATGCGCGGTGTCGATGTCAGGGTCATCATACCGATGGAAGGCAATCATGGGATCATGAATCTGGCAAACGTCGTGTCCGCCAACACCTTGTTAAAATATGGCGCGCGCGTCTATATTTACCCTGGCATGTCGCATGTCAAGGCGGCCATTTATGACGGCTGGTTGTGCTTCGGCTCAGCCAACATGGACAAAATGAGTTTCCGGGTTCAGCGCGAGATGAACATCGCCAGTTCGGATCCGGAGTTTGCACGGCTGGCCATCGAAAAAGTATTTGACAAGGATTTTGCGGCAGCGGAGGAATTGACCAGCCCCTTGCCGGAAGACTGGAAAAACACGCTGGCCAGGATAGTCGCCAGCCAGCTTTAGCGACCGATGGGCGGTAACAGCAGAAAAAACAATAAAATGGCGAAGAAAAAACAACCTGCCTGGGCCGCATTGGCGGATCGTGAATTGCTCGATCTGCGTTTTTGTGATCTGGGTTTATCGCTGGCAGGCACGGTGCTCGAGGAGCGGGTCGAGCGCCTTTACGATGAACTCGCCGATCGGGGGATCGAATTCCGGCCGCACTGCTGGCTGAGCGAGGAGTGGTTTTCGCCCGATGGCGTGCCTGGTATCGCGATCGCTTTTTATCTCGCTCATCCGCGGCTGATGAAGCTGGAGCGAAAAATGATGATGGAGGTCGAAGGTGGCAGCGAGAGCTGGTGCCTGAAATTGCTGAGGCATGAAGCGGGTCACGCCCTGGATACGGCATTTGGGTTGAGCCGCCGCGTTCGCTGGCGCAGGGTTTTTGGCAATCCCCGCAAGCCGTACCCGAAAACCTACCGGCCAAAGACAACCAGCAAGCGCTATGTGCAACACCTGGCGTTGTGGTATGCGCAAGCTCACCCGGCCGAGGATTTTGCCGAGACTTTCGCCGTGTGGCTCAAACCACGCTCGCGCTGGCGTCACGATTACCGGTCCTGGCGGGCTCTGGGCAAACTCGAATATATCGATGAATTGATGGGCGATATCGCCAGGCGCAAGGCGAAAGTCCGTAGCCGCCGGCACGTCGCCTCGATCAGAAACCTCAAGATGACGCTGCGCGACCACTATGCGGATAAGCGCGCGCTGTACGCGATCGATCATGCCGAACTGCACGACCAGGAATTGCGCCGCCTATTCGTGGACCATCACCGGGCGAAAAAAAACGCCATGACGGCCGCAACTTTTTTGCGCCGTCATCGCCGCCAGTTGTGTGAGGTCGTGGCATTCTGGA
>SMUY01071729.1_pt1 | contig 11522 bp, 7 predicted proteins | sample 2456441 | NCBI WGS metagenome assembly SMUY01 (sample SAMN11095931, study PRJNA526329) | marine sediment metagenome | biome: Marine sediment; feature: Surficial sediment; material: Deep marine sediment; isolation source: Hadal surficial sediment | place: Pacific Ocean | collected 2014-11 | depth 0-1...
CAGGCGTCTGCATCTTGCACTGCAACGGCCACTATGTCCCTGTCCGTGAGCTCGTCACTCACAACTTTCTGCTTGAATTGAAACTCTTCGATGAATTTGATCTGATCGCGTACCCTGCCGGCCTCTTCATACAGCGTCCGTTCGGACAGTTTATGCATCTTTTCGGTGAGTTGCCGAACGACTTCGTTGTTCTTGCCATTGATGAAACTTACAATTTGCTCAACCATTTCGCCATAATCGGCAACGCCAACGAGGCCATCGCACGGTCCGTCGCATTTCTTGATATGATAGTCGAGACAGAGACGGTATTTTTTTTTGGCAACGACTTCCTCCGTTAGATCATAATTGCAGCTCCGGATCGGGAAAATCCGCTTCACTGACTGGAGCAGACTCTTCATGGATCCGACGTCGGTGTAGGGGCCGAAATAACGCGAGCCGTCTTTGATGATCTTGCGGGTAGGAAAAATTCGCGGGAAGCGTTCGTTGGTTACGCGAATGTAGGGGTAGCTTTTGTCATCCTTCAGGTTGATGTTGTAGCGTGGCTTTTACTCCTTGATCAGGTTCATTTCAAGGATGAGTGCTTCGATCTCGGAGTCGGTGAAGATGGTCTCAAAATCAGCGATCTTCGACCGCAGCCGCATGAGTTTGGGGCCTTCGGAGCGACTTTCTTGAAAATACGAACGCACCCGGTTGCGCAAATTCTTAGCCTTCCCGATATAGATGACCTTGTGGTTCTTGTCCTGAAATAGATAGCAACCGGGCTTCTTTGGAACGTTCTGGAGTTTTTCCCGCAGAGGGTTGGGAGAAACGGACTGCATGTAAACTTAGGACCTGACGAGTCAAATTCTGTTATTTCATGCCGTGGCGTTGGGGTTTGTGATTTGCCTGTTTGGACTGATTTGTGATTGCATCATTTGGAATTTGGAATTTGAGGCTCAGCCGCGTTAGGATACTCAACCAGTTCAAAGAGGATGCCGCCGGTGCTTTTGGGGTGAATGAAGGCAACCCGCGTTCCGCCGGCGCCCTGCTCGTCCTGCTGCTCAATAAAGACAAAGCCGGCGCGTCTCATCTCCTCCCTGGCAGCATCGAGATCATCAACTTCAAAGCAGATGTGATGAATGCCTTCCCCGCGTTTTGCAACGTACTTCGAAATGGGTGAGTCCGGGGCCGTCCCGCGCAAAAGCTCCAGGCGCACCCCGCCTACCGGGAAAAACGCGGTGTCCACCTTTTGCCTCTCCACTGTCTCCCTGTGGGCAGCGCGCTGTCCAGTCAAACCCTGGTAGCGCTGCAGGGCGGAATCCAAATCAGCGACGGCAATACCGATGTGGTCGATCTTTTTTATCATCCTTCTCTCTTATTTGCCCTATCAATTGAACAGCAACGTAAAATCAAATGCCCTGGCCGAATGCGTAATAGCGCCGACCGAAATATAATCAACGCCGGTCCCGGCAATCTCCCGAACACTGCCCAGATCAACCCCGCCCGAGGCTTCGACTTCGCATCGGCCATCGATTACTTCAACAGCAACTTTCATTTCTGCCAGTGTCATATTGTCCAGCATGATTCGGTCGGCCCCAGCGTGCAGCGCTACCTTCACTTCCGGCAGGCTGGTTGTCTCAACCTCAATCTGTATCTGGCGTTGCTCGAGACTCAGGCTGTTTCGGATGCGCGCAACAGCAGCTTCTATCCCCCCGCCTAACCGAATGTGGTTTTCTTTTATCAAGATCATGTCGTACAGCCCAAAGCGGTGGTTATGTCCGCCGCCAACGGTGACAGCATATTTTTCCAAAAGGCGCAACCCGGGCGTGGTTTTTCGGGTGTCCAATATTTTGCATCTTGTGCCTGAGATCTGCTCGACGAATCTAGCGGTTAGGGTGGCAATTCCTGACAGCCGTTGTAGAAAGTTTAACGCCGTACGCTCCGCCGCCAGAATGCTGCGTGCGCTGCCGCGTACATTCAGGACGTGGTCACCGGGCGTAGCTGCCGTCCCATCCGAAATGACTTTTTCGACCTCCAGGTTTGGGTCGACGGCGCGAAAAACAGCGCCGCATACCTCCAGCCCCGCCACAACGCCGCTTTCTTTGCTGACAATCGTTGCCGAACCCGCTTGCCTCTCTTCCAGAAGCAGATTGGAGGTCAGGTCGCCGACTGCACCGAAGTCTTCAGCCAGTGCCTTCTCAAGTGTTGCTGTCAATTCCAGATCAAAATTCATTGCCTGTCTTGCAGTTTCAAGCGCCTGAACCGGCAGGTAAGATTAGTTAAAAATCGGGTCAAAATCAACCCTAAAATAAAAGAGCCGCGCTGCAACAGATCACGGCTCTTCATGGCTAGGAGGAAGGGTTAAAGCAGTTTTCTCAATTTCGTTACAAAATCCTGGCAAAAATCTCTTCAAACTCGTCTTTGGACATCGTCTGCTGTCCGCTGTCATCCACCTGCACTGTGGTGTTCCTGAATTTGAAAGTCACTTTCTTCCCGACTGCCAGATAGCAAGCAGCGCCGTTAAAGTTCTGAGCAAAGTCGAAGTACGCCTGACTGCCGAACATGAGTTTGAGCGTTCTTTCAGTAGCGTCCTGTGCTGTGTCCACCCAAATCCCTGAATCATCGCGTATAAATGTTTTTCCAAGCGCATGGCGGATCCCCCCCCGATGACCCACAGGTCAGGTGTGTCGCTCAACCTGAAGTGGCTTCTGAACACGCTCGTCATGACAGCCTCTTTCCCTATCTGTGCTGTGGGCAACTTCCTGGGTGGCATGCCGTATTGCCCGGCAAGTTGCGAAATCTCAGCGTCGAGATCGTCGGTGGGGGACTCAAATCGCTCCTGTTCGAGCAGGAAGCCGTACTTCCGGACGCCCCACACTCTCGAAACAAAAGCGTGGTGCAGTACCCTGTCCTCCGTGCTGACAGGAAATGCGAACTCGGTTTTGCCTGTAGACAATTCACCCGACACCCGGACTCGTGCGGTTCCGCGGTTCCTGTATCTTCCGACAATGCGCACCTGCTCGCCTTTGTGAAGATCCGGGATTGTCTCAGGATAGATATCATACACTGCCATGTCGCCGAAATCGACCTTCGGGTCCATCAGCACCGGGTCTTTGATGCGGTCGAACATCTCAGTTATTGCGGCTGAGATGTCCGAAGCGCGTTCCACATAAATTGAAAGGCCCTTGCTGTCATAGGCAATGCCGTCCAGCAAATCCACGTGGACATCCTGTCCAAGCCCGAAATTAAATATCTTATATCCACGCGTGTTCAGGCGATGGGCATTGGTCCGAATCTCGGCGATGTCAGTAACCCCTACGGTCGGCAGACCGTCTGTGATGAGAAAGATGGTACTGGCCTTTGCGTGACCCCCCTTCACGTTCAGCGCTGTCAGCAAAGCTTCGTTCAGGTTTGCCCCTCCCCTGGCCTCAATCCCGTTGATAAAGTCAAGAGCCTCGTCCCCGTGGTCCACGGCACGAACCAGATCCTTCCCGAAAAGCCTGAGCTGCGTGTTGAAAGTTATGATATTGAAGCAATCCTCATCGTTCAGGCTGCCGATGGCATACTTCAAGGCAGATTTGACTTGCTTCAGCTTTTCACCTTTCATGGAGCCGGACACATCGACCAAAAAAAGAATGTCCTTGCTCACAATTCGGGACGCGGGCAGATTGGCTGTCGGTGACAGCGTCAGCATGAAATATCCATCCTGACCATTTTCCGGAGGGTAGGAGACAAAATCCGCGCTAACAATTCCCGTCTCTGTACCGAACAAAAGGACAAAATCATGCCCGAAGCTATTTTCACCGCTATAGGAAATCGTGGCACGGTTGGATCTCTTTCGTTTCACATTGATCGCATGACTGGGCGAGTAAATATTTATCAAGGCAGAGTCCGTGTTCAGCGCCACATCAACTTCCACTGGAGCTGTCCTGCCATTGTAAGAAGCGGCGTCCCTTATCTTATTGAAGGCATAAAGAGGAGGCTCGGCTGTGGTGGTGATTTGGGAATCGTGACCATGACGCAGGTGGTTTCCAGGCAGGGGAAAAGTCATGCTTGTCAGGCTGCCCGTGCGTTCCAGAACTTCCACGAACATGAATGTCAAAGTACGTTTTTCATGTGAGGAGAAAGGCGCGAGTTTTACTTCGAATAGTCTCTTGTCCACCAGGGCAAGCCAGGAAGGATCCCCGGTAGAACGAACACGTTCTTGCAGCACCTGGAACGATTCATCCGGCGGCAGCAGCCTGCCCTCAAAAACAGCCCCTCCCGACTTAACGGAAAAACCAGAGACCTCACCTTGGGATAGCGGAAAATAGTAACTCGCCTTCTTGCTGTCGCCGGCAGGATTGAAGAACGTTTGCTCAACATCAAATTTGGCGACCTGGTTGGTGACGGAGACCTTCGTCTTGTTGCGGAGAAGATTCAGGTTTCCATTGGGCGTCGCATCCGAGACTATAAATCCCTGGCTGAAGGCATCGGCGCCGAACATGCAGGACAAGAGTAGGGTGGCGAAACATCCGCTACGACGAATTTTGTTCATTCTTTGTAGTACAGAAATCACGGGCTAACGTCCGTCAATAACCATTTGCAAGGCGTTGACTTTGACATCATAGCGCTGGCTTCCCATCTGGAATCGCAGGGAAGACTCATGCTCGACGAAAAAATCAAATGCCTCCTGAGCTTCTTTCTCTCCCCTGGTCTCTTCAGCAATCCTGGCGAGAACAAGCGCCAGATTATAGATGCCCATGGAGCGATAGGTCCTGTCCGCTTCCCGCGCAACATAGGAGAGCCAGATATTTTTCTTTTCCTGTGACAAAGCGCTCTGCTGTACTATCCACAACGTTTCCGCGAAATCGCTTTCTTCTGCAATTTCTTTGGAGAGCGCTGTTGGGGCATCGACATTCCGGGCCGCTGCGCCAGTCAAATTATGCGACATTGCACGAAGTCCTGACCGCGAAGCTTCGGTTACCACAACATCCTCCGCGTCAAGAATGTATTCGTAAATGGGCACCGGCACCAACTCCTGAGCAAAATCACGCAGCACCCTTCTGGACGGCCGGGCCGCAATCGGTTCGATCTGCCCAGGCTGAGATTTCAAAACACCCTGGCCGGAACCCGCATCCTGCACTGTGGCATTCTGCTCCGCAGCTTCCGTAACAGACACAGCAGGCGTGGCGGCGTCCGCCTGCGTAGAAATCAAGACTTTATTCTCCTGCGGTGGATTTGTTCTATTCTCTTGCGCAGCAACCGACGCATTCGCATTCGACTCTAACTCGGTAATGGAGGGGGGCGACTGCATTTCGGGCTGGAAGCCCCGCACGACAAAGAACAAAAAAACTGCGGCCAGTGCGCCTGCGAATGCGAGACGGTAGCTTGGCGGGGAAAAGAAGCCTGCCGCCTGCTCTAGAAGGACTTGCAATGGCGACCGGTACGGCTTTAATCCAAGCCGGGCGAGAATTTTTTTGGGCACGCTCTGCCAGTAGTCGGCAGGAGGACTGGCAAAAAGCGAGGACGACACAAGAGATTCTATTTCCGAAAGAACCTCAACGTCTTTCGAGCAGTCGGAGCACCCACGAATATGCTTGCCCACTTCAAGCATATCGGATTCCGTAAGCGCCTCGTCCAGGTACCGCTCGATTTTGGACTTGTACTCACAATGGTTCATGGCTTTGTTATACCTCTATATCTTTGGTTTCCAAATAACCCCGCAAAAGGGCCCGCAACTTGGCGCGTGCCCGTGACAGGCGCGACATGACTGTACCGATAGAAATTTCAAGTGTATCGCTGATTTCCTGATAACTTAATCCGTCGTTGACTCTCAACATAAATACCGTTCTTTGCTCATAAGGGATTTTGCCAAGCGCGGCTTTCAGCTTGAGCGCAAGTTCACTTCCCTCCATTTCGTACACCTGCTTAGGCGACTCAGCAAGCTCTGCCTGATGGCCGTTGCCATCCAGGTCATCGAGAGACAGAGCACGCAATCGGGCTTTCTTCTTCTGATGATTGAGAGACGTGTTGATGGCAATACGATAAAGCCAGGGGTAGAAAGGATAACTGTCATCATATGTTTCCAGCTTTGTGTACGCTTTAATGAACGTCTCCTGCAGTACATCATCTGCATCCTCGTGGTTCATCACAACTTGCATAACGGTGAAGTAGATCCGTTTTTGATACTCTTTGATAAGCCAATCAAAGGCCCTGACGTCTCCGTCAAGAGACCGGTGGATGTACGCAAGTACATCTTTTTCATTTCGAGAATCCATCTTTGCACGGCTCATTAAGAAATAAAAGATATCTTTTTTACCAATAGCTACTTGTCAATACTGCTTTGCGGGGATTTTATTCCATATCTGGCGAAAAATTGACATAGGTTGTAAATAGTGTCCAGGCGCCGGACGTGCGGTCGGGATTGCATTCTGCCACGCTTTGCGCTAACGCGTTGACTCTGACAGATAACTTTTATCGATTTCTTCCAATTGCTTGAGCGCAAATCGGCCAAAATTGCTTCCGACACCCTGCTCGCGGAGGATTCTTTGAAAGATTTTCCTTGCTTGCTCGACTTCATTGAGTCGCAGGAAGCATCTGCCGGTTTCGAACAGGGCGGTGACATGCCACGGGAGTTTTGTGCGAGGGGTGAGATACGCTACTTTCAAATACTCAGCAGTGGCTCGTTCGAAGTTCCCCATCTCTTTGTAGCATTGCGCGACGTTGAACTGGATCTCTGCTTCCGACTCCGTGTCAGCGTAGGGCAGCAGATCGCGAAAATGTCCGATGGCCCTGTCGTACTCCTTGAGATTCATCAGATGCCGGCCGAGAGCAACCTTAAGCGCAAAAACGTGCTCCCCGCGCGGATACTTGTTGAGGTACTCCCGCGTCACTGCAATCGCCTGGTCCCACATTCTGGCGTCGCCGTAACACTTGCTAAGATAGAGCAACGCTTTGGGATAATAGTCTCCTGCTTTAGGATGCTTAAGGATGCGTTTGAAAGCGTGAATTGCGTTTTCCACCTGTTGCGATTTGTAGTAAAAATCGCCCAGGTTGAAATAGGCGAGCGGCGTGACTTCGCTGTCAGGATAGCGTGAGGGAATGTCCGTCAGAATCTTTAGCGCGTCCTCAGTGTGGTTGGTGATGAGATAAACGGCCCCAAGCCCAAACTCTCCGTGCGCACCCCAGTCTGTATTCTTGAAGCTGCCGCGCAGCTTCTTAAAGGTCTTTTCGGCGAGGATGAAGTTCTTGTCATCCAGATACGCGTTGCCCTTATCCAGCAAGAATTGGCCTTCTTCCTCCTTGATATTTTTGTACTTCTTTTTGAAAGCTTTTTCCGCAGCATTTGCGGCTGCAAATTGCTCCATTTTGTACTGACACCTAATCGCACGCGACTCAGCGTAACGTTGTTCCATCCTATCCTGAGCCAGTTGTTTGGTGGCCAAATAGTGTGTGAGTGCTTGCGGGAAGGATTTATCCGCAAACAACAGGTCTCCAAGTTGGCGGTGCACCCTCGCCTTAAGCCCCTGGCCCAGGTCCCGATTCAGGATGCTGCTGAGATATTCTCTTGCGAGAACCTCGTACCCCTCTTGCTGTGAAATCCGGGCAACCGCCAGCATGGCTTGCACAGCCTCATCGCCGTCCGCGTGGCCATGGATGAAACGGATATACTCCCGCAGGGCGCTCTCTTTCTGACCAAGCTGTTCGTAGGTATTCGCGATCCGGATCGTGAGACTATCAAGTTCCATTGCAGATGTCGATTTCAAATGGCGCCGAACCTTCATGTACGACTCCAGCGCCGGCTGGTGTTTGCCTAAATCAGAATTGATGTCGCCCAGCAAGATTTGCGCAGCCGTGACAATCGACGAGTAGAAAAAGTCAGTTTCGATGCGCCGCAAGTCATCGAGTGCCGATTGAGATGACCCCATTTGCTGAAAAATCTGCGCGCGCAGGTAAAGCGCTTCAGGAATGAAATGGCTCCTGGGATTGTCTCCGACAAATTGTGACACGCTGGCCAACACCAGTGAGTCCGGTTCAAAGCGAGCCCTGCACAAAACGCTGCGAAAAGCGGCCTTTTCTAAATAGATGCTCGAACGTGGCGTCGAAACAACTTTCTCGTAGTAGGTTCTCGCGTTTCTGAACGCGCTCGTGTCCGCGGCGCTGGCGCTTTCAAAGATGGAATCCGCAAACGCCATATGGATAAAATCTAAGTGCTTGCCCTGCGGGTACCGCTCAAGCCACGTTGCGGCCAAGTCGAGCAAGCTCATCTGACCTTCGTTCGTTAGCAGGTGGACTCTGGTCAAGAGGAACTTTACCTCCTCCGCCTTGAATTCAGAAAAGTTCTGCTCCAAATAGCTGAGACTGACTACCACACTGTCAAAGAGGCTTTTCGCCCCAACCGGATCATCCGCGAGCGAAGCCAATTCCGCGAGGCGAAAATGAGACTTGCCCAGCAAAAAGAACGCCTCGGCAGAGGACTTGGCATTGTTGCCCTCTTGCAGCATTACAATCGCTCTTTTGAACTGACCGACTGCATCCTCGAAACTCTTGGCCTGGTAGTAGATCTTCCCGATTTCCAGGTCGATATTTTTCGAAGGGCTTTCCGAGTTCAAGACTGCAACAAGACTGGTCAAGCCGCGCAAACTCGAATTAGAGTCCAGATTAAGGTTTTCTCGAATTGATCTGACCCTGCCCTGTGCCCAGGAGAACTCGTCCGCGCCGGGATACGTTTCCAAATAGTGCTGATATTCCCGGATGGCCAGCCGGTATTCCCCAGATTTTTCGTAACACCTCCCAAGACCCAACTGCGCATTGTCCACCCTGGCGTTACCCGGGTACGTGTCGATGAAATCCTGATAGGCCCGCAAAGCCATGGGATAATTTCCCGTGGCTTGCTCGACGATCTCGGCCTGCCTGAAAGACATTTCCGGCATGATCTCACTGCCACGAAAGCGGTTCTTGTACGTCCTGATCAAGCTCAGGGCATCCCGTGCCCGGCCGAGCTCAACCAGGATATCCACCTGCAGCAAATAGGCGGGTTGAATAATGCCGGCTGTGTCCCGCTGCACATCGGTACCTGGATCAACTTTTATTATCCCGGAGAGCGCTTTATCGGCCTCCTGGTACCTCTTGATTCTTGCAAGCAGCCGTGCAAGCTTCAGATTAGCTTTATCCACAAGCGCGGCAGAAGCAATCCGGGAGGCCTGCCTGTAAGAATCCAGAGCAGTTGCATTGTCGGTCAGCGTTTCGAAAATTTCACCCCTTCCCAGGTAAGCCGCGGCACGTCGGTCAGCGTTGTCAGCCTGCGCAATGAAGGCATCGAACTGTGCCAGAGCATTGGTGAAATCGCCATGCCGCTGATAGGCGAGTGCCAGATGATACAAGGCGTTCTCAGCTTCTTTGGAGGATTTGAATTCGTTTACGATCTTTTTGTAATTGGCTTCAGCTTCCCGAAATTGACCGAGTTTTTCAAAAATCTGGCCGCGCAACCAATAAATACGCGGGTCTTTCAGGTCCGGGCCTAGCGCGTGAAAAATGCCATCCATTTGTGCAATCGCTTCCTGAAAGTCCCCACGGTCAACATAGAGGTTCACGACCGCAAGGTGAGCATCCATTCTCTCCAGCGCGTCGGGATAGTCGCTCACAACCCGCAGGAAACTGTCCAGGGCAGAGCCAAAGTCCCCAGCTTTGTCATAGGCTCCTCCTGCTGCCAACAGAGCCCGCGGCGCCAGCTCACTTTCCCGGTGGAAATAGGCGACTCGACTCCAAAGCTCAGCGGCAGCCTTGAAGTTTTCCTGCGCCAACTGACACTGTCCCATCTTAAATCGCGACTGCGGCATTAGCGCGGAACGGGGGTAATTCAGCTCCATGTCCCGGTAGGCACCAAAAGCCTTATCATATTCTGAGATTGCAAAATAGGATTCGCCGCTGAGAAAGAGCGCCTGATCCGCACGTTCGTTGTTAGGGAATTTCTGTGTAAAATCCCGAAACTGCTTTGCTGCTAGTAAATGCAGGCCGTCTTCATAGAGTTTCTGCGCGAAAAGAAACTCCTTTTCGGCAATACTGACTTGCGCAAACGCCAATCCGCGGATGGCCGCGGCCAGCACATATACTATTAAGATAGTTAACTGGTTGACTCTTATCAAATCAGTTTAACCTACAGTTTCAAGCTTCGCATATTTGACCAACAACCGCTTTACGCCCACATCGTAAAACTTTACCGAAAGCTTCGCGGTCTCTCCACTACCGTCCATGCCGACAATTTTGCCGAGTCCAAAAGAAGGGTGTCTCACTTCACAACCGACATAAAATGACTGGGCATCCTGCGAGAAGTCCTCATACGCCGGCATAGTTTCTTCCTGACGCTGCCGGCGGCCATTTGTGCTGCCTCTCGGATGTTCCGTGTGTGGCCGTTCGCGGTAGGTTCTGCGGAGATCGATTCGCTCCACGAAGCGGTCGTCTACCTCCTCCAGAAATCGGGAGGCTAAATTTTCAAAATACTCTCCGTATCGCAGCCTTCTGGCGGCCCAGGTCATGTAGAGGCGCTCTTCAGCACGCGTTGCCCCTACATAGAACAGGCGCCGTTCCTCTTCTAATTCCTCGTTGGTATTGAGAGAGCGCGACAACGGGAATAATCCTTCTTCGAGACCGGTCATGTACACCACCGGGAACTCGAGTCCCTTTGCGCTATGTAGCGTCATCAGCGTCACGGCATTGCTTCGGTCGTCCCAGGAATCAATGTCAGTTATTAAAGAAACTTCTTCAAGAAAGTGTTCAAGATCGTTGCTATTGTGCCGTTTGCTAAAATTATCGACAGCGGAAAGAAGCTCGCCTACGTTCTCACCGCGCCCATAAGACTCCTCGGTACCCGTCGCCTTGAACTTTCGCAGGATACCAATTTCGTCCACCAGTGTGCGCGCCAGCTCTCCGGCCGAGAGTTCCACTCTGAGGCAGGCATATTTTCTGATAAGGTTATGAAATTGTTTAATTTGTGCCTCGATTCTGGCAGAGATCGATTCGACCTCATCTGCGCGGCCCGCTGCTTCAAGTAGAGGAATGCCGCTCTCTTGCGCAAATTGCTCCAGTTTCTCAACAGAGGTATCTCCGATCCCGCGCAAAGGAAAGTTGATGACGCGCTTCAGGCTGATGGAATCCTTCGGATTGCAAATCAAACGGAGGTATGCCAGCACATCCTTGATTTCCTTGCGCTCATAAAACCGAACGCCTCCCACGATAATGTACGGAATGCCGGCGGCACGCAACGCATCCTCAAGAACACGTGACTGCGCGTTGGTGCGGTACAGAATGACAAAATCACAAAAGTTTCGTCCATTATCATGTAGTTCTTCTCTTATAGAGGTTACGACATAAAGTGACTCTGCGATTTGATCCTCAAACGCCAGTACCTTGGCCTTTTCACCCTTAGCATTCGCAGTCCAACGCTTCTTTGGTAATCGCTGCTTGTTGTTCCGGACAACTGAGTGTGCCACGCTTAGAATGTGCTTGGTGGAACGGTAATTTTGCTCCAGGCGGTAGACCTTGCAGCCGGGGTAGTCTTTTTC
>SMUY01282961.1_pt1 | contig 11519 bp, 9 predicted proteins | sample 2456441 | NCBI WGS metagenome assembly SMUY01 (sample SAMN11095931, study PRJNA526329) | marine sediment metagenome | biome: Marine sediment; feature: Surficial sediment; material: Deep marine sediment; isolation source: Hadal surficial sediment | place: Pacific Ocean | collected 2014-11 | depth 0-1...
CGCTTTACCGCGGCGTGGTCGTACGAGGCGGAATGATGTTGTCGGATCCCGGAGTCGTTTCCGGGCTTCCCGAACTGGACGCCGCGTGGGGCATCTGGTCCCTTGCCGAGGTCAAACTTTCTCGCAGCTGGATCGCGGGGGGGCGATATGAATGGGTAGAAAATCCCGAGGACCCCGCCGAATCGGCGTGGTTGGTTTCACCGACGCTGACCTACTGGCAGAGCGAATATGTTCGGTTGAGGGTGGAGTACGACGTCCTGGGAAATCCGGGCAACACCACCGGGCAGTTCACACTTCGGGTCACGTTCGCCATGGGTCCGCACAAACACGAAACGTATTAGAAGGCTGTTGAAGGAGTACAGCGGGTCGCGCACATGGCGCTTGTGCGCGTTCAGACAAGGACCGACTAGGAGGTGACACGATGCTGAAAATCGTTGCCGTAGTTACAGCTTTGGGATTGATGGCGGGGGAGGGGGCGGCGCAAGGCGATCCCGTCCGGGTCGTTACGACGCTTCCGGTCTACGCGGACCTCGTCGAGAAGATCGGCGGTGCGGAGGTCGAGGTGAGTTCCATCGCGGCGCCCAATGAAGACGCCCACTTCGTGCGTCCGAAGCCGAGCTTCGCACTTTCGATTCGACGCGCCGATCTGTTCATCACGACAGGACTCGACCTCGAGCTGTGGGCTCCGACCGTGCTGGACAGGGCCGGAAATGCTGACGTGTCCGAGGGGGGGAGGGGGTACGTGACCGCCTATACGGGGATCGAGCTGCTGGACATCCCGGTAGCCGCCGACCGGAGCGGGGGGGACGTCCATATTTTCGGTAACCCGCACCTCACCACCGACCCTCTCCGAGCCCTCCAGGTGGCTCGCAACATCACCGTGGGCCTCGGGCGCGTGGCACCGAACCGGACCGGCACCTGGAATGCGGGACTGGACCGCCTGACGGCAGAGATCCATCGACGACTCTTCGGGGATCGGCTCGTGGAGCTCCTGGGCGGCGATCTACTCGAGCGGCTCGCGCTCCAAGGGACCCTTCATGCCTTCTTGGAAGGTGAAGAGTTCGAGGGCCGTCCGCTCATCTCCCAGTTGGGTGGCTGGTTGGGCGTGGCGGAAGTGTTCCGGGGCCGTGACATCATATGCTACCATAAGAATTGGGCATACCTGGAGGATCGTTTCGGCCTGCGTTGCGCCGACTTCGTCGAGACCAAACCCGGGATTCCTCCAACCCCGGGGCACGTGGCCTCGCTCATCGAGAAGATGACGAGCGAGGGGATCGGGGTGATCCTCGCCGCTTCCCACTACGACGAACGAAAGGTCGAGACCGTCGCCCAGCGTGGGATGGCCCGCTCGGTCGTGGTTCCGATGAACCCCGGGGGGAGAGCGGGTGTCGATGACTACTTTGCCCTCGTAGATACGTGGGTCGATGGTTTGGCCCAGGCGTTCGCCGGGCCCGGGCGCTGAGGGATGGCCTCTCCAGAGCCTGATTCCTGACCTCTTCGAGGAGCACGATATGCTCGATATGCTTGATCTCATGATCCCGCCGATCGTGGCCGGCCTCGTGATCATCTCGATCCACGCGTACCTGGGCCTCCACGTCATCGCCCGGGGCGTGATTTTCGTTGACCTCGCTTTCGCGCAGATCGCGGCGCTCGGTGCCACGGTCGGCTTCCTGGTGGGGGTCGCCCATGATACGCCGTTGGCCTTGGCTTTTTCGATGGGCTTCACCCTCGTGGGGGCGCTCATTTTTTCCTTCAGCCGTCTCGAGGAAACCGTCGTTCCCCAGGAGGCTGTGATCGGCATCACCTTTGTGGTGGCTTCGGCCGCGGTGATTCTGATCGCCGGGTTCACGGCGGAGGGTGCCGAGCACATCGCCGAAACGCTGACGGGGACGTTGATCTGGGTCGGGTGGCCGGAGATCATCCGGATGGCCGTGGTCTACGCGATCCTGGGTGTGATCTATTTCATTTTTCGGAAGCCCTTCCTGTCGATATCCTTGGCAGAAACCGACGCGCCACGGGCCCGCTGGTGGGATTTTCTCTTCTATGTGCTCTTCGGAATCGTCATCTCGTTCTCGGTGCCGGTGGCCGGGGTCCTCATGGTTTTCAGCTCACTCGTCATTCCCGCCGTGGTCGCGTTCTTCTTCACTAGCCGGTTCCGTGTGGCGCTTTGGATCGCGTGGGCCGTCGGTACGGTCACACTCGTGACCGGCGTCGTGGCGTCTTTCCAGTGGGACATCCCCACCGGTCCCCTACTCGTGTGTATGTTCGGGTTGGCTGTGCTCGTCGGCCTGTTGATTCGGATCGTTGTGGGTGCTCGCCCGGGTTCGGTCATGCAGCCCTGACCAGAGCGGAGATGATGCTGCCTTCTCGGTGCTCGTTCGCCTTGACCGCCGCCCTCGCCTTGGCCGGGTGCGACGCGGCGGACGACTTCGGGGTCCCGCAAGAGCCGGCCGACCTTCTTACGCGTGCGGAACGCTCCGACTACCGCGAGACCAGCCGTCACGCAGATGTGACCCAGTTCCTCGAAGCCGTGGTCCGAATGGACGACCGGATGTCGCTTACGACGTTCGGGTTCACGAACGAGGCGAGGGCGATTCCGCTCGTGATCGTCGCCGAGGGAATACCCGACAGAAGCCCTGCGGCGATCCGAGAAAGCGGGAAACTGGTTCTTTACCTCCAGGGGAACATCCATGGAGGTGAGGTAGAGGGGAAGGAATCCCTTCAGATCCTCTTGCGGGAAATCGCTTCGGGACAACACGACAGCTGGTTCGACCACATGATCCTGCTCGTCGCCCCGGTCTACAATGCGGACGGAAACGACGCGGTGGGGCTGAACAACCGGCCCGGACAGAACGGCCCCGCAGGGGGGATGGGCCAGCGGCCCAATGCCCAGGGTCTGGATCTCAATCGGGACCACATGAAGCTGAACTCGCCAGAGGCGCGATCGGTCGCCCGGCTCGTCGGTGACTACGCGCCGCACGTCACGATGGATCTCCACACCACCAACGGTACCGACCACGCCTACTTCCTCACGTATTCCCCGCCGCTGCACCCCAACACCGATCCGGCGATCATCTCGCTACTCCGGGATCGGCTCCTCCCTGACGTGACGGAGACCATCCGCGACGAACACGGGATGGATTTCTATTACTACGGGAATGCCGGTGGGGGTGGAGGTCTTCCGCGGTGGTCCACGTTCGACTCACGGCCTCGGTTCAACAACAATTATCTGGGGCTCAGAAACCGCGTCGCGATCCTGAGTGAAGCCTTCGCCTACGCGACCTTCGAGGATCGGATTGCCGCGACGCTCTATTTCGTCCAGGAAACGGTGGACTGGGCGGAGTCCCACGCGGACGAGATCCGCGTGGCGGTCGAGACGGCCGAGACCCGGCCGCTGGTGGGCACACAGCTGTCGGTACGGAACCAGATCGTGCTCACGCACCCGGAACCCGTGGACATCCTGATGGGCGCGGTCGAGACCCGGTACAACGCCGCCGGGCGCTCCTACAGCAACCGCCTGGACGTTGTGACTCCCACTCCGATGTGGGAGTACGGGAGCTTCGAGTCGACCGAGGACGAGACCGTTCCGGCCGCCTATATCATTCCTCCGGTCCAGCAACTCCAGCCCGTTCTCGATCGGCTGGAGTCACACGGTATCCCGATGCGCACCCTCGACGCTCCGCGGACGATTCCCGTGGAGAGCTTCCAGATCGACTCGATGTCGGTTGCCACCCAACCCTTCCAGGGCGTGAACGAGAGGACCGTCTGGGGTGCCTGGGTCGCGGGTGAGCAGGAGCTCCCCGCCGGTACCGTCATCATCTCGATGGACGGCCCACATGCGCGGCTCGCGTTCTACCTCCTCGAGCCCCGAGCGGACGACGGGTTCACGAACTGGGCGATCCTCGACCGCTGGATCGACGGGGATGGGGCCTTCCCCATCCTCCGGTCGCACACACCGGTCCGCTAGCCTCGATTCCGGTGTCCAGGGCACGGCGGTGTCCCCTGACGATTTTTTGGCCCCCTTTCCGGTCACCCTCCTATGTGGTGATGGGGTATATCTTTAACGAGGGAGACGCTCGGCACGTCTACGTACCAGAAGCGACCCCATCGGGAGTTCGGCCATGAGCGCTCTCACACGAGCTACGCTCTACATCGCAGTTCTTTTTCTCCCTGGCCTGGCCAAGGCTCCGGTGGTGTACGCCCAGGGAGCCGAGGCCACGGACCGGGACCGGGCCGTCCACCTGCTGCAGAGGGCCACGTACGGGCCCCGACCACAGGATATCGAACAGGTGCTCACGGTCGGGATCGCCGACTGGCTGGATTGGCAGCTCCACCCCGAGCGTATCAACGACGCGGCGCTCGCACCTCTCTTGGACCGGATTCCCGTGGTGTCCATGAGCCTTCCCGAGCTTCTAGGGCAATATCCCCCTAGCCAGGTTCTACGGTCCGTTCGAGAGCTCGCCCAGGGTACTTCGCTCTCCGAGAGTGAGAGGCGCACGCTTCGCCGCGAGCTGGGGGAGCACAGCCCGAGACGGATCCTCGACGGCTTGGCCACCGCACGGATCACGAGAGCCGTCCACTCAGAACGACAGCTCCAGGAAATGATGACGACGTTCTGGTTCGACCACTTCAACGTGTTCTGGGGCAAGGACGCGACCCGGTCACTGGTCCCCGACTACGAACGAAGCGCGATTCGGCCCCACATATTCGGGAAGTTCGAGGACATGGTCCTTGCCACGGCTCAACATCCGGCCATGCTCTTCTACCTCGACAACTTCCAGAGTGCCGCCCCGGACAGCTCGCTTCAGGCCCGGGAGAGGCGAGAGGCCAACAACCGGCGAATGCGCCGAATGCCGGCCCAGGACCGGGCGCGCAGCCTGCAACGCATTCAGCAGCAGCAGAACGGGCGCAGAGCCGGCCTCAATGAAAACTATGCCCGTGAACTCATGGAGCTCCATACGCTCGGTGTGGACGGGGGCTATACACAAGCGGACGTGATCGACGTCGCCCGGATCCTCACGGGCTGGACGTTCGGGGAGCAAGGGAGCCGAATGCAGATGCGCCAGGCCCGAGCGTCCTACGAGGACGGGCGGCTCGTTCTGCCGGAAATCGACTACGACGAGGCGTATCAGTTCCGATTCCGCGCTGAAGTGCACGACGCCGGCGAGAAAACCGTCATGGGGCATGTCTTCGAGGCCGGCGGGGGCCAGGAAGAGGGTGTGGAGTTGATCCGCATGCTGGCCCACCACCCGTCCACCGCCCGCCACGTCGCGACCCAACTGGCCACCCGCTTCGTCGCGGACGATCCGTCCACGGCCCTCGTGGACCACCTTGCCGAAGTCTTCCTGGCCACATCAGGTGATCTGCGGGAGGTGACGCGGGCGCTATTCACATCAGCCGAGTTCTACGATCCGGCTGTCATGGCCAACCGCGTAAAGTCGCCGTTCCTTCTGGTGACCAGCACGTTACGTATGACGTACGGCCGTACGGCCAATACACGGGCCCTGATGGAGCTACTCGGCTCCTTGGGCGAAGCACCTTATCTGGCCGAGCCCCCCACCGGCTACCCCGAGACGAGCGAACAGTGGGCCTCGGGTGGAGCCATGCTGACCCGCATGAACTTCGCCACTTCCTACGTCACGGGTCAGCTTCGGGGCGTTGGGCCCGATGGCAACCGCTTGTTCAGGGAGATCCGTAACCGGGACGGAGAGTTCCTTCCCGACCTGGTGGACGCACTTCTTCCGGGCGCAGACGCGTCGGAGCTCATTGCCGTCATCCGGGAGGACCTTCAAGCCAACCCTCCTGAGGGGGAGCGAGGGAGTCGCGTCCGGACGCTGAGCTTGATTCTGGGCTCGCCAGAATTTCAGAGTCACTGATGATGATTCCAGAGGCGTTGATGAACGGCATGGGGAGACGAGTCTTCGTCAAGCAGGGCGCTCTGGCCCTCATGGCCCTCGGGTTACCGCCCGACTTCCTGCTCCAGCCACTGTTGGCTGGCACGCAGGGTCTGGACCGCAAGAGGACACTCATCTGCATTTTCCAGCGAGGGGCCGTGGACGGGCTGTCCATGGTGGTCCCCTTCGGAGAACGGGGGTACTACGACTCCCGGCGCAACATCGCGATCCAGGCTCCCGGATCGGGGGAGGGGAGCGCTCTCGACCTGGACGGCTTCTTCGGGCTCCACCCGGCGCTGAAGCCCCTCGAAGAGCTCTTCCGCCGTAGTGAGAGGGCCATCGTCCACGCCGTGGGATCACCCCATCCGACCCGTTCCCACTTCGACGCGCAGGACTTCATGGAGACCGGAACACCCGGTGTGAAGTCCACGAGCGACGGCTGGCTCAACCGGGTGCTGCAAGACACCGCGTGCGCCGAGTGCGGAGGCCGCACGCTTCAGAACGCCGCGGCCCACGCGGCGGACCACGCCGCCGGCCAGGTGGCGATGGCCACGGTCCCGTCCCTGAGGGGAGTCTCGCTGACCAGCGCATTACCCCGGATTCTGAAGGGGGGCCATCCAGCCCTCGCCGTCTCGAACCTGAGCGACTTCGGCGTGCGCAACGACGATCAGGTGGGATCGGCCTTCCGGCGCCTCTATCGCACCGAAAGAGGAGACGCGGTCTCGGCCGCGGCCGAGGAGGCGTTCGAGGCGGTTCGTGTCCTGGAGGCCATCGACCCGGATCGCTACCAGCCTTCGGGCGGAGCCGTGTACCCGGATGGAGACTTCGGCCGGTCTCTCCAGCAGATCGCCCAGCTCGTAAAGGCCGACGTGGGTATGGAGATCGCCTTCGCGGACCTCGGTGGATGGGATACACACGTACGGCAGGGGGGCGCCCAAGGGCAGCTGGCGGGACGCCTGGGGCAGTTGGGCGAGGGAATCCGAGCCCTGTACGACGACCTGGGCGATCGCATGGAGGACGTGGTGATCATGACCATGTCCGAGTTCGGGCGCACCGTGGCGGAGAACGGCTCAGGTGGGACGGATCATGGGCACGCGAACTGCATGCTGGCCCTCGGTGGATCGGTGAGGGGCGGTCGTATCCTGGGTGACTGGCCGGGTCTCGAGCGCGAGCTGCTCTACGAGGGCCGCGACCTTGCCGTTACCACGGACTTCCGGGACGTGTTCGGCGAAGTGGTCTCGGGGCATCTGGGCGCCGAGCACCTGGATCGGATTTTCCCGGGGTACGGCGGTGACGCTACGCGCTACAGAGGGGTGCTGGGGTAGAGCGGCTACATGCGCCGACGAGTGCGCCCTATCAGCCTATCAGCGCTCACACGGTTGGACGATGTTCTGCGTTCTGTCGGGCCTTTCTCCATACCGCCAAGACCGATTTTCCCAGCGTATAGAGGGTGAGGGGATCAATAAGGCGAGACATCGGCACCAGCAGGCGATCCCAAACTTCGATGTCGCGGCGGGCCACCACGGCCTTCTTGAGCAGGAACCGGTTCGCAGCAGAAGCCAAAATGCCGGCCGCATCCAGATAACGCAGGCGCACCAGCGTGGTGCCCCCGGGCTGCAACGCCGCTAGGCTCTTCTTGGTGTACCGTCGGAAGTGCCCGATCTCCTCGTCGAACGGGGAGTAGAGCCAGGGGTGAGCCGGCGACAGGACCAACAGGTGTCCACCGGGCTTCAACCGGGCCACCGCCGTCACCAACTCGGCTGCGTCGCCCTCGATGTGTTCGAGAACGTCGATGTAAAGGATCGTGTCGAACTGCGCCTCGGCAGCCACCGCGTCCATTGTCCCTTCGACCACCATGCAGCGGTCCGGCTGCAATTTTCCGGTTTCCAACATCCGGCGTAGGCCCTCGGCCATGCCCGGATCGGGTTCCAGGCACACCCACTGCTCGCCCAGGGAGTACGCTCTCTCGGTGTTCGCGCCCAGGCCGGCTCCGACCTCGAGCACCCGCCCTCGTATGAACGGCCGCATCTGGGCCAGGAAGTAGCGCTTCCAGTTGTTCGCGTGCCGGAACAGATCGAGCTCGGTGCCGGGGTAAGCGAACGACTCCTCCGAGTCCGGCCCACTTCGCCGACCCGACTCAGGACCCGGTTCTGTCACGGGTTCCCGTCTGGACGATACGCTCGAACACGAGTTCCTCACCGGCCACGAAGTAGTGGTAGTCCCGTGCCGGAAGAAAATCCAGGCGACTCCGCGAGTTCAGGACCAACAGGCTGAAAACCACCGAAAGGAAGAAGAACATGAGCCCGACGCTTACGACCTGTACGATCACGGTGCCCAGCCACGATGCACTGCCCTCCGCTCCGAGATAGCCGTACGCGAGCAAGGTCACGACCGCCAAGACCACGGCCCCCGCCACCCCTATGCTGAACAGGAAGAAGCGGGTGCCCACGGTCTCTCCGAACACGGCGATGGACGCGAGTCCGTGTGTCACGAGCGACACCGAGTTCATCTTGCTGATGCCGTCCAGCCGCTTCCGCCTGGCGGTCGGAATGGACGTGTGGGGTGTCGTGGACGCCAAGACGGACGCGGCGTAGTGGCTCCACAAGTGGGGGTTGGTCACGAGGGCTCCGACACGCGCGCGGGGCACCACGCTGAAGTTGCCCACATTGGTGTTCTCGCCGGTCAGCAGCTTGTGTAGCGTGCGATACACGAAGTATCCGATCCTGAATGACAGCCGCTCCGATCGTTTGGTTCGGGCGGCAAAGACGATACTCTCGCCGTTGAGCTCATAGGCCCGGTCCAGGAGCAGAACGGCGTCTTCAGGGGCATCCTCACCGTCGGCGTCCATCAGGAGAATAGAGTCGAAGTCGAGCTTCGCGTCCGCGTGGCACAAGCCCACCGCGATGGCCCGCTGATGCCCCAGATTCCTTCTCAGCACCAGCAGCCGCATCGAAGCGATGGCGCGCCGGTCGACGCTAGACCAGTCCGGGGGCGCTTCCGTCGACCCGTCATCCACCACGAGCACGTGAAGCTCTTCCGGCCGCTCGGCGAATACCGTGGCCACCTGCGTAAGAAGTTGGGCGCACGACTCCCAATCGTCCCTGACCGGCAGGATGAGAAGCACTTTCCCTTCGGATGGTGTCACGTCGTCCTCGGCGTCGGCGCCCGCGCTCCACTGGCGGGTTATGTAACGGCTGTTCGAGTTCAGCGGCAACCCCTCAAGGAGCGCCAGAAATAGCGTCGGCGATCTCCCGCCGCACCCCGCCGTCCGTTTCTTGTCTTGACGGGTTCAAGAGTGATTCACGGGCCTGATCCGTACCAATCCTGCCCAACGCCCAGGCCGCATGCCCGCGCACCAGCGCCTCCACGTCGTCGAGGGCCCTGACCAGAACCGGTACCGCCTCCGCCGCCCCCCAGTTGCCCAGCGCCACACAGACGTTGCGCAGCAGCCCGGCCCGCTTCGCTCGCTTGATGGCCGATTCTCGGAAGAGCTCGCGAAACCCTTTTTCGTCCAGAACAAGCAGCTGGTCGGCCAGCTCCACGAGCGACGGCCCGTCCAGCCCTTCCCTCGCCCGATAGACCTCTTCTTCCGCCGGCTCCGCGAACGTCTCGTTCCACGGGCACACTTCCTGGCAGATGTCGCACCCGTACACGCGATTGCCCATGAGCGGCCGGAGCTCGACGGGTATGGAGCCCCGGTGCTCGATGGTCAAGTAGGAGATACACCGCGGAGCGTCCATCACCGGCGCGCCGGATGCATCCCGCCCCAGCAACGCTCCGGTGGGGCACGCGTCCAAACAACTCCGGCACGTCCCGCAGTGGTCTTCCTGGAACGGAGCGTCCGCGTCGAGATCCAGGTCCAGGAGCAGCAGGCCCAGAAAGAAATAGGAACCCCGTTTGGGGTGGATCAGCATCGTGTTCTTACCGAACCAGCCGATGCCCGCACGGACGGCCATCTCCCGCTCGAGGATGGGGCCGGTATCCACGTAGACGCGTCCTTCCACGGGACCCTCCACCGACGCCTCGATCCACCGGTGAAGCTCGAGAAGTCGCTTCTTGATGGCGCCGTGGTAATCCTGGCCGCGCGCGTAGCGGGCGATCACACCCCTCGCCGGATCGGCGGGTACACCGGAGGGGTCCTCCTGGAAGTACTCATGACCCACTACGACCGCGGACCGGACCGACGGCAACGTCCCCCGGAGATCGGCGCGGCGAGCGACAGCGTCCTCACGGGCGAGATAACCCATGTCTCCGTGCCTGCCGTCCTCCACCCACTCCCGATAGAGGTCCATGTGGGCGCTCGCCTCGACCGAGGCGACTCCCACGAGACTGAAGCCCAGCTCTTTGGCCTGCTCCTTGAGGCGGGTGGTGAGGGTCACACTCGGTACTCCCTCCCCTTCCACTCGACGCGCCCCCCCCTTATCCAGCTTCGGAGGAAGATGTAGTTCACGACGGCTGAAGCCAGTGGATAGAACGCGCCAACCCAGAACGGAGCCTTGAGACGCCAACTCACGAGGCTCCAAGCGATGACACTGAGACCCGTGATCCAGGCGGACCACGTCACCCAGCCGTTCGGCCCGACCCCGAGCGAGCCTCCCGGTCCGAACCCAGCAAGCGACATGAGCAGAACCGTAGGAGGAACGATCCAGATCAGAACGCCGACCACGATCCCGGCCGGCATGACGATCGGAACGGCCCAGCGTGGAACGGATTGGCGGGCCGCCAGGGACAGGTTCTTCGACCACCCTTCGATCAATTCCTCGAGCGACCGGTACATGCGTGTGGCGAAAGCCGTCTCAGCCGCCCGGACCGTGAGCCGTTTCCCGGATCTGCAGAGGATCTGGGCCAAACGCTGGTCCTCGACGATCTCCCCCTTCACGGCCTCGTGCCCCCCGATTTCTTCGTACGCATCGCGATCGAAGAGCATGAACTGTCCGTTGGCGATGGCATCACGCCAGCGCTCCGGGGGAAGGGGCTTACCGGGGTTCGGAAAACGAAATACCATCGCCGCCATAATGTGGGTCTGAACCAACCGCTCCCAGAACGTCTCCATGAGCTGCCGCCCCAACAGCGTGAGGGCATCACCTTCGTCCTCCATCATGCCCGCTACCGCACGACCCAGCAATTCGGGCGCATGAATGGTGTCGGCGTCCGTGAAGAGCAGCAGGTCCCCTTGGGCTACCTTGGCCCCCTGAGCGCACGCCCAGGGTTTACCCATCCACCCCTCGGGGAGCGGGTCTCCTTCGACCACCACGACCCTACGAGCGTGATTCGCCGGAATCGCCCGCGCCAGCTCCAGGGTGGCATCGTCGCTCCGGTCGTCCACGACGATCACCTCGAAGTCCGGATAATCCGATGCGGAGATGGACTCGACACACAACCGGATACTCCGCTCTTCGTTTCGGGCCGGAATAATGACACTTACCAGTGGAGCGGACCGATCAGGGGCCCCCATCAACGTCGATGCGCCAGGCAGTGGACGCGGAAGCCTGACCTTGATCAGGACATAAACTACGAGGGCAATCCACGGGGCGAAGGCGACAACAAGTGCCAAATAACCTTCCGACCTCTGCGGTCAGCAGCCGGAAATGGTCCGGCTCATAAGACCGGACGACTGACCCGGAC
>SMUY01330952.1_pt1 | contig 11519 bp, 11 predicted proteins | sample 2456441 | NCBI WGS metagenome assembly SMUY01 (sample SAMN11095931, study PRJNA526329) | marine sediment metagenome | biome: Marine sediment; feature: Surficial sediment; material: Deep marine sediment; isolation source: Hadal surficial sediment | place: Pacific Ocean | collected 2014-11 | depth...
AAAATGACTTTACCTACTATTTTTGACTAAAGGTAACTGTTACACTGCCACCGGCAAATCCCAAAACAGGATTCGGAATCTGCAGATAGGCTTGCGAATCCGCTTCAAATTCGCGGGGAGAGAGACGAACACTCGAATGGCCCATTCAGAAGTAGAGGACGAAATTGCTGCACCGGTCGAAGAGGTCTGGAAATTTTTTGGTTGGCGCACGGAGGATGAGCGCCTGCGGCAGCTGACCGAGATGGGTGCTTTGCCCGGCAGTATCAGCTGGTCAGGAGACCAAGTCGGTGCGACCCGCACAATTTTAACCGCCGACGGCGATCAACTGGTTGAGCGGCTTGAGACGTTGGATGAAGCCAATTTCCGCTACAGCTATCGAATCATTGAAGCCGGCCCCCTACCGGTCAGCGGATATCTGGGGCATGTCGAAATGACGGCGACGGGCCCCAACTCCTGCGCAATTGTGTTCAGAGCTGATTTCAACGAAGAGCCGTACGAAGCGATGCATCAGGCCTTTTGCCGCGGCGCCATCGAGGCTATGAAGACAATCCTTAGAGCTCGTTGATACCCGCAAGGTCCATGCACATTAAGCCAGAGGCAACAGCAGAGGGAAACGAACGATAATGACAACCAACCAAAATAAATCCCGCGTTGGCATCATGCTCCACGGCACCACTCCACCGGGGCAGATAGCGCGTCTGAGCCAATTAGTGGAGGCTCAAGGGTTCGGCGAAGTATGGCTCTCAGAGGACTATTACTACCTCGGCGGCTTTACCAGCTCAGCCATGGCGCTGCAGGCAACAAAAAATATTCCAGTCGGGGTCGGCATTATCTCTTCTGTGGTGCGCCATCCGGCAGTTACGGCCATGGAGATCGCCACCCTCGCCACTGCCTTTCCCGGTCGGTTCATCCCCGGTATCGGCCATGGATTTCCACTCTGGACAAAACAAATGGGTATCTATCCGAAATCCATCCTAAGCGTATTGCGCGAAACCGTAACCAGTGTCCGCCGGCTACTTGACGGCGAGACGATAACTGACCACGAGGGCAATTTTCATTTTGACCAGATTTCATTGCACCACCCGGTGTCGGGTGTCGAACTAATGACAGGTGTAACCGGGCCAAAATCACTGGAACTGTCGGGTGAAGTAGCCGACGGAACCATACTTTCGGTTTGCTCAAGCGCGGATTACATTAGGTACGCCGCCGAAATCACTGCCCGGGGCGCTGCCAAAGCGGGCCGGACTGTACCTCATAAATTACCGACATTCGCCTTTTTCAAGATGGACGAAAACCGCGATGTGGCGAAAGGAGCTGCGCGTGCCGTACTTGCCTACCTGCTCAGTGCCGTCGGTCCGACGCCACTGACCGCACCGATGGGAATCAATGACAGCCTCGCTGAAATGATAGAGCGCGGCGGCATGGAAACAGTGGCGCAAGAAATGCCCGAGGAATGGATCGATCAGTTAACGATATCCGGCGAGCCGGACGAGTGTATCGAACAGATTCAGGCTTATCTGGATGCCGGTGCATCATCAGTCGTGCTCACACCGCTACCTGGAGATGATGTGAAAAGCCAAGTCGAAATGGCAGCACAACACGTGTTGCGTAGTACCTGATTTCGCAATCTCTTGATCGGCTAAATTTACCTCCAATCTACTGCAAGATAAATGGGGATTTGAAGTCGATGAATAATCTGACCCCCTAATTTCAACCCAACTAGAACTCCCTTTGACTCTGGCACTTGACTCTGACCCCCTATTTACCGGCCATCCATGGCCTTCGCGACACCGGTGCATCCGTGCACATTGGAATGGAACCTCCGACACTCGGATTTTCAGTCCGGCACTCAGCCAGGTATTCCCGAATCACGTAATCTCCGCTTTTGGCCGATTGCTGCTATACGCGTTGCTGAAAATTACGCTTGATGAAGGGCTGCTTTCGGGTGGATAGCGGAACTTCGCCTCTTGCAGTTGCCTATAGCTGCTTCCGACCCAAAGCAGTCCTTCAGCTTCTTCTTGCTTTGCCAGCGTCACCCGTGCTCGATATTTGCTATTCGGTGCGAACACACCGTGGAAGCGGGTGAGGTTTACGCGTGGTTTGGGTACCAGAGCGGCCAGCCTTGAGATAAAATCCAGCGGTTCGAATAGGACCTGGGTGGTGCCATCGTTATTGGGTGTTTTGAGCTCGTAGCGCACCTTGCTGTGCCGGGTCAGTGCCAGGCGTTTGGTCGATACGGCAGGCCTGGCGATGTACCGACACAAGCGTTCCAGCTGGTCCCGTTCATGGGCCTTGGTGGCGACGCCGGCATGCAGCGAGAATCCCGCCACCTTGCCTACCGTATCTACGAATGGATTGTCTGGCCTGCAGTCCGGCAAGGTTTGCAGCGTGAATACCTTGCGGCCTTGCTGTGGGCCCACGGCAGCTCTTCCAGGCACAGCTATGCAGCGGCTGGCCAGCAGGGTTGATTCCAATAGTGCGTGGAGGCCCTAAGTGGTCCACTTACCTAAAAGCATTCTAACCTGCTTGTTGGTCAGCTCTGCCATCGCTTCCACTGTCGTGATTTCACCCCGACCAAAGCATATAAAGTTGTAATCAGCCAGCGAATAGATGATGCGGGCTGCGTCCCTGGTATCCACGCTTTTTCTAAGCTCGCCCCGGAGCTGAAAATCTGCCAGCAGTTCTTCAATTTTTGCTTCGAACTCGGCTACCGCCCAATTCGCAAATTCACGCCACAGTTCACCTTGCGGGCGCCACGCCTCATCCAGGAGATGTCGCACCAGGCTCGCTCCCGCCTTGGCCAGTTCAAAATTATTTGGCGGTGCAAGCACTGCTATCATCGCATCAGCCAGATCCGCGGGTGGGTCGGCAACAACAATGTTGACCTCTTCAAGCATTTCCTCCATATCGATACGCGCCAGTTCCATCACTAACCCTTTCTTGGTGCCAAAGTATTTGTAAACCGTAGCCACACCCACTTCCGCGCGCTCGGCAATCGCTTCCATGGTTGTCTTGTCATAGCCTTCGCTCAGCAGCAGTTTACGGGCCGCATTGAACATGGCCAGGTACTTTTTCGCCTTGTTGCGTTCGCGCAAGGAGGGTGGTGCCTTGCGTTGTTCTTCTGTGGTTTTGTGTATCTGCTTTGCTGCCATTTCAAGCTCACTTTTGGGCATATTTCCGGGTAGTACCGTCTCACCAAATCTTAAGCCACCGCACCACTAATCACCTTCAAAATAGTGAGACAAATACTGCCGTGCGAAATCCTCCGTGATGTAGCCATTATCGAGGCCGAAAGCGATGGTCTTTGGTGCACAATAAGCCAATTCAATGAGTGGGTCCCGGATGGCCGATTAAGAAGTCAGGGTCAGAGTCTGCTGAGATGACGGCTGATGAGGGAACGTCGTGTGCTGCCGCGTGCTGCTCTATCAAAGCGGCAACCTCGTCAGGGGCCTCCATCGACACGACATGCCCACGGTCGGGAAGCACGACAAGCTGGGTGCGAAGCGCCGCTGCGACCGCCTGGCCCGTTGGAACTGGGCAGGTCATATCCAGCTCACCGGTGACGACAAGCGCCGGTACCGTAACGGCCTTCGCCACCGCCGTTGAGTCGGATGATAAGGCTGCGACCGTGACGGCGATGACCGTCTCCACCTCGCGGCCAACACTCGCAGCATCAAGAGCTCGATCGATGAGTGCCTGATCCGTGCCGGGCGCAAAGCTGCCCTGGGGCAGAAATGAGGCAAAGAATTCTTGCACGCCGACCGAGCGCATAAACGCGATGGCACCGTCGAGATCGAGTCCCTCGACGGTAAGAGCCCCACCGAAGGAGGCGACCGTGGCCACCCGATCCGGTGTCCTCACCGCAAGTGCGCTCGCCACGCTGCCACCGAAGGAAGTTCCCACTACGTGGGCCCTGGCGATGCCGAGTGCATCGAGCACAGCCAAGGCATCGTCGGTATAGGCATCAACCGTGAACGGGCCGGTCTTGCCCGACTGCCCGTGGCCGCGCAGATCGAAGCTGATAACTCGGCGGCTGTGACCGAGAATCTCGATGACATCGGTCCACACATCACGCGACATGTTGATGCCGTGTACCAGTAAGACAGGCTCGCCGATACCGCCGCCAGTGGGCGTAGTGTCAAGGCCGGCGATGGCGCCAACAGTACCTTCAATCTCGAAAGACTTGCCCATGGTCACTTGCCGTTCATGACTCCGGGAACATAGCTTGAGCAGTGAAAGTGGATCATTTTCCACTCGCCGTCGATCCGTTGCCAGACCTCTGTGCAACGAGCTTCCGTCTCAAACCTGCCAAGATCCCCGAAGTCGGCATCGAAATCGAGAATGTACGTCACCAGCGCCATGTCGCCAACGAGGCTAACAATGTCGTCGCGAGATTCACATTTTGCTTCGCGGCCTTCCATCATCGGGCTCAACATCTTCCATAGTTCCACGATGTGATCGACGCCGTGATAGTTGCTCTGGTTCAAGTTATACCAAAGAAGCGTCATTCCTGGCGCCATATTGGCCTCCAGGAACGGGTGGTGCCCGGTTTTATTGGCATCAACAAAACCCCGGTGCAACTCCCAGATTCTGGCTTCGTCGGTGGTTGGTGTTTGCTCAGTCATTAGTTTACTCGCCTCGATTGGGCTTCAGCGGACGTATGCTGATGCCGGGTTGTGGTAGTCGCGACCCTGCCAGCGGATTTGCGCATCGTGGGTGGCGTACAATTGTTTACTGGAAATCATGGTCAATGATAAACTTTTGATACGTTAATATCAAATTACTATTAAAAGACAGTAAATATAGCATTCACTATTGTTTTAGGATCAGACGCGACCATGATTACTTGCCACCCATCACGCTGGGTTTATAGTTCGAGCAACGGAAGTGGATCATTTTCCATTCGCCGTCGATCCGTTGCCACGCTTCAGTGGTGCGGCCTTGCTGGTCAACCTTGCCCAGCGAACCGAAGTCGGCGGCGAGATCGATGATGTACGTCACCAGCGCGGCATCACCGATGATCGTCACTGCATCATCGCGAGTTGAAATGGTGCCTGCCTTGCCGTTCATTACGCTCGCCAACATCTTCCACAGTTCCACGATGTGATCGACGCCGTGGTAGTTGCTCTGGTTGAGGTTGTACCAAAGGAGACTCATTCCCGGCACCATATTGGCCTCGAGGAACGGGTGGTATGCCGTCTTGTCCGCCTCGACGAATTCGCGGTGCAGATTCAAGACCTTCGTCTCGTCGGTGCTTGCTTCAAAGTTCGTCAATGGTGGCTCCTTTGTGGCGGGTGGATGCGAGTTGTTTGACTAAGCCTGGCTGTTCATCGACCGGTTGACCTGGATCTGCGTCCGTTGAGCAACGCGTTGTCAGCAGGAAGCACGCCAGCGGCGGCAAGACTTCGCAGGAAGAGATTCCAGCGCTGATTGGTTTCCGCCGCAAACGCCAATTGGGTACGGGCTTCGTCGATTCTACCGGCCTTGGCAAGCAGCACCGCAGACCAGAAGGTCGGCTCCCGGTTGGCGCCCAGTCCACTTTGCGCTGCTTCCAGGTCGTCCAAGGCCAAGGCGAATTCCGGGTCACGAGCATCGACAGTGGGCGCGAAAAGTAGGCCGCTTTCGAAAACTTTTGTGAGCCGTTCAACGGCCCGGTTCACATCGAGTAAGCGGCGTATCTCGACCAGCGGGGCCTTTGAGTCATCTACCCGCAGATCGACCTTTCTCTGATCCCACGGCGCATCGCTGCGCTCTCCCGACACGACGAGGATCGCCGCTGACTGCTTGCCGCGTACGTCACCACCCTCAGCCTCGGCTGCTTCGAGTGCGACGAGCATTCGCTCGGCGAGGTCTTGACCAGCCGTTTGGTCATAGGCATCGATCATTGCGCCCCAAACCGTGTCCCGCTCCATCATGTTGGCCTGCGCGCTCACCTGGTGGCCGTGGCGATGACCGGCCTGGCCAACACAACCGGCGCCGGTATGGGTGCCGATGACGCCATTGGCATCGACCATCGCCACTTGACGAACGGTCTCCATCTGATCAGAAGCGATCAGGCGGCCGAGAGCATGATCGGCAGCGACACCGCTACGCATCAGGTCGAGGCCATGCGGCCCGTATGACACTTCGACGATTGATTGAGTGGCCACCGCCCCGACGCCGGCTTCGGCCCAGGTAACCAGGCGTCCGGTCCCGAAATAATGCGACTGCACGGCGACACCGAGGTCGCCGGTCGCAGGGTCGCGAGCAACGATGGAATAGGTCAAGATTATGCTCCTTGTGGTTGCAATGTTCGCATGAAGGCGCCAAGCATTTCCGCCGACTGATCGGCGAAGTTCTCCTCGTCCTTCATGATGGCCTCGGCGAATCCCGGCACAGTGAGGTGGGGCAGATCGGTGACCTGGGCGAGACTGCATTGCAGCACGCCGTCGAACGACGAAGGGCAGGCGCCAGCCAACTTCGTAGCCTGCGCCGATGCAGCTTCGTCAGCGTGGACTTGCTGGTAACCCATGACTGCTTTGCTGTTGTCGTCGAGCATCGACATGGCCAGCGCCGCGTGTACGTCCAGCCAATAGGCATGGAATGCGGCACGATCAATGCTTGGCAGGCGATTAGCGGCGAGGGTGACGAGCACAGTGTCTGATGCGACAGACAGGACTTCCCTGACGAGACCGATGGACACTGCGGTATTCGCCCAGTCGACTGCTCCGTCGAGCTGCTGGGCCAGTGCGGAGACAATCGGAAGCAGATCTTTGGGTTCATCGCCGGGTATCGTCACTTCGACGAGGCCCTGCAGCGGCCGTATGGTGCGCTTCTCGCCGGGGGCTGGAGTGGCTAGGGGATCATCCTCCATCTGCACTGCGAGGCGAAGGGTGCCGCCAACCGAACCGGCGATCTCTCTTAGGCTGCTCTCCTTGTCGCGCAATTCACCGGCAATCTTGGCTGGCTGTTCCGACGCCAGCAGCATCAGTAATCGCTGCATGGTCAAGTTCCTTGTTCAGTTGAATGAAGGGCCATCCAGGCAGGCGGCGATCGCTGCGCCGTCGCTGGCGATCTAATTTGGAATCTATTAAAAAAACGCTTTTAATGAAAGTCCCCATTCACGCGGCCGCCCAAACGATGCATCGACCGTCCCGAAACTGTCAAGTGCTCCCAGCCCATTCGTCATATAACGTTTGTCAGAAAGGTTTGTCCCAAATAAGGTGAGGGACCAACGCTCATTTGCCGATACAAATGTTGCATGCGCGCCCAGGAGGGTATAGGCATCCTGTTCCAGGATCGGCAAGTCGGTAGCCTCGTTAGAATGAGAGCTGCGATAGGATAAATTTCCGCTGATGCTTAACAAGCCGAAATCACCAAGCGACCATTCATATTCTGCTACCAGGTTACCGGTCCACTTGGGTGTTTTGACCAGTCTGGTATCCAAGGTCACCGTTGCCCCTGGATTAAGAGCGGTATACTCGGCATCCAGGTAACCGACTCCACCACGTAACAATAAACCTTCCGTCGGCTGCGCCGCGAATTCCAGTTCAAATCCTTCCATATCGGCTTCACCGGCATTCTCTACAACAACTACAATAAGTCCTTGTACAGCCCTGACACTGGTAAGCTGTATATCAGTATAGTCATTGTGGAAGGCAGCGAAATTAGCCATGAGTCTGCGATCAAACCACTCTGACTTGAGCCCGATTTCATATGACCACACATATTCTGGATTAAATGAATCAATTTCAACTAGTGACAGGGCGCGTCCATTGAAACCACCACTCTTAAAACCTCGTGAAGCCGAAAAATAAGTCATCAATTCCGGTGTCCACTGATACTCAAAACCTGCGCGAGGAGTAAATGCATCCCAGGAATCGGACACCGTGGTTTCCGGTACCGTCGTTACACCGGACGCATTACGTACCAACTCGGTGGTAAAGTCCTTCTTTTCATCGGTATATCGACCTCCGACAGTAAGACTCAGCTTATCGCTCACATCAAAAGTAGCCTGCGCGTACGCAGCATAGCTGTCTATCTTGATTGCATCGAATATGGTGGCTTGGAAATCAAAGAAAACATGCACCGGATTTCCCACTCCTCCCAGTCCCGGAATTATCCCGGGGGGAAACAGTTCCAGAGCGTCATATAATCCTCCGCCCAAAACTAAATCAAAGACATCAGAGGCTGATTCATGCATATAGAAACCACCGACCACCCAGTCCAGCCGTTCATCAAAACCAATACCACTGATCTGTATTTCCTGGCTGAACTGATCGTGATCATTGTCATTGGTGGTTTCGAGGTACGTCAACGGTGAGTGATCCTGATCCAATCCAAACTCTGCTTGTGTGTCCCGGTAAGCGGTAATTGATTTGACCCTGATATTATCGGCCAATTGCCTGGCAATATTCAGTGAGACACCCCAGTCATCGATATCACTGAATGATGGACCCGTTGCCTGGGATTCCCGCTCTGGAGAAACAAAGCTGTCATCATAAAATGACGCCAATCCAAAAATCGGGACGACCAAGGCATTCCAGAGCTGTAGTAAAGGCGCTGCAGTAGCATCCACAACAAGCAGCTCATTGGCAATAGCCTCTTCACGCCCACGCGTATAGTCTCCTCTTAAATAAATTTCCCAGTCATTGCCTGGCGTCCAGCGTAATTGTCCGCGAATTGCATCACTATTCACATCGCCTGTTTCAACGCCATCCTGCAAGATTCTCCTAACATAGCCATCCTGATTACGGGTAGAAAAAGAGAACCGACCACTTAGTTGATTTTCAATCATCGGAATATTGATACTGGCTTTAGCGTCAATACGATTACGGCTACCTGCGGTAACAGTCGCATGGCCACCGAATTCATCATCTGGTCCTTTTGAGATAATACTTAATGCACCGCCGATGGTGTTTTTACCAAATAAAGTTCCCTGCGGGCCACGTAATATCTCAATGCGTTCCATATCGATAAGGTCAAGAATCGATCCTGTCACCCGTGGAAAATAGACATCATCCACATATATACCAACGCCCGGATCAGAGCTGAACAGAAAGTCAACCTGGCCGACACCGCGAATAAATACCTGAGAATTATTTGAACTACCCGTATTTCCTGTACCCTGATCGAACACAACATTGGGGGTGAAACGACCGATATCGGTCAGGTCATCAAGTCCAGGGCGTTCAATCCGTTCAGCCGTAAAGACAGTCATGGAAATGGGCGTTTCCTGTAACCTTTCCTCTCTTTTCTGAGCCGTTACTACTACTTCTTCAAGCTGGGCCCATGCGACAGTATCGAAACCACTGACTGCAAGGAGTACCATGAAACAGATGAATTTATGGCATAACCCGTTGAAATCATGTATGACTTTATGCTCAGTACTTAAAAAGCAACCGTTTTCATTTTGCTTATTGATACCTGATGAGCTGACAATTGTCATATCAGTGTCTCCGTCTATTGTTTGTTGCAACCCAAGCGACTCTAGCAGTCTTCAATCTTGCCGATGTCCTGCTCGAAAATAATGATTTCGTTGAAGGCTCCGCCGATTTCCACGCCAATTTTTTCCACATTCCTGCAACTCTCTGACCGGTTGTCGTCACACCGATCCTGCCAAGCATATGCCAATCATATTTTAATAGAGAACATGTATATTGGTCTATATACATAAGAATATACCTATTGACTATATATATAAAGTAAAAATATCTTTACCTACTATTTTTGACTAAAGCTTACTGTTACACTGCCACCGGCAAATCCCAAAACGGGGTTCGGAGTCTGCAGACAGGCTTGCGAATCAACTTCAAATTTGCGGGGAGAGAGACGCATACTCGAATGGCCCATTCAGAAGTAGAAGACGAAATTGCTGCAACGGTCGAAGAGGTCTGGAAATTTTTTGGCTGGCGCACAGAGGATGAGCGCCTGCGGCAGCTGACCGAGATGGGTGCTTTGCCCGGCACTATCAGCTGGTCAGGAGACCAACCCGGTGCGACCCGCACAATTTTGACCACCGACGGCGACGAGCTTGTTGAGCGGCTTGAGGCGTTGGATGAAGCCAATTTCTGCTACAGCTATCGAATCATTGAAGCCGGCTCCCTACCGGTCAGCGGATATCTTGGGCATGTTGAGATGACGGCGGCGGGCCCTAACTCCTGCTCGATTGTGTTTAGAGCTGATTTTAACGAAGAGCCGTACGAAGCGATGCATCAGGCCTTCTGCCGCGGCGCCATCGAGGCTATGAAGACAATCCTAAAGGCGTGTTGACACCCGCAAGGTCCATGTACATCAAACCAGAGGCAACAGCAGAAGGAAACATAATGACAACAAACCAAAATAAATCCCGCGTTGGCATCATGCTTCACGGCACCACCACGCCCCGGCGCATACCAGAACTGAGCCAGTTGGTGGAAGCCCGCGGCTTCGGCGAACTATGGCTTTCCGAGGATTATTTCTTTCTCGGTGGATTTACCAGTTCGGCCATGGCGTTGCAGGCAACAAAACATATTTCGGTCGGTGTCGGTATCATCTCATCTGTCGTACGCCATCCAGCGGTAACTGCGATGGAGATTGCTACACTTGCCACTGCCTATCCTGGCCGGTTTATACCCGGTATTGGCCATGGATTTCCGCTCTGGACCAAGCAAATGGGACTCTATCCGAAATCCATCCTGAGCGTGTTGCGCGAAACCGTGACAAGCGTCCGACGGCTGCTCGAAGGTGAAACGATTACCGCCAATGACGGTAATTTTCATTTTGACCACATTTCTTTGCATCACCCGGTATCAAACGTCGAGCTGATGACCGGTGTTATGGGGCCGAAATCGCTGGAGCTATCGGGTGAGGTGGCCGACGGAACGGTACTTTCGGTCTGCTCCAGCCCAAGTTACATTACACACGCTGCTGAAATAACGGCCCGGAGTGCGGCCAAGGCCGGCCGGACCGCTCCCCACAAATTACCGACGTTTGCCTTTTTCAAGATGGACAAAAATCGCGAAGTGGCAAAAGGAGCTGCCCGCGCCACTCTTGCCTACTTGCTCAGTGCCGCTGGTCCAACACCACTGACTGCGCAGATGGGAATCAACGAAACCCTTGCCGATATGATAAAGCGCGGTGGCATGGAAACAGTTGCGCAAGAAATGCCAGAGGAATGGATCAATCAGTTAACTATCACCGGCGATGCTGATGAGTGCAAGGAACGAATTCAGGACTGTCTGGATGCCGGCGCATCGTCAATAGTGCTCACACCACTGCCTGGCGACGATGTGACAAGCCAGATTGAAATAGCCGCGCGACACGGCTTGCACAAGGCCTGATTTTTCCCTCAGGCAGGCGGCTCTCGCAATTACGGTGAGTTGTGGTACAAGCCAGATGAAAAACCGGCGTATAGATACCGTCTTCGATTGCAAGCAATTTTTCAAGGTTTATTTTGCCATGACAAAAAAAGTCCGTCCCCGCCAATATCGTTAGCGGGTTGTCCTACGCAGCACAATGGTCAAGCATTAGCCCTGGCAACCACTCCGTTCACAGATAAT
>SMUY01100246.1_pt1 | contig 11512 bp, 17 predicted proteins | sample 2456441 | NCBI WGS metagenome assembly SMUY01 (sample SAMN11095931, study PRJNA526329) | marine sediment metagenome | biome: Marine sediment; feature: Surficial sediment; material: Deep marine sediment; isolation source: Hadal surficial sediment | place: Pacific Ocean | collected 2014-11 | depth...
CTGGCGGTCGCGGGTCCGGTGGAGGTCGTGGACCCGGTGGCGGTCGGGGTCCCGGCGGCGGTCGCGGGTCCGGTGGCGGTCGTGGTCCAGGTGGCGATCGTCGGGCACGTCGACCGCGACGCGAGGAAGAAGATTCAGGCCTTGTCGAGCGCGTAGTCAAAATTCGCCGGGTATCAAAGGTCGTCAAAGGCGGGCGAAACCTGACCTTCAACGCCATGGTCGTAGTCGGAGACGGCAACGGCAACGTTGGTGCTGCTCTCGGCAAGGCCGGCGCGGTCCCCGATGCCGTTCGCAAAGGGACTACGTACGCCAGGAAAGCGATGAAGCACGTTACTCTCAATGGCCCGACCATTCCGCACGAAATCACCTCCAAGTTCTCGGGCGCAAAAGTGCTGCTGAAACCGGCCGCACCTGGCACCGGTGTGATCGCAGGTGGTGGCGTGAGGGCCGTGATGGAAGCCGTCGGCGTGAAAGACGTTCTCTCCAAGACGTTCGGGTCGCCAAACATAATTAATATCGTCAAGGCCACACTTGCCGCGCTCGACCAGCTTCGCGATCCTGTCGCAACTGTTGAGCGACGCAAAGGCACGGCCCGATCCAGCGACGAGGCCGCTTCGTAGGTAATTCTGGAAACACATGGCCAAACTACGCATCACACAGACCCGCAGCGCCATTGGCACCAAGCCTGCCCAGCGGGCAACGCTTAAAGCCCTTGGACTCCGCAGGATTCGCCACGAAGTCGTCAGGGAAGACAATCCCGTGACCCGCGGCATGATAAAAAGAGTTGTCCATCTCGTTGCCGTTGAGGCAGCGGAGTAACCGCGGACCATGTGCCAGATCACCTATGCGCACCACGTCGCCAGACCGTAATACAACCCCGGAGCCAGTAAAAACCAAGCAATGCCTGGACTACACCAGCTAAAACCGTCCAAAAACTCTCGAAAGCCACGTAAACGCGTGGGCCGTGGCAACGGCTCTGGCACCGGCACATACTCCGGACGCGGTTCGAAGGGTCAGAAACAGACCGGTCACGTTCCGTTCCTGTTCGAAGGCGGACAGCTCCCGCTCATCAAGCGACTGCCCCACATGCGCGGCTTCACAAACATCTTCCGCGTCGATACGGCGCCTGTGAACCTTTCGACACTCGAAGAACTCCGTGCCGGGTCAAAGGTGACCCCGGAAAGCCTGTTTGAAGCTAGAATAATCCGCAAGAAGAAGATCAGGGTCAAGATTCTCGGAAACGGCGAATTGACCAGGAAACTGAATGTTACGGCTCATGCGTTCAGTAAATCTGCAAGGAAAAAGATCGAAGCTGCCGGCGGCACCGTAATAGTTATCGACACGCCGCAAAAAGAAGAAGCCCCGAAAGCTAAAACAGCCAGAACGACTGAATAAAACATGACCCAGGCCAAGCAAGCGTCAGAATCTGCAGTACCGGCACTGTTTCGTGCTGCGGCAGATGCATGGCGCATACCTGACCTGCGGTACAGAATTCTCTTCACTCTGGGAATTCTCGTCATTTTCAGGTTTTTCGCACACGTACCGGTCCCGGGTGTCGACCGCGCAGCCCTGGCCGCTGCATTCGAAGCCAACCCGCTGCTCGGGTTCCTCGACCTTTTCTCGGGCGGGGCGCTCCGCAACCTTTCTATTGCGGCCCTCGGCGTCTACCCGTACATTACCGCGTCCATTATTTTGCAGATCCTGACGCCCATCATTCCTGCACTGAAGAACCTTTCTCAGGAAGGCGAGGGCGGTCGACAGACGATCAACAAGTACACCCACTACCTGACGGTCCCGCTGGCTTTCCTGCAGGGTTACGGCCAGTTAAACCTGTTCGCCGGCGGATTCGTGTCGCAAAGCGGCCCGGCAATCAGCGGTATCGGATTCGGTGCCAACACCCTGAATATGATGGCTATTCTCACCGCCATGACGGCAGGAACGATGCTGCTGGTGTGGATGGGCGAGCTTATTACCGAGAAGGGAATTGGCAACGGCATTTCGCTGATCATCTTTGCAGGTATCGTTTCGACTCTGCCCCAGGTCGTTGGTCAATTGTGGCTTCTGCGCGACCAGATTTTCCAGGTCGGCATGCTTATCTTCATCGCCCTGGCCATCGTCTACATGATCGTCTATTTCGCAGAGGCGCAGCGTCGCGTCCCGGTCCAGTACGGGCGCAGTGTGTTCAGAGGCGGTCAGATGTACAGACAATCGGGCGCCACACATATTCCATTGCGCGTTAACGCGGCCGGGATGATCCCTCTGATCTTCGCGTTCTCGATCTTGATTCTGCCGTCTGTGGTCGCCAGCTACTTCAACGACGGCTCTGGCGGTTTCATATCGAGCACCGCCAGCTTCTTCCAGAACTCGTTTGGCCCTACCAGTACGATCTACTGGGTGGCGATATTCCTGCTGGTAGTGATCTTCACGTTTTTCTATACTCTCGTCGTTCATAACCAGCAGAACCTGGCCGAAAACCTCCAGAAAAACGGTGGCTTCGTACCGGGTATCCGTCCCGGACCGCCAACGAAGGTCTACCTGATGCGCGTGGTGTTGAGAATCACCTGGGGTGGTGCGTTATTCCTCGGTTTCATCGCCATCATGCCGTTCCTGGCACAACTGGTCACCAATTTGCCGAGTGCGACCACAATCATCCAGAGCACAAGTCTGCTCATCATGGTGGGCGTGGCGCTCGACACTATGCGACAGCTGGAATCTCAGCTCCTGATGCGCAACTACGAGGGATTCGTCCGCTAGAGAGCGGAGAGAACCAGAATGCGTATCGTCTTACTGGGTCCGCCAGGTGCGGGCAAAGGCACACAGGCACGTCGGCTGTCTGAGTCGACAGGCATGAAGCACCTTTCCACAGGCGACATGCTCCGCGGGGAAGTGACCTCCGGCACGAAGCTCGGCTTGCTGGCAAAGGGCTTTATGGACCGGGGCGACCTCGTCCCGGATTCCCACATTATTGCGATGATCCAGCAGCACATCGACGATCCCGCCGGGGTACTGCTCGACGGCTTTCCCCGTACGGTGGTTCAGGCCAGGGCCCTCGATACGGCACTCGAAAAATCAGGTACACCCGTCGATCAGATATTGCATATGTCGGTCGAGGTCGACGAACTGGTCAGGCGGCTTTCGGGCAGGGCCCTGTGCGGCGATTGCCAGACGCCGTACAACCTTGAATCGGACCCGCCTTCAAAGACCGGTATCTGTGACAGGTGCGGCGGTCCCGTGGCAGTTCGAAACGACGATAAACCAGAGGCCGTCGCAAACCGCATGAAGGTTTACCAGGAACTTACCGCTCCAGTGTTGGACTATTACAGGTCACACGGCAACGTGGCCGAGATCGTCGCAACCGGGTCACCGGACGAGGTGTTTGAGAAATTGTCTCAAGCAATCAGGTCCGGCAAGTCAGGTGTGATGGCGAACTGAATTCCAGTTTGGGATATACTTAAGAGAGAACGATCATTGAACGGTAAATCAACGCTCAGGCTCGCAACAAACGGTAAGCCAGTTCCGGGTGCAATATTAAAGACGGCACAGGAGTTGGAACTTATGCGCGAGGCCGGGCGGATCATCGCGTTTGCCGTCCGAAAGGCGTTCAGAGCGCTGGAGCAGGGAATTACGACTCGTGAACTTGACGACATTGCTCGCCGGGCCATCGAATCGGAGGGGGCAAAACCCGGGTTCCTGGGGCTGTACGGGTTCCCGGCAACAGCGTGTATTTCGATAAATGAAGAGATTGTTCACGGAATTCCGGGCGACCGGGTCGTTCAGGCGGGCGACCTGGTAACCATGGATTGTGGCGCAGTAGTTGATGGTTACAACAGCGATTATGCAGTGACACAGGTTGCCGGTCCTTCGACGGATGCGAAAGACGACCTGATCGACACCACGCGTGAATCACTTAAGAAGGGGATCGAAGCAGCAAGGCCCGGTAACCGGGTTGGCGATATATCAAACGCCGTCGAGGGCCACGTGCTCCCGCGGTCATACCAACTGGTCAGGGAATACGTGGGCCACGGGATCGGCAAAAATCTGCACGAACCACCGCAGGTCCCAAACTTTGGTCCGGCCGGGCATGGTCTGGAGTTGCGGCCCGGGCTCGTTCTGGCAATAGAACCGATGGTAAATGTCGGTGTATGGAAAACACGGATGCTCGACAACGGATGGACCGTCGCCACTGAAGATGGCGCACTGTCGTGCCACTTCGAGCATACCGTAGCAATTACGGAGGACGGGCCTGAAATTCTCACACTTGAATAACTGCGAGTGGAACTGAAAGGGCCGTGAATTTTTTTGGCGAAAAAGGAAGCAATCGAGGTTGAGGGACTTGTAAACGAGGCGTTGCCCAACGCCTTTTTCAAGATCGAACTCCCAAACGGTCACGAAGTCCTCGCTCACGCATCAGGAAAAATTCGCAAGAACTTCATCCGGATCTTGCCCGGCGACAAGGTCCTGGTCGAACTCTCGGCCTACGACCTGACACGGGGCCGGATCACATATCGGTTCAAGTAAGACCCGCGAAAGCATAATTGCGCAAGAGCGGCCAGAAAAAGTGTCTCAACACACGAAAGAAAGAATATGAAAGTCAAGGCATCGGTCAAGGCAAATCACCCCGGCAGCAAAATTGTTCGCCGCAAGGGCCGCGTCTATGTAATTAACAAGCAAACCCCCCGCCTCAAGGCGCGACAGGGCTAGCCGAGCTACAGGAGAAATCAGCCCTATGGCGATCGTCGCCGGCGTAAACATTCCAGACAACCAGAGACTCGAAATCGCACTGACCGCCATTTATGGCATCGGCCGTACCACCTCCAAAAAGATCGTGAACGATGTTGGGATGGGTGACACGACGCGCGTTCGGGATCTCTCTGACGAAGACCTCGCCCGCGTGCGCAGCGCCGTCGACAGGACCGGCCTGCTGATCGAGGGTGACCTCCGGCGCGAGACTCAGTTGAATATCCGGCGACTCACGGATATCCAGACGTTTCGGGGTATACGTCACCGCCGGGGCCTGCCCGTTCGAGGACAGCGGACAAAGACCAACGCCCGAACAAAGCGCGGTCGCCGACAGACGGTTGCTGGCCGGAAGCGGGTTTCCGGTCACTAAGACAGGCAGTCAGTGAAAAATGTCAGAAACCCGGAAACACTGACCGTCCGCGTTCCACCTGATTTAAAAAATATCGCGGCGCAAGCCGCCCATCTGAAGAAAGAAATACAAAGAAAGAAACATGCCAAGGCAGCGAACGCGACGACGCGAGAAAAAGTTTGTCCCACAGGGCAAGGCGTACATCAATGCAACGTTCAACAACACGCTTGTTACGTTGACCGACCCGCAGGGCAACGTCATTTCACAGAGCAGCGCTGGTGCAATGGGTTTCCGCGGCTCAAGAAAGTCAACCGCGTTTGCGGCCCAGCGCGCTGGCGAATCCGCAGCGCGGGCAGCCATTGAGCATGGACTGAAAACCGTGAACGTAATGGTCAAGGGCCCCGGTGCCGGCCGGGAAGCTGCTATTAGAGCCATTCAGGCTGCAGGAATACGAGTGGTGTCCATACGTGACGTCACGCCGGTCCCGCACAACGGCTGCCGACCGCCAAAGAAACGCCGAGTCTAGCCAGGGTGCCCCACGGGAGTCGCTCCTTGCCAGGCCCAGGTCAGGATTAAAACCTGCCCCGCTGACCTGAACCACAATCAGACATTAACCAGGAAAAAACGAGTCAGGACGGATAACCAGGAAACTAGATGGCAAGATATACCGGACCAAAATGCAAAAACTGCCGACGCTTCGGAATGAAGCTCTGCTCGCGCCCCGCGGGCAAGTGTGCGTGGGAGCGGCGAAAGAGCTCACCAGGCGACAAGTCGACTCAACAGCGTCGACGACGCATCTCTGAATACGGCACCCAGCTTCGAGAAAAGCAGAAGGCACGCGCTATTTATGGCGTGCTGGAACGACAGTTCCGCAACTACTACAAGAAGGCAAGCCGGCTCGAAGGCGTGACAGGCGACCGCCTGCTGCAGCTTCTTGAGAGACGGCTCGACAACGTTGTCTACCGGCTGGGATTCGCCGATTCGCGACCCCAGGCCCGGCAAATCGTCGGACACGGTCACATCCAGGTGAATGGGAAAAAAGTGAACATCCCCTCGTACCAGGTAAAGGCGGGCGACCGCATTAGCTGGCGCGAGAAGTCGAAGAGCACGGGGCTATTCGAAATCGTTTCTGCCGGCATGGGTGCCAACTCGATAGTACCGGGCTGGCTCAATGTCGATTCTGACAAGGCCATTGGCGAAGTCGTAACGCTCCCGAAGCCGAGCGACGTCGAACTCACCATCGACACACGCCAAATAGTGGAGTACTACTCCAGGAGGTAGTTCGCGCAAATGCTCGAACGAATGTACGGCATTACTCCCCAGGAAGAGCTGCCGCCGCCAATCCCTGAGATCCCTGATCTCTCAATAACGATCCAGGAAAACGAAGAGGCTTACGGCCGGTTCGTTGCCGAGCCGCTCGAGCGTGGCTGGGGCGTCACACTTGGCAACCCGATGCGCCGGTCTCTGCTCAATTCGCTCTCGGGCACCGCGATCACGTGGGTCAAGATCGATGGAGTGCACCACGAGTACTCCACCGTCCCGCACATGCGGGAAGAAGTCGTCGAATTCCTGCTCAACGTAAAGGGCATCCGCCTCCGTTCGCTTGCCGACCGCCCCGGTCGACTTCGCCTTGAAGTCGATGGTGAAGGAGAGGTCCGCGCTGGCGACATCATGGCGACCGCCGATTTTGAGATCGTCAACCCCGAGCACCACCTCGCCACTCTCGACAGTGCCGAGGCCCGGCTCTCGGTCGAGTTCAACGTTGAACAGGGCGTCGGCTACGAACCCGCGGGCCACGACGAGGGCCTGCCAATAGGTGTGCTCCCGGTCGACGCTATCTTCACGCCGGTCCGCAAGGCCAACTTCGAAGTCGAACCAACTCGTGTCGGGCAGCGGTCCGACCTTGAAAGACTGGTTGTCGAAGTTTGGACCGACCGGACGATTACACCGCTCGAAGCGATGCAGTCGGCCGGCAACCTGCTCATGGAACGCTTCTTCTTGTTCACACGGCTCGATAAACCGCAGGACGAAGAAACCGGCCCAGAATTGGACGGCGTCCCGCCAGAAGTCTTCAATACTCTGGTCGAGACCCTCAATCTTTCAGCCCGAACGCTCAACTGCCTGAAGCGCGCTGGCATTAACCGTGTCGGTGAAGTGCTTTTGATGCCGAAGAGCGAACTGCTGAAAATCCGTAACTTCGGTCAGAAGTCCCTCGATGAGCTTTACGACAAGCTCGGTGAGAAGAACTACCTGCCAGTGGAAGACACCTCGAGCGACGACCCGGGCGAAGGCGAAGGTGGCGACGCTGGCGATGACGATGCCACAGGCGAAGGCGAAGGCGAAAAAACTGGCGATGATGCCGCGGGTTCAGGAGACGACTCCAGTGAGGCATAAGGTATCGGGCAGGCAATTCGGCCGGGCTTCCGGCCCAAGAAGGGCAATGTTCCGGATCATGGTCACCGACCTGCTCCGCCATGGTCAGATCAAGACTACCGTCGCCAAAGCGAAGGAAATTCGCCCGCTGGCCGAAAAAATGGTCACCCTGGCTAAGGGCGGCACGCTTCACGATCGGCGCCGCGCCGCCGCGTTCATCACCGATCAACGAGTGCTCAAAAAAGTTTTCGATGAAATCGGTCCACGGTTCATGGACCGGGCAGGCGGCTATACGCGCATTACCCGTTTGGGCGTTCGCGCTGGCGACGCCGCGGAAATGGCAATGATCGAGCTGGTCGACTAAACGGACAGGCCTTCAGAAAGCAATGCGTTTTGGACTCGTCGTGGAGTATGACGGAACCGAATTCCACGGCTCGCAACTCCAGTCCAACGCCCGGACCGTGCAGGGTGAACTCGAAAGCGCCCTGCTGCAAATCTTCAACAGGAACATAAGAGTGCACCTCGCCAGTCGTACCGATTCGGGAGTGCATGCCAGGGGGCAGGTCGGTCGGTTCGATGAAGAAACCGATATGTCGCCCGATCAGATCAGAAAAGCGTTGAACTACCACATGACAGAAGATGTGCGCATACGGTGTGCGCAGTTTGTCCAGGACGGACCCGATGGGTTCGATCCCCGCGGCGACGCGTCGTCGCGGACCTACGTTTACACCTTCCACGATGCCCGGTCTGAGCCCGCACTCGACCGTCACTCTGTGACCCACGTGCCCAAATCTCTCGATGCGAAGGCAATGAACGGTGCGAGCCAGGCCCTGGTCGGATCACACGACTTCGCAGCGTTTGCGGGGTCGAACGCTCCCTGCGATGCCCCTACCCGGCGCACTGTCCACTCTGCTTCGACCACCCGAACCGGCGACAGCATCGAATTTAAAATCACCGCAAACGCCTTCCTGCACCAGCAGGTCCGCAGGATCGCGGGCGTGCTGTACAACGTGGGCACGGGCGACTCTCCAGCAACGCTGGTATTCGATCTGCTCGCCACCGCTGAACGTGGTGCGGCCTCTCATGTCATGCCAGCACGGGGCCTGTGCCTGGAAGAGATTGCCTACGAGGGAGCAGGAGAGTGCGGCCTGCCTGCGATTTCACCCCCGTCCATCAAGGATGTGGGCGTAAACTAGAGTGTCGAAAATCACGGAATAAACATGGTTACCAGGCTAAAGCATTACAACCCGAGCGCCAGAGATATGGTGAACGACTGGCAGGTACTGGACGCCAGCGGTCAGGTCCTCGGACGATTCGCGACACAGGTGGCGATGTTCCTGATGGGCAAGAATAAGCCCGAATACGTGCCGCACATGCTCTCTGGCGATTTCGTTGTCGTGATCAACGCCAGAGAGATCAAAGTGACAGGTCGCAAGGCCCAGCAGAAAATATACAAGCGATACAGCCAGTATCCCGGAACTCTCAAAGAGATTCCGTATGAGCGAATGCAGGCACGGTTTCCCGAGCGGATCATCGAGATGGCCGTGAAGGGCATGCTCCCGAAAAACAAGCTCGGTCGCAGGATGCTAAAGCGACTCAAGGTCTACGCCGGTCCCGAGCACCCGCACTCTGCGCAGGTAATCGGATCGGACCGCCGCGAGAGCCGCGAGGCCGAGGCGCTGGCGAAGGCTGAAACCGCGGCCGCAGCTGCAGCGATAAAGAAGGCCACCGCCGAAAAACAGGCAGCCAAAGAGACTCTTGCCTCAGAGGCCCGGGCAGAAGCCGCAGCGACCGTGGCAGTCGAAACTCCAGCCAGGAAGGCCCCGGCGAAGAAAGCCGCGGCAAAGAAAGCAACTGCAAGGAAAACTCCAGCCAAAAAAGCAACCGCCAGGAAGCCCGCTGCAAAGAAGCCTGCCGCCAGGAAACCAGCTGCGAAAAAACCCGCGGTGAAAAAGGCGACCACCGCCAGAAAGCCAGCTGCCAGAAAGCCAGCGGCCCGAAAAACACGGCAAACCACAACTGAGAAGACTACGGCCAGGAAATCTGGCGACTCCGGAGAGAAATAGTTGACACAGCAGCAGTACTACTACGGCACTGGCCGTAGAAAGACCGCAATCGCACGAGTGAGGGTCTACAACACACCGGGCGGCTCGACCGTGAACGGCAGGCCGATCGACGAGGTGTTCACCGTCGGGGCGTGGCTCCGTCAGGCGATCAGCCCTCTCCAGGTAACGGACCTCGCCGACAAGGTGACAGTTGTTGCCAAGACGCACGGCGGCGGCACTGCCGGACAGGCCGGCGCATTCGCCCACGGGCTCGCACGCGCACTCGTGGTGATGGACGAGAACTACAGGAAGCCACTCCGGGCCGCCGGCCTTATGACCCGCGACCCTCGAATGAAGGAAAGCAAGAAGTACGGCCTCAAAAGGGCCCGCAAGGCACCGCAGTACACAAAGCGATAAGTCGTTCTCGCTGCCCGATCTGTTTGGAAGCCCCGGTTCACTCGGGGCTTCTTTCTACATCGGATATTCACCTGATTTCCCGACCCCGGGAGCCTGTCTCAAAAGTGTCGATAGCGCCATTAATTCCTTCTCCTCGGGGAGACGGGTGCCCACTGGTGGGCGCGGATGAGGGGGAACGATTCGAAGGAGATTTTGATGCTTTCGAACGTGTGTTGCAACTCAGCGACATTCCCCTCACCCGCGCCCCGATTGCATCGGGGTACCCATCTCCCCAAAGGAGAGGGAGTTTTGAGACAGCCTCCAGTTTATCCCGATGAAAATCGGGAGAGGGATCTGGGGTGGCATCGCACCCGTCTCCCCTGGGAGAAGCGATTTACCCGAGCTCAATCGCCAGGCAACGCGTGAGGCCCGCCAGATCAGTTAGCAACGATACCGAAGCGTTCGGAAACTCTTTCCCCGCCAGCTCGAATACAGGATCGGCAATCGGTGGGTCTATCTCGATGTAGGCTGCGCTCAAGTCCGACTTCAGGGCTGCCCGTATGCCCGCCAGGAGCGGTCTGATCACATCAAGCCCGTCATTGCCACCATCCAGTGCCAGAGCGGGCTCTCTGGCGACCTCGGCCTGAAGCCCTGGCATGGCGTCGTGCAGGATGTACGGTGGGTTCGAAACGATCACGTCGAATTTGTCTCCGCCGTTCGCAAACGGGTCGAGCAGGTCGCCCTCAATAAACTCGACTTCGGCTCCATGCGCAGCCGCGTTTTGCCGTGCAACTTCCAATGCTCCGGCCGATATGTCTGTTGCTGAAACCGCTGCTGCACGCATTTCAAGTGCCAGCGAAATGGCGATCGCGCCGGAACCAGTGCCCACATCGACGATGCGCGGTCCGTCTATTCCACGACTGCGCACAAACTCAATTGCCTGGACCACGAGCTGTTCTGTCTCGGGCCGCGGGATCAACACCCTCGGGTCGACCGCAAACCGGCGCCGAAAAAACTCTGCGCTGCCCGTGATGTACTGCAGTGGCTCCCGCTCTACGCGGCGGGTAACCAGCGATTCAAGCAGGTCGAGCCGGTCGACCGGCGCAGGGTCGGGCAGCCTGCCGAGTTGCTGCTCGGCCGACCAGCCGAAAGCATGCCGAAGCAGGAGTCGCGCATCGATACCTGCATCTTCGACGCCCACCGACGAAAGACGCGAAGTTATCGATCGAATGAGCGATGAAACGGTTTGAGCGGGCATAAAAAAGTTTGAATCAGGCTTTGGCTATTCGAAGAAGATCGCAACTGGATGTGGATGCGTTTGCGATCACCGTGAGGCGTATCGATCAGCGCGACCCATCTGTCATTCCGAGGAAGCCGGATGGCAGACGTGGGAATCCTTTCCGATTGAATAGTGATTGCCACGTCCCATTCGGCTGCGCTCAGGGCACACTAAGAACTCCTCGCAACGACAAGACCGGCCTGGGTCGCGCCTTCAGGTCAACGACCCTGACCACTTGCGGCAGCCAGCTTTCGCGCCTGTTCTTCCTGCAACAGGGCGTCGATGAAGCCGTCCAGATCGCCGCCGAGGACCTGCTGCATCTGGTGGCTC
>SMUY01197067.1_pt1 | contig 11509 bp, 10 predicted proteins | sample 2456441 | NCBI WGS metagenome assembly SMUY01 (sample SAMN11095931, study PRJNA526329) | marine sediment metagenome | biome: Marine sediment; feature: Surficial sediment; material: Deep marine sediment; isolation source: Hadal surficial sediment | place: Pacific Ocean | collected 2014-11 | depth...
CGACACTTACTTCCAAAACAGCTTAAAGAACATGGACTCAGCAAAGAAAATTTAAAAATTGGTAAAGCTCAACTGGAAATAATTGTAGAAGGGTATACTCGGGAGAGCGGTGTTCGCGGTTTAGAAAAACAATTGGCTAAAATGGTACGCTATGCAGCCATGAAAATAGCAACGAATGAAGAATACCCCATTAAAGTAACCAACAATATCATTGTTGAAATATTAGGTTACCCAAAATTAGAACGAGACAAATATGAAAATAATGATGTTGCAGGAGTGGTAACAGGACTTGCCTGGACAAGAGTAGGAGGAGACATTTTATTTATTGAATCTATATTATCTAAAGGAAAAGGGACTCTTACTTTAACCGGAAATCTTGGTAAAGTAATGAAGGAATCTGCAACCATTGCATTGGAATACATAAAATCTAATGCTAAATTGTTAGGTCTTTCTCCCAATATTTTTGGAAAATACAATGTACACATTCATGTTCCAGAAGGAGCTACACCCAAAGATGGTCCTAGCGCTGGAATTACAATGCTTACTTCTTTAGTATCTCTATTCTCCCAACGGAAGGTAAAAAGAAATCTTGCTATGACAGGAGAGATCACACTACGAGGAAAAGTATTACCTGTAGGCGGGATTAAAGAAAAAATCCTGGCGGCGAAACGCGCTCATTTAAAAGAGATTTTACTTTGTGAAGACAACCGAAGAGACATAGAAGAAATTAAACCTGAATACTTAAAGGGATTAACTTTTCATTATGTCAAAGACATGATAGAAGTGTTAGATATTGCACTTACCCAGCAGAAAGTTAAAAATGCAAAAGAATTATAAGAAATCTAAACTTAAACAGGTTTTTTATTATGCCGAAAATAAAATATACTTGCATTCGTTTAATCTTTCAGAAATAAGGTATTTCGTTCCATGAACCAAAAGGTATTACTTTTATTTGCTCTTATTACGGCTTCAATTACTATGGCACAAGTTGGTGGACGTTATACCTATGAGTTTTTAGGCTTGGTAAATTCTCCCCGGGAAGCTGCATTAGGAGGGAAAGTAGTTACTAATTACGATTATGATCCAACACAGGCTTTATATAACCCGGCAAGTATTAATCCTGCAATGGACAATCAGCTTTCACTAAATTACGTTAATTATATTGGCGATATAAGTTATGGATCTGTTGCTTATGCTTATTTGTGGGATAGACGCACGCAGGTTATTCACACAGGTGTAACCTATATTAACTACGGTAAATTTGACGGTTACGATGAATTTGGAAATCCTACCAACAGTTTTAGTGGTGCAGAAGTAGCGTTTTCTGTTGGTCATGCTAGAAATATACCCTATACCAATTTTCATATAGGTGTGAATGTGAAATTGATATCTTCAAAACTAGAGCAATATTCTTCTTTTGGAGGCGCATTAGATATAGGTGTAATGTATGTATATGAAGATTGGGATCTTAATATTACAGGGGTTGCACGTAATTTAGGTACTCAATTCACTCCCTACGATGAAGTCTATGAACCACTACCTTTCGAGCTAATTTTTGGCATATCTCAAACCCTTCAAAACGTACCTATTCGTTGGCATTTAACACTTGAGAACATGCAAATTTGGAATGTAGCCTTTACAAATCCCGATATGGAGGTAATTGATCTTGAAGGTAATGTAATAGAAGAAAAAATCAATTTTATTGATAATACTTTTAGGCATATGATTTTAGGATTGGAACTTTTTCCTGAAGGTGGATTTAATATTAGATTAGGATATAATATCCGTAGGGGGGAAGAGCTGAGCATAGTTGATAAGCGTGCTTTTGCAGGTTTAAGTGCAGGTTTTTCAATTAAACTAAACAAGCTTCGATTGAGTTATTCTTATGCGAAATATAGTACAGCAGCAGCTTCTAATTATTTTGGACTTAATATAAATCTTCAATAATATTTTTTCTGAAAAATAAAAAGACTAATTTCCTAGGGTCTAATTAATGTACCATTGAAAAGAATTACAATAGCTATAGACGGATATTCATCCACAGGTAAAAGTACAGTTGCAAAACAACTTGCTGACTACCTGGATTATGTATATGTAGATTCAGGTGCTATGTACCGAGCTATAACTCTTTTCGCTTTGCAAAAAGGATTTATTTCTGAAAGTCATTTTAATAAAATTGCATTGATAAATTCGCTAGAAGATATTTCTATAGAATTTAGAAATGATGACACAATTAGTGTAGTTGAAATGTATCTCAATGATAAGAATGTAGAAAGAGAGATTCGCACCTTCCAAGTTTCTGAATATGTAAGCCAGGTAGCAGCCCTTTCTGAGGTACGTAAAAAACTAGTAACCATACAACATCAAATGGGGAAGAATAAAGCGATAGTTATGGACGGGCGTGATATTGGTACTGTGGTTTTTCCTGAAGCCGAATTAAAAATATTTATGTCTGCTAAACCCGAAGAACGTGCTTCACGTCGTTATAAAGAGCTTATTGAAAAAGGTGATGACATTACTTACGAAGAAATATATAAAAACGTTCAAGAGCGAGACTTAATGGATACTACACGTAAAGATTCTCCCCTTATAAAAGCAGTGGATGCTATTGAAATAGATAACTCTGAATTAAATCTGGAAGATCAATTTCATATTATTCTTCAATTAGCAAAAGACAGGATTGTGGGGAGGGTTTGATAATATTACATTTTGAAAGTTGAGAGAATTATTTTCGACAAAAGTCAAACCTAAACTCCTTGAATTATGTATTCAAAAATATTTTTAAGCTTCTTGTTTTTCTTTGTAACTACACTAGCTTCATCACAGATTAAAAATCCAAAAAACATTCCTTTTACCTGGAAGACCAATCTCTCAAAAAAATCTGTAGACCTTTCTGAAATACAAATTGTATTACCTAAGAGTTCATTCCCAACCCTGGATTACCCAAAGTTTGTGGAAAAAGAGGTTGGTTTACAAATGTTCTTTAAAAACGAACCCGTTATTGTTGTTGAAGTCGATGGATTAGCAAAAGCTTATTCAATGAGCATACTAACCATGCACGAAATAGCTAATGATGAACTAGGAGGGTTGCATATTTTGGTGACTTATTGCCCATTGTGTAATTCAGGGATTGTGTATAACCGGGTTTTAAAAATTAAAGGAGAACAAGTAACTCTGGAGTTTGAAGCCTCAGGGATGTTACGTAATAGTGATATGGTCATGTTGGATAGAAAAACAGAATCCCTATGGCAACAACTAATGGGAACTGCTATAGTGGGGGAATATAATGAAACCGAACTAGAAATAATTCCTTCCATCATCATCTCTGTTGAAGAATTTTTCAGACGCTATCCCGATGGTAAAATATTATCAAAAAGAACGGGATTTGCAAATGCTGAAAGTCGTTATGGTTATAATCCCTATGCTAATTATGATAAAAAAAGTACTCCCTATGAGAGATTTTTTGAGAGTGGAAAAGTAGATAAACGACTCCCTGCTATGGAGCGTGTAGTTGATATAGAAAATATGGGAGACTATAAAGTGTATAGTTTTAGTAGTGTTTTAGAAAAAGGTGTGATTAATGATATTTTTAAAACATCAAAAGTAGTATTATTTTATAAGGCAGGCACGATATCGATAATGGATAAGAATGACATTACAGCTTCAAGGGATATAGGTTCGGTTACTGTCTTTAATGCCGTTGTTGATGGACAGCACCTTACTTTCAGAAAAGTTAATGATGTGTTTATCGACAATGAAACCAATTCTAAATGGGATATCACCGGACATTGTTTTTCTGGACCCTTAAAGGAGAAACAATTGATAATAGAACCACATAGTAACCATTTTGCATTTGCCTGGTTGGCATTCCATCCAGAATCAGAAATTTTTAAAGACTAGGTATTTAGCATATTTTTGAGGTTAGGATTTTTATTTCTAAGATCCAACCCTCCTTCATACACAGATTTTAAATTCACTAAATAAAATGACCAACCTTTATCGCAACCTAGTCTAATGTTTAATTTTGATTTATCATCGGTAGGGATATTTTTTTGAGAAAGCGTTACAATCACCCCATCTTCAAATGGTTCTAGTTGAATGTCTACCAAACAATTACCAGCAAATGTAAATTGTATGTGATCCCTACCATTTGCTTTAATTACATTTCCTGTTTCAGTAACATCATATAAAAACCACTGCCATTGGTAAATATATCCTTCTTCAATGTTTTTATCTTTAGAAACAATTGTGTCATTTTTATTAAGAAACGTTGCATCACTTAAGAACCAACGTTCAATTTCTCGGGGTTTTGACCAAGCATCATATAAAGATTGTACGGATGCTTTGATAAACATTTTTTTAGTTAATTGAGTCCAGTCAAAGTTTTTCACAATTTAATTGTTTACTTAAAGGTACAAAATAACTACAAACATTTTCATATAAAAAAATAAATTCAGATTCTATAAAAATTAGCCCATTCCTGTAACATTTGCTATTTTTGCCATTCTTAAAACAATTCGATAATTATTGGGAGAATCACTTTATTATGAATTTACACGAATATCAGGGAAAAGAAATATTAAACAATTTTGGTGTAGAAATACAACGTGGAATTGTTGCTAAAACTCCAGCTGAAGCCGTAGAAGCAGCTAAAAGACTTACAATTGATACCGGAACTAGCTGGCATGTAATAAAAGCCCAAATACATGCAGGAGGACGTGGTAAAGGAGGCGGTGTAAAACTTGCAAAAAATCTTCAGGAAGTAGAACAAATAGCCAATCAGATAATAGGTATGAATCTAATAACTCCTCAAACCGGTGATGAAGGAAAAAAAGTAAACCAGGTATTAATAACAGAAGATGTTTATTATCCGGGAGATAGTGAACCCAATGAATTTTATATTAGTGTTTTACTAAATCGTGCAACTGGAAAAAATATGATTATGTATTCCACCGAAGGAGGAATGGATATCGAAACAGTAGCCAAAAAAACACCTCATCTTATTTTTACTGAAGAAATAGATCCTGTTATGGGAATACTTCCATTTCAGACTCGTAGAATTGCTTTTAATCTTGGTTTAAGTGGAAAAGCTTTCAAACAAATGACACTATTTGTAACTAATTTATATACTGCTTACATTAAATCTGATGCTTCTTTATTTGAAATAAATCCAGTATTAAAAACAAGTGATGATAGAGTGATAGCTGTCGATGCTAAAGTAACTTTAGATGATAACGCCTTGTTCCGACATAAGGATTATATCGCATTAAGGGATATAAGAGAAGAAAACCCTATTGAAGTAGAAGCAAAAGCTGCTGGACTAAATTATGTAGATTTAAATGGAAATGTCGGTTGTATGGTAAATGGAGCTGGATTGGCTATGGCAACTATGGATCTTATAAAACAAGCAGGTGGTGAACCTGCAAATTTCCTAGATGTTGGAGGATCTGCTGATGCTGAACGGGTAGAGTCAGCTTTTAATATTATCTTAAAAGACCCTAATGTAAAAGCTATATTGGTAAATATTTTTGGTGGAATAGTACGTTGTGATCGCGTAGCACAGGGAATTATTGATGCTTATAAAAATATTGGAACAATTGATGTACCAATTATTGTTCGTTTACAGGGAACCAATGCAGATATTGCTAAAGAATTAATAGACAAAAGTGGATTGGATGTGCATAGTGCTGTCGAATTTCAAGAAGCTGCTGATATAGTTCAGGAAGTACTATCATAGCTGATAAATATAAAGTTTATTTGAAACCTTAATTAGTAAGGTTTTTTTGTTTTTATAGAAGGGTTGCGTTAAGAATTAGTTAAAATTGATGAATTAGTGTAACAATTGTTACAGGTTTTGCGTCTTCTTAGTATATCAATCTTTTAAAACGAACAATCATGAAAAAAGTAAATGTAATTTTAATAGCCTTAGTGCTTTTAGTAGGAACCGTATTTTCTTCTGCTGCAGTACCAGCTTTAGAAACTAAAACTTCAACTTCTGTTGAAATCGAGAAACTTCTTGAAAATCCAGATTTTAGAGTGGATGTAGATGTTATGGCCTATGTTACCTTTTTAATTAATAAAGAAGGTGAAATAGTAGTACTATCAGTAGATACTGAAAATGAAATGGTCGAAAGATTTATAAAAAGTCGACTTAACTACAAAACACTTAAAACTACTTTAGAAAAAGGTAAAGAATATAAATTACCTGTACGAATTGCTTCAAGGGAGTAATTAGGTTATCAACAAAAATAAAATCTCGTCTACAAGTATTCTTGAAAACGAGATTTTTTTTATTTTTACACTGTGGAAAATAAAAATAACCAATCTTTAATTAGTGATTTAATTGTTTTAGCTCTCGCAGATGATAAGATAACTCAATCTGAATACGATTTTATCTTGCGTTTAGCAAATCGAATGGAAGTGTCTCAGGAAGAGGTAGAAAAATTATTTGTTAAGCCATTACCCTCAAAACCTATTTTTACAGAATTAGAACGTTTAACTCATTTTCATAAGTTAGTATTACTTATGAATGTAGATCGAGAGACTCATGAAAAAGAGATAATTGTTATTAAAAATTTTGGTCTAAAAATGGGGATTAGGGCAGGAGTAATCGATCAAGTGTTAGCACGTATGAATGATTATGAAGACAAATTAATTCCTTCTTCAGAATTAATAAAGATTTTTCAAACATTTTATAATTAATTGAGCTATTATTTCAATTGAATCCAAGTACAATTATATTTTCACTTTAAGGTTTAATCTTTTAACCGACTAAAAGACGGAGCATTGTTTGTTTAAGTAGACCAAAAGGGAAGTTTTATATTTTGTAAATTTTTTGGATAATGTTTATAAAAATGTAGAATATTTTATACTAAAACAAAAAGAAAGTAGTTTAAAGGAAAAATGACTGGTTTCTTATTTAATTTGACGTTTTGTTAAAGAAATTAGGTTAAATGTTAAATTTTTATAAATATCTGTTAATCTGTATGTTATATTTATTATAAATAATGCAAGATTTCTAAAATTATATATATTTTTGTTATTTAGTAGTATATATAATTTTGACCTTTAGGGTTTTAACAATATTTAATACTATATTTACATATTAAGTGTTAAACAGTTGATTTTTAATAAAAAATATAAAAGGCATTTAAAAAAATGATTGAGATTTCATAATTGAAATTTAATTTGGTTAGTTAGTTGATAATGACCGCGTTCTACTCAATCGGTACGCGGTTTTTTCATCTCCTTTTTTCTCCGGTACTTTTATTTCTTTTTTCCTGTGAAATATTAAGCGAATCTCCTAATGATTTTTTTAGATCGATGAGCTCCTTTTTAGTGAGATTTCGCCATTTACCTTTTGCTAAATTTCCCAAATGAATATTCATGATTCTAATTCGTTGTAAATCAACAACATCATACCCTAAATATTGACACATTCTACGTATTTGTCTGTTCAATCCTTGAATAAGAGTAATTTTAAAAATATAACGCCCAACTTTCTCAACGCTACATTTTTTAGTTATTGTTTCTAAAATAGGAACTCCATTACTCATTCTCTTAATAAAATCTTCAGTTATACGTCTGTCAACTTTAACAATGTATTGTTTTTCGTGTCTGTTACCGGCTCGTAAAATTTTGTTTACTATATCCCCATCATTGGTCAATAGTAAAAGACCTTCGCTGGGTTTATCTAATCTTCCAATATGGAATAATCTTTCCTTGTGATCTATAAAATCTATTACGTTTCCTAATATTGTGGTATCTGTAGTACAAGTAATTCCAACGGGTTTGTTAAGAGCTATGTAAACCAATTCTTCAGTTTTATAAATTTGATTGCCATCTACCGTAATTTCATCTTCAGGCATGACACGATCTCCCAATGAAGCTATTTTATTATTAACCATAACTAGCTGTCTCTCAATTAGGATATCTGCTTGTCTACGAGAACAATACCCACTATCACTAATGGCTTTATTTATACGTTTTGAATCTGGGTGGTGTGTCATTTAGATTCAACTTATTAGTTCTTCTAACTTATTTTGAAGACTTTTAATCCTATCCCTTAACTTCGCTGCCAACATAAAATCTAAATCTTTCGCAGATTTTTCCATGGCTTTACGCGTTTTTCTAATCCTCTTTTCAATTTGTGGTTTGCTTAGATATTCATTTTCAGACTCTGCTGCAAGGTTCTCATAGGGATCAAAAATATAGACTTCTTGTTTTGCTTTAATCAAGGCATTTTCAAGCGACTTTTTAATAGCTTTAGGAGTAATATTATTTACTTTGTTATAATTCTTTTGTTTTTTACGACGGTAATTGGTAGCATCTATGGTTGCTTGCATGCTTTTTGTGATCCTATCAGCATACATAATTGCTTTTCCATTTAAATTGCGTGCAGCACGACCAACAGTTTGAGTGAGTGATCGAGCAGATCGTAAAAACCCTTCTTTATCTGCGTCAAGAATTGCTACTAGGGAAACTTCAGGTAAATCTAATCCTTCCCGTAAAAGATTTACACCCACTAAAACATCAAATAATCCTAAACGTAAATCATGCATTATCTCCACTCGCTCTAGGGTATCCACATCACTATGAATATATCTGCAACGAACTTGAATTCGAGTTAAATATTTAGTCAATTCCTCTGCCATTCGTTTTGTAAGTGTTGTTACCAATATTCGCTCGTCTTTTTCTACACGTATCTGGATCTCCTCCAATAGATCATCTATCTGGTTCAAACTTTGTCGGACTTCAATTGGAGGATCCAATAAACCTGTTGGACGAATGATTTGCTCTACATACACACCACCACTTATTTCCAACTCATAATCTGCGGGAGTAGCACTAATGTATATCACCTGGTTTTGCATTGCGACAAACTCTTCAAACTTTAAAGGACGATTATCCATTGCTGAGGGTAATCTAAAACCATATTCTACCAAATTCTCTTTTCGTGATCGGTCGCCTCCATACATAGCTGAAACCTGTGGAATGGAAACATGACTTTCATCTACAATCATTAAATAATCATCCGAAAAGAAATCTAATAAACAAAAAGGACGTGTTCCCGGCAACCTCTTATCAAGATAACGTGAGTAGTTTTCTATTCCACTACAATAGCCTAATTCTCGAATCATTTCTAAATCGAAGTTGGTACGCTCTTCAAGACGTTTAGCTTCTATATGTTTGCCAATTTCTTTAAAATAAGCTATTTGTTTAACCAAATCATCTTGAATATCTTTAATGGCTTCTTGAAGAACATCAGGGGATGTAACAAACATATTAGCAGGATAGATGTTTAGAAGGTCATATTTTTCAATAACATCATTGGTTTGTAGATTAAAAACTTCAATTTCTTCAATTTCATCTCCAAAGAAATGTATTCTATAACCATCATCTGCATAACTTGGAAATACATCTAAGGTATCTCCTTTTATTCTGAAACTTCCAGGGAGAAACTCTTCTTCGGTTCTCGAATAAAGGCTTTGTACGAGTCTATGCAGCAATTTAGTTCGGGAAATTATTTGCCCTTTTTTTAGTTTGATAACGTTCTTCTGAAACTCTGCCGGATTACCTATTCCATATATGCAAGAAACCGATGCAACAACTATTATATCCCTTCTTCCTGAAAGAAGAGAAGAAGTGGTGCTTAAACGCATTTTTTCAATCTCTTCGTTAATTGAAAGATCTTTTTCTATATAGATGCCGCTTGCTGGAAGATATGCTTCTGGTTGGTAATAATCGTAATATGAAACAAAATACTCAACGGCATTATTTGGGAAAAACTGTTTGAACTCTGAATACAGTTGTGCAGCTAGGGTCTTATTATGTGCTAAAACAAGAGTTGGGCGTTCTACTTTTTCAATCACATTAGCAACAGTAAAAGTCTTACCACTTCCGGTAACGCCGAGAAGGATTTGATGTTTTTCATCAGAATTTATTCCGTCTACAAGCTGTTGTATGGCTTCCGGTTGGTCACCCGTAGGGGTAAATTCTGAATAAATTTTGAATTTCATAATGTATCAATCCTTTATAAAACTAAGTAAATAGTAAGTCAGTGTAATAGATTATCGGAGCTTTAATTAACTGGTTAGAGTTTAATTTCGACAAATATTTCTGTTCCTTTTTATTATATGCTACCTTTATTTCACCACTTTTAATCTAGGAATATTATGATTAAACCTAAGGATATTTTTTTAATTTTGGCTAGCAAATGAATAATTAAATTGTTTTAGTTTAGGTTTTCATTAAAATCTATATCATCGTATTCATTTGGATTAAGGCCGCTATAATCATCTTCCTCAGAGTCTTCAGCTATAAACTCTTTTTTGGGAGATACTTCAGGGATATCTCCAACAGCAAACATTAGATTGGGATAACTTTGTTCCTCTTCCAATTCTGCAATATCAGCAAGTTCAATTAAAAAGGTCCACATATTTAAAAAATCGTAAACATAAATAAGTTTTGTTTGACTTTTATCTGTCACATCGTCAATAAATGTTTCATTCATTACTCTCAGGCTATCATTTTCTTCATTCATATTATATAAAACAATTTCTTCACCTTGTTTCCATATTTCATTACTTAAATAAAAGGAAGCCATTTCTTGGCCGGCAAATCCAAATGATTGAATAATGGCGTTGTGAAAATCTTCTAAAGTGGCCTTAGCTTCAATTTCAATATCTCGAAACACATCTTCTTGTGCGTCTAATATTATTCTGAAACGATAAATCATACCCTATTAATTATAGGGTACAAATATATTATTTTAAAGCTTATTTACTAAATCTATGTAGTGTAAATGTCATACCCGCTAATAGAAAAAAAGCAGTAACTTGATGTAAAATTCCTAATAAAACAGGCACTTGTAAAAGCAATGTAAAAACACCAAGTACAAACTGAACAATCACTAATACAAGTAATAAGTTAATAGATTTTTTTTGAAGTGACGTTAGGCCTAAATTTCTAGTTTTAAACCAAATATAAATAATTGAAATAGCAACTATAAATGCTAAGTAACGATGTATAAATTGAACGCCGCTTTTCCCTTCTATAAAATTTTTCCAAACAGGAGTTCGTTCTATTATCACAGATTCGTGAATAAATTTTCCATCATTCATTAAGGGCCAATGGTTGTGTATCAATCCAGCATCTAAACCTGCAACAAAGGCCCCCCATATAATTTGAAGTAATAAAAATACAAAGGCTATTCGAATTATATTTCTTAATCTTTTGCTGATATCCTTTTTTTGAGGATACTTAATATCTAAAGCTATCCATAATGCAAAACTAAACGTAATAAAAGCTATTATTAAATGCATTGCCAGTCTATAATGACTTACTTCAGGTCGGTTAACCAAACCACTAATAACCATATACCAGCCTAAAAATCCCTGGAACCCTCCCAAAATGAGTAAGATGATACATTTCTTAATAGTAGAACTGGAAAGTTGTTTTTTTAATAAAAAATATAGAAAAGGAACTAAGAAAACCACACCTAAAAGCC